>Ga0326728_10011724_pt1 | contig 19848 bp, 14 predicted proteins | sample MB3enrmetagenome_FD_207602 | JGI IMG/M metagenome (GOLD analysis project Ga0326728, IMG submission 207602) | Lab enriched peat soil microbial communities from McLean, Ithaca, NY, United States - MB31MN | ecosystem: Environmental > Terrestrial > Soil > Wetlands > Peat | place: USA: New York... | reverse complement strand
CGATGGGCGTGCACCTCTCGCGCTGGGTCACCTCGCACGGATTCGCGCTGAACGTCAACACCGACCTCCGCTATTTCGAGTGGATCGTTCCCTGCGGCCTGCGCGATAAGGGCGTGACCTCCCTTGCCAAATTGCTGGGCCGCGCGGTCGAGATGGAAGAGGTTGCGGTGCGGGTGATGGAGCACTTTGGGGAAGTGTTCGGAGTTGAAGTAGTTGAAAGTCAAAAGTTGAAAGTTGAAGGTTAAAAGTTCAAAGTTGAAAGTCGAAAGTGACGTGCGCCCACATCCAAGCCGTGACATTCAACTCTTAACTTTTGACCTTCGACTGTCAACTGTGGACTGTTGCGACCAACGATGGGAAGCACAAAGACTGTGAAAAGCTCGCCCCGCAAGGCCTCGCCCGATGCCGCGACGCTCGAGCGCATGCTTTACTACCTGAAGCTCACGCGCGAGTCGGAGTCGCGCATCGAGAATGTGCTTTACCGGCAGGGCAAGATCGTGGGCGGAGTCTACGTGGGGCGCGGGCAGGAAGCGATTGGCGTGGGCGCTTCTCTGACCATGCGCCCGGGTGATGTAACGTTTCCCTGCCATCGCGATTTTTCGGTTTTTCTGATTCGCGGGTTTACACTTGCCGATATTTTTGCGAACTGGCTGGGGCGCGCCGACTCACCCAATCGCGGCCGCGACAACACGATTCACATTGGCGATATGAAGCTGGGCATCATTCCCATCATCTCGCCCTTGGGCGCCACGCTGCCGGTGGCTTGCGGCGTGGGCTTGGTGCTGAAGCAGCGCGGAAAGGGAAACGTCGCCCTGGTCCATTTCGGCGAGGGAACCACCAGCCTCGGCCACGTTCACGAAGCCATGAACTTTGCCGCCGTCGGCAAATTGCCGGTGATTTTCATCTGCAACAACAATCAATATGCTTATTCCACGCCGGTGGAAAAGCAATTCGCGGTGAAGTCGCTGGCCGTCCGCGGGCCTGCGTACGGCATGCCGGGTGAGCGGGTGGACGGCACCGACGTGCTGGCCGTATACGATGCCGTGGAGCGTGCCGGCGCACACGCGCGCGCGGGCAAAGGTCCCAGCTTTCTCGAGTGCGTCACGCTGCGCATGGCGGGCCATTCCGCCCACGACGCGGCCGAGTACGTCCCGGAGAAATTGAAGCAGGCCTGGGCGAAGAAAGATCCCATCCAAAGGCTTGAAAACCTCCTCCTCTCGCGAAAGGTCATGACCAAGCAGCAGATTGAGGAACTCGGCACGCAGGTCAGCGGCGAAATCGACCGCGCGATCGCCGAAGCCGAAGCGCGCCCGCTGCCGCGTGGGGAAGACGCGGTGCAGGGTGTTTACTGCGGGCCGGACTGTTGGTGGGAGAAACCGTGTCCGTAGTCCGTGGTCCGTTGTCAGTTGCCACGGACAACGGACTACGGACAAATGACCACGCAAAAATCAGGTTCAAGTTTCGAGCAGCTAAATGGCCTTGCTCACCTATTTGGAAGCTATTCGCCACGGCATCTGGGAAGAGATGGAGCGCGATCCCTCCGTCTTGCTTATGGGTGAAGACATTGGCGCGTATGGCGGCGCGTTCAAGGTGACGGCCGGCATGCTGGAGAAATTCGGTGAGGCTCGGGTGATCGACACGCCCATCTGCGAGTCGGCGATCGTGGGCGCGGCCATCGGCGCGGCCCTGATGGGTATGCGCCCTGTGGTGGAAATGCAGTTCATGGATTTCATCGCTTCCGGATTTGACCAGATTGTCAACATGGCCGCGAAATTGCATTATCGCTGGGGACCGGCCGTTCCCATAGTGATCCGCGGGCCCTCAGGAGCGGGCGTGCACGGCGGCCCCTATCACTCGCAGTCGAACGAAATGTGGTTCGTGCACACGCCGGGGCTGAAGGTGGTGGCCCCCGCCACCGCTTACGACGCGAAGGGGCTCATCAAAGCCGCCATCCGCGACGACAACCCGGTCATCTTTTACGAGCACAAGTTCCTCTACCGGCGCATTAAGGAAGAAATCCCCGAGCAGGATTATGTGGTGCCCATCGGCAAAGGCGTGGTGCGGCGCGAGGGCACGGACATTGCGGTGATCACTTACGGCGCCATGGTCTGGACCGCGCTGGATGCCGCGCGCGAGTTGGAGAAAGAGGGATTGTCGCTGGAGGTCGTTGACCTGCGCAGCTTGCTGCCCTACGATGAAGAGACGGTGCTGGCCAGCGCGCGCAAGTGCGGCAAGGTGATCCTGCTGCACGAAGATACGCGCACCGGCGGCATGGCGGGCGAACTGGCGGCGTTGATTGCAGAGAAGGCCTTCGAGGATCTGGACGGCCCCATCGTGCGCGTCACGGCGCCAGACACGCCGGTGCCGTTCGCGCCGCCGCTGGAAGAGTATTTTCTACCCAACGCCGCCAAGCTGGCGGAAGCGGCGAGAAAACTGGCGGCGTACTAAACTGAGAGAACGGACAGTTCCTAATAAGCTGACGAGGTAGATCATGGCCACAAACGTCATCATGCCCCAGATGGGGGAAAGCATTGCGGAAGGAACCATCACCAAATGGATGAAGAAAGTTGGTGAGCGCATCGACCGCGACGAGCCCCTGTTCGAAATCTCCACCGACAAGGTGGACGCGGAGATTCCCTCGCCCGCCGGCGGTGTGCTGACGCAGATTCTGGTGAAGGAAAACGAGACGGTGGCAGTGAACACCGTCGTTGCGGTGATCGATGGCGAGGGAGCGGCGCTGGCGGCCCCCGCAGCGTCTGCCGTCGCCGCACCCAAGCCCGACGTTGCCCCTTCCGCTGCTCTGCCCACTCCCTCGCCCGCCGCGGTTTCCAGCGCACTGCCCGCTGGCGCACCCTCCGTGCAGATTCCCGAAGGTGGTGAGGAGGAAATCCGCACCTCGCCCCTGGTGCGGCGGATTGCCCGCGAGCACAACGTGGATTTGATTCAGGTGAAGGGCACCGGGCTGGGAGGCCGAGTCAGCAAGAAGGACATCCTGGATTTCATCGAGCAGCGCGGCGCAACCCCCGCCGCTGCACCTCCTCCCGCAGTCTCGGCGGCTCCCACGGCGCCTCCCGCGGTGACCTTCACCGGAGCGGCGCAATCCGTGCCCATGACCCCCATGCGCCGGCAAATCGCGGAGCACATGGTCACGAGCTTGCGAACCTCCGCGCATGTTTACACGGTGGTGGAAGTGGAAATGACGCGGGTGGTGGCGGCGCGTGAGCGTTTCAAAGATGAATTCGAGCGCCGCAACGGGATCAAACTTACTTACACGGCGTTCTTCGTCCGGGCCTGCGTGGAAGCGATCAAGGAATTTCCCATCATCAACTCCTCGGTGGAGGGAACGAATATCATTTACAAGCGCGATGTGAACATCGGCCTGGCGGTGGCGCTGGAAAATGGTTTGATCGTGCCGGTCATCAAGCGCGCCGACGAGAAGAATTTCCTGGGCATCGCGCGCGCCGTGCAGGATTTTGCCGACCGCGCGCGCTCCAAGCGCTTGAGCGTGGACGATGTCCAGGGCGGGACCTTCACCATCACCAATCCGGGCAGTTTCGGCGGGTTGTTCGGCCTGCCCATCATCAATCAACCCCAGGTGGCCATTCTCGGCGTGGGCGCAATCGAAAAGCGCCCGGTGGTCCGCGACGACGCGATTGCCATTCGGCACATGGTCTATCTTTCCGTTTCTTACGACCACCGCGTAATCGACGGAGCGGTGGCGGAGAAATTCATGGCGAAGATCAAGACCATTCTGGAGAACTGGGACGAGGCGGTGCTTTAATCGGGCGATCGGATGATCGGGTGATCGGGCGAACAAAGATCCACCGCTTGCAGATTTGTTTTTCATTCATCCGACTACTTCACCACCAGACCATGGGATCAGTCCACCCGATCCCACGATTACTGCCTGCTGCCTTCGGCTTACTGCCTACTGCCTTTTATGGCCCTGCGACGGGCACGCCATCGGCCAGCGTTTCCAGGGCATCGAGGCAGGCATTGGGGTCGACGTTGTGAGTCTCGAGACTGGGCATTAATTGAGTCAGGTTCAAAGCGAAGAAGCGTTTGCCCGCATCCTTCTGCCCCACCACGGCATAATCCACGGCCACGGTTTGAAGAAGATCCATGGTGCGGTTTTTCTCCTGCCGCCACTTCGCCAGATTTTGACGCAGAACTTCCTGAAGATAATCTCCGAAATTCACCGTCTGGTCCTGAAAGTGGTCGCCGACGAAAGCGTAAACGGCGAGCACATCGGCGGCGTCAAAGTGACTCCCACAGGCGGTCATGTAAGGCCGATGAGCGACGCACTGCCAATTCGTTCCCTTGTGGAGCTTGCGAACTTCCAGGCCCTCGAAGGGCAGTCCGTCGATTCCGTCGATGCGGCCGATGGGCTTTACGGCATCCTTGCCGAGCTCCAAAATGGTGGCCACAGTGCAGCAGTGGCCCCCGCCTGAATACTGGCCCACGATAATGTCCGGAATGCCCTGGCCGGTAAGGTCGCGCGTAAAGGAGGAACGTCCCCGGCTTCCGGGAACGGGAAGGCCGTGGCGGCCGGCAAAGTCATAGACGGCCGACCAGGGATCCTTTGAGCCTTCGAGGGTTTCCAATTTGAAAACCGGCTGGTCCTCATTGTCGTAGACGACGAACCGTCCTGGGGCAAAGACCAAGGGCGCGGGGGTGGCGCGATAAAGGCCGGCACGATACTTTCCCAACGCAAAAGTCTTCAGCCGCTCGTAACCGGCGATTTCCGGGACCTGCCCGCCCATGCCCGTGGTGGTCAGGATGAAATCTTCCGCGGAGTTGGCGACGCCCTGCAGGTCGGCAGGATTCCACCTGTGCTGGACGGCAAGGACGGCCAACAATACGACGGCAGCCAGCGCCAGGGAGACGATGTTCTCACCTTTCTGCATATCGTCCTGCCGCGCTCTCGATCACTGGGAATGAAGCGGCAGCCTCAAACGCCCTCTTGAGCAATGGAATGATCTCGATCATCCCTTGTGTTGACGCCCGGGCCGGCCTGCAGGTTGTTTCCGGAAGGAGAAATAAGTGCATCGTCGAAATGAAAGGAAAAAACCCCTCGCCCCAAGCCTCTTCCTTTTCAGGTACGGCGATAAGAATCGAGGCGCCAACAATCTTCGTTTTCCTGGTGGCGGAGGATGTAAATGTTGTCATCATCCGCCCGGACTTTGAAGCATTGGTACCCCACACCATACCACTGATCCAGAACTTCCTTGACTTCATAGGTTGCGCCCGTCTTTCCCGGAAAGGCAAAGCGCCGCGGACGTTCGTCCGCCCGGTAGCCTGAGTAACACTCCACTCGAAGTGCCATATCCATGGGGAACGGCCCTAGGCGCCGACGGCTACCGTTGCTTCGCGCAAGAATTTTGCCGACTCTTCCGGCGGGGTGGGATTGATGTAGAAACCCGTGCCCCACTCGAACCCGGCCACCTTGGTGAGTTTGGGCATGATCTCCATGTGCCAGTGATAATAGTCCTGGGCAGATTCCCCAATGGGTGAAGTGTGAATGATATAGTTATATGCGGGAAAATCCAGCACGCGGTCCAGGCGCGCCAGCATGTCCTTCAGCAGGGGAGCGAGCTGCTCAAACTCGCGCTTCTGTGATTCCTCGAAGGCGCACGAATGCGTTTTGGGAATAATCCACATTTCGAAGGGGAAACGGGAGGCGAAGGGGGCGATGGCCAGAAAGCCATCGTTCTCAGAGATCAGGCGAATTTTGCTTTCGGTTTCCTGCCGGATCATGTCGCAAAAAATGCAGCGCTCCTTGAAGACGTAGTGCTCGCGCGCGCCTTCCACTTCCTCGGTCACGCGCTTGGGGACCACCGGGAGCGCAATCAGTTGGGAATGGGTGTGCTCCAGTGAAGCGCCCGCGGCGTCGCCGTGGTTTTTAAAAATCAGGATGTACTTGAAGCGGCGGTCCTTCTTCAGGTCGATGATGCGGTCACGATAGGCCCAAAGCACATCCTCCACCTGGCGCACCGGCAGGGTAGCCAGGGTCAGTTCGTGCTTGGGCGTCTCGATGATGACCTCGTGCGCCCCGATGCCGTTCATCTTGTCGTAAAGGCCTTCTCCCTGCCGATTCAGTGAGCCTTCAATCCCCAGGGCGGGAAACTTGTTCGCCACCACGCGCAGCGACCACCCGGGAGAATTGGGGCTGCTGCCGTCGCTGCGATAAGCGAGAATTTCCGGCGGCGTCTTCGATTCATTGCCATAACAAAACGGGCAGAAGCCCGAGCCGCGAATCTGCACCTTATCGCGGACAAAATCCGTTGGCCGCTTGGCCCGGTCCGTGGCGATGATCACCCAACGGCCGGTCACGGGGTCTTTTCTCAGTTCAGGCAAGGTTAGTGCTCCTTGTTACGCTTTGAAAGCGTCCTTAATCAGTCGAACCTGCAGGCCTGCCTCGGAATTCCAGGCGACGCTCGCGATATCGAAGCGGTAGCTCACCGGCCGGCGGCGAAGGCGGCGAAGGTATTCGTTGGCCGCCCGGGCAATGCGCTTCTGTTTCGCCCTAGACACCGCTGTCTCCGGCGGGCCGGCGTCGTCGGTCATCCGGGTTTTTACTTCCACAAACGACAGCACCGGGCCATCCCAGCCGACCAGGTCAAGCTCCCCGGCGCCCGAGCGGGCAGCGCGATTGCGCGCCACAATCGTGTAACCGGCTTGGCGCAGGTACCAATACGCCAGGGTTTCGCCACGCGCCCCGGTTTTCAAATGCTCGGCTTCGCTGGGAGGGGACGGCAGGGCGTGGGCGGCCGCGCGCGCGCGTTGGCGTTCCTTCCAGACCAACGTTCGATACATGAGCTGCGCGAGAAGGCTCATGACTGTTCGCTTTCAGGAACCAGGTATCAGGTGTCAGGTGCCAGGTGTCAGGGAAGCCAGTGAATAGTGAATGGTCTAATGAAATGGCGTTTCTACAATTCACTATTTACTATTCGCCATTCGCTCTTACCCTGACACCTGGCACCTGGTACCTGACACCTTTCCTAGTGTTCCACTTCCGCGATGCAGCGGTCCAGCGTGTCGACCGCGCAATCCGCCTGCTCGCGATCGATCACCAGCGGCGGCATTAGCCGGATGGTGCTCTCACCGCAGCCCAGGACGAGCAAGCCGAGCTCAAACGCGCGTTCGATCACCCGATGGCGCGCTTCCGGATTCGGCTCGCGCAGATCCTGGCTCTTGACCAACTCGATGCCAATCATCAGCCCGCGGCCGCGCACCTGGCCGACGATTCGATGCTTGTGCGGCCAATCGACGATTCTTCCCATAATGTATTCGCCCACACGCGCCGCATTGGCGATGTATTTCTCTTCCAGCAGGCGGATCGTTTCCAGCGCCGCCGCGCAGGCCACGGGATTGCCTCCGAAGGTCGAGGCGTGCGCGCCCGGCCCCCAGTCCATTAGTTCCGCGCGCGCCACCGTCACCCCCAGGGGCAAGCCGGAGGCAATGCCCTTGGCGGTTACGAGAATGTCCGGCACTACGCCGACGTGATCGCAGGCCCACATCTTGCCGGTCCGCCCCATGCCGCACTGAACTTCGTCAAAGATCAGCAGGATTCCATACTTGTCGGCCAGCCGCCGCAGATTGTCGAGGAACCGGGGGGGAGGAATGATATAGCCGCCTTCGCCCTGAATCGGTTCCACCACGATGGCGGCCACTTCCTCAGGCGGCACCGACATCTTGAACATTTGCCGTTCGATGAGATCGGAGCATACGCAATCGCAGACGCAGTCCGGTGCGCGGTGGCCTTGCGGGCAGCGATAGGGATTGGCGTACGGCACGTGGTCGACACCCGATAGAAGAGGGCCGAAACCGCGCCGTTGAACCGCCTTGCTGGCGGTGAGCGAAAGCGCCCCGAAGGTCCGCCCATGGAACGAGCCGAGAAAAGCAATAAACCGATGGCGCTTGGTGTGGTAGCGCGCAATCTTCATGGCCGCTTCCATGGCCTCGGCGCCGGAATTGCCAAAGGCCACGCGCTTGGGAAAGGTTCCCGGCGTGATGTGGGCCATCTTTTCCGCCAATTGCGCCAGCAACGGATAGTAGAAATCCGTCCCCGACATATGGATCAGGGTTTCGGCCTGCTTCTGAATCACCCGCACCACATCGGGATGGCAATGCCCAGTCGAGACCACGGCAATGCCGGCGGAAAAATCCAGGAACAGGTTGCCATCCACGTCTTCGATGATGGCGCCCTGTCCGCGCTTGGCCACCAGCGGATAGTCGCGCGTATAGGAAGGCGAAACGTATTGCTTGTCGAGCGCCAGGATTTTCTGGGCCTCAGGCCCGGGAAGCGGCGTCGAAATGTGCGGTAGTTTGGTTTCCATCGAGTCTCCCCTCTCCGCTGCCCGGGGCAGCTTAGGAGCTGGTTTCAGGATCCTTCAGTCGGGAAATAGTGGAGAGGATTAATCGCCCCCAAAGAGGTTGGGCCGAGCCAGTAACGGAAGACTGATTCGCAGATTCCCCATACTTACTTCCGCTTCCAACGCGCTCCAGCTTTCGTATCTTCCAGTATAACACCGGCCTTGAGTAAATTCGCTCGAATCTCATCGGAGCGGGCGTAGTTGCCCCCTCGACGGGCGGCGGCGCGCTCCGCAATCAATTTCTTAATCTCTTCATCGCTCAGCGTTCCGACGGTCGTCGCCGACATGCCGTTACCCGTGCCGTCGCCAGTTTGAACCTCTACTGTGCCCACTTTAGAATGCGCGGAAACACCCGTCACGTTGACTGTAGCATCCCTGACGATGCCAAACTTCACCAACTTGGCGTGGTCGTCATCTTCGAGCACGGCGAAGATTCGGTCCCAGCGCGCCAGGGTGTCGAGAAAAGCGCCGCGGTCTCCGTCGTGGAATTCCCCCCGGTCCATCGCCGTGTTACCGTCGCGGACCATATCGAAAATCGCGCCCAGCGCTTCCGCCGTGTTCAGGTTGTCATCCAGCCCCGCTTCGAATTTCTGCCGCGCCTCCAGCGCGCGATTTTGCAGGGTCAGGCTCTCGCCGGCCGGGAAACTCTCCTTGGTCAGCCGAAAACGGAAATTTCGCAGCCGCTCGATGGATTGCTGCGCCTGGTGCAATCCGTCAAAAGTGAAATTCAGCGGTTTGCGGTGGGGCACCGAAGTCAGAAGATAACGCACCGCCGAGGGCTTATACCCTTTATTGATGAGGTCGCGCAACGTGTAGAAGTTGCCGAGCGATTTCGACATCTTCTCCCCGTTAACGATCAGGTGCTCGGCGTGCATCCACACTTTTACGAAAGGCTTGCCCGTGGCGGCTTCGCTCTGTGCGATTTCGTTTTCGTGATGGGGGAAGATCAGGTCGCTGCCGCCGGAGTGAATGTCGAAAGTCTCCCCCAGGTATTTCATCGACATGGCGGAGCATTCAATGTGCCAGCCGGGCCGGCCGGGACCGAAGGGCGTTTCCCAGAACGGCTCGCCTTCTTTCGCCGCTTTCCACAGTACGAAGTCGCGGGCATTCTCCTTGTCGTATTTATCCGTGTCCACGCGGGCGCCCGCGCGCACCCCGGAAAAATCCACATGCGTCAACTGGCCGTACGGCGGGAAGGCGGCAACCTTAAAGTACACCGACCCTTCACTCGAATAAGCAAACCCTTTATCGACGAGCGCCTGAATGAGCTTCACCATATCCGGGATGCAGTCCGTGGCGCGCACCAAAAACTCCGGCTCCTCCATGTTCAGGAGTTGGCGATCGACGAGGAAGGCCTCGATGTACTTGTCGGTGTAAGCGCGCAGCGGCATCCCCGCCGCCTGGGAATTGCGGATGGTGTTGTCGTCAACGTCCGTGAGGTTGGTGACGTCCCGAAGTTCGTAACCGGCGTACTTCAGGTAGCGGCGCAGGACATCCTGAAAAAGGAAGGTGCGGTAGTTGCCGATGTGCGCGAAGTCGTAAACCGTGGGGCCGCAGCCGTACATGCGGACGGTGTTGCCTTCCAGAGGCTTAAAGTCCTCAATCTGGCGAGTCAGCGTGTTGTAAAGGTGTAAAGGCATTAGGTTGGTTATCCCGTGAGCCAGTCAAACTCTTGATTTTACGGGCTGCCTCGATTCCAAGTCAAGAAAAGAGGAGCGAAGGGAACAAGGCGGTTTGATCTAGAGGCGGCTTTACGCCGCCATTTGGCGAGGTAAACTCGCCGCTACGCATCAAATTGACCCACTCCCAACCCTGAACCTAGCCAGATAACCCACTTTCTTTTCATCAACATCGCCAGAGAGCGATTTTAACTCGTTTTTTATCATCAACATCGCGAGAAGGCATAAAACTGACATTTTTTCTACATGTGTTTTCAACAACATCGCCAGACTTACCTTCATATTTTCCCCCCGCGCTTTTTTGCTGGACGGCAACGCCGTGAAAATAACTGATTTAAATTCAATAACTTGACCCTTTGGTTCGTTTATGTGCAATTTATCTAACCATCTTTATTATCATCAACATCGCCAGAGAGTAAGTGATTTTTCGATTCTTCTGGCCTCTATCTTGGCCCTCGGCGACAAGCATTCCGTGTCACTCATTGTGCCCTCAGCCGTTAGCGTTCAGCCCTTCCCGGCTCGCGGGGTCAGACCAAAAGAGCTTGCCACCTGGTTCTCCCCGCCTACCGTTTACTGTCTACCGTCCTGCGCGATTTCACCCTGTCCCAATCCTCCATTTGATAGGCTAGCACGTTGACGGCCATTCTCCATACCGTAATTTACCCATTGACTACCGAGACGAGAAAAACATGAGTAGCCCAGACCTGTTCGCCAGGTCCGCAGCTTTTTGCTGTCCATGGACCGTGCAGCAAGGGAAAATCGCCGCAGAGGCGCGGAGGCACCGAGGTCCGAAAGCAAAAGGTCCTTTCTCTGCGTCTCAGCGCCTCTGCGGTAACTGTAGCAATTCCCCATGTTTGGAGTAGAATCTGGTTTCTCTCCGTCCACGACAGCCCGCGAGGTGACCATGAGATTCCGCAAAACGTTAATCTATCTCATCCTGGCGATGGGGTCGGTCTTTGCCCTATCGATCTGGGTGCTTCATTATCCCTCCACGCGAGACAGAATAAGGAGACTCGTGGGGGGCGGAGGCGAGTCCGGCGCAGAGCGGAACGAGCTGCGTGGGATTAACGATGCCCCGGCGGGAGATTCTTTCCCCGGCCTCCAGGGCGCAGCCGCGAGCATTGCTCACGCGCAGGAGCAGGCCTTGAGCACCTACGGCGATTTCGTCGACTCGGTCGCTTTCAGCCCCGATGGGCGGACGTTGGCTTCGGGCAGCGCTAACTCGACCATCAAGCTCTGGGACGTGGCGACCGGAGCGCTGAAGCATACCTTGAGTGGGCACAGCAATGGGATCTATTCCGTCGCCTTCAGCCCGGATGGGCGGACGCTGGCTTCGGGCAGCGTGGACATGACGGTCAAGCTCTGGGACGTGGCGACTGGCGCGTTGAAGCAGACCTTGAGCGGGCACACTTATTACGTCGAATCCGTCGCCTTCAGCCCCGACGGGCGGACCCTGGCTTCGGGATGCTGGGAAGAGATGAAAGTCTGGGACGTGGCAACGGGCAAGTTGAAGCAGACCCTGAGCGTGCAGGGGGAAGTCAATTCCGTCGCCTTCAGCCCTGACGGGCGGACGCTGGCTTCGGGCAGCTTGGACAAGACGATCAAGCTCTGGGACGTGGCAACGGGCAAACTGAAGCAGACCTTAAGTGGGCACAGCGACCAAGTCTTTTCTGTCGCCTTCAGCCGCGATGGGCGGACGCTGGCCTCGGGAGGCTGGGACCGAAAGATCCAACTCTGGGACGTGGCGACGGGCGCGCTGAAGCAGACCCTGAGTGGGCATGCCAAGGCCGTCCGGGCCGTCGCCTTCAGCCCCGATGGGCGGACGCTGGCCTCGGGAAGCGAGGACAGCACCGTCAAGTTCTGGGACGTGGGGACGGGTGCGCTGAAGCAGACCTTACGCGGGTACAGGGGGGATATTAATTCCGACGTCTTCAGCGGGGAAGTCAATTCCGTCGCCTTCAGCCCCGATGGGCGGACGCTCGCATCGGGAAGCAACGATCAAAAGATCCGACTCTGGGACGTGGCGACAGGCGCGCCGAATCAGATCTTCAGTGGGCACAGCAATTACTCCGTCGCCTTCAGCCCCAACGGGCGAACGCTGGCTTGGGGAAGCGAGGACGACACGATCAGGCTTTGCGACGTGGCGACGGGCAAGCTGAGGCAGACCCTGAGCGTGCATGGGGGCGGCGTCCTGTCAATCGCCTTCAGCCTCAACGGGCGAACGTTGGCTTCGGCAGACGAGGACGACACGATCAAACTTTGGGACGTCGCGATGGGCAAGCTGAAGCAGACCCTGAGCGGCCACATCCTTCCTGTCACTTCCGTCGCGTTCAACCCCGATGGGCGGACGCTGGCCTCGGGAAGCGAGGACGACACGATCAGACTTTGGGACGTGGCAACGGGCAAGCTGGAGCAGACCCTGAAGGGGCACGGCAGTTGGGTCAAAGTCACTTCCGTCGCTTTCAGCCCCGATGGGCGGAAGCTGGCCTCGGGAAGCCGGGACGAGACCATTGAGGTCTGGGACGTCCCGAAAGGCGCGCTTGTGCAGAAACTGACTTCGGGAAGCGAGGACGGCCCCCTTGGAACGCCGGGAGGCGAGCCCTTGAGAGTTCCCTATGAAGTCAATTCCGTCGCCTTCAGCCCTGATGGACGAACGCTAGCTTCGGGAAACTCCGACGAAAAGATCAGAGTCTGGGACGTGACGACGGGCAAGCGGAAGCAAACCTTGCGCGAACACAACGGCGGCGTCCTGTCCGTCGCCTTCAGCCGCGATGGGGGGACACTGGCCTCGGGAAGCTTGGACATGACGGTCATGCTCTGGGACGCTACAACAGGCGCTTGGAAGCGGACCTTGAGTGGCCACAGCAGTTACGTGAGTTCCATCGCCTTCAGTCCCGACGGTCGGACGCTGGCCTCGGGAAGTGACGACAGGACGATTAAGCTCTGGGACGTGGCGACAGGCAAACTGAAGCAAACGGTGAGCGGGCAGAGCCGGTCGTCGCCTTGAGCCACGGTCCGAATTGCCTTGGCTACTTGCTGTGCCGTATTTCGCGGTATATTGGGCGGAGGGCGAGAGCCACGATCTCGCTCAGGACGATTATTTCTCTGTTTAAATTGTCGCTGAAAACGCGACGAGCAGGGCAGAACTTTTGGTTCATACAACCAGCGAGTTGGCCCCCACGGTGAGTATGCGTGGGAACAGTCATACCGGCCGCGATCGTTGGCCGCGAATCCACGGCAAAGCCACGACCGCCCCGATGCATCGGGGCGCAATTCGGCATAACGGCGCTGGTTCCCTCACCCGTTACGGCCTCATTCAGTTGATACGGGCTCCCCAATTCATGTAGATTGGAGGCCTCAAGTCGTGTGGACTTGCCGGGGAGAAACGTGGACCTGCTCAAATTACATGATGCCGCCCGCCAGTTGGGGGTGAGCTACCCGACGATCAAGCAGTGGATCTATCACCGCAAGATAAAATCCGTCCGCACCGCCGGTGGACATCACCGCATTCCGCGCACCGAAATCGACCGCCTCTCCTTCTACGGAGAGTCCGGCAAGAGCGCGAAGAAGAAGCCTTTGCCTGAATTCAAATTGCCCAAGGGATTGGAGCACTATATCAGCGGCCGCAACCAGCTCATCGGGCGCGTCACCAAGGTGCAAATTGTAGGCTTGCTGGCCAAGGTGGTGCTGGACATCGGCGGTCAGTCCATCACCTCGATCATCACCAGCGACGCGTGTCGAGACCTTGGCCTGAAGAAAGGGCAGCCTGCCGCGGCTCTGATCAAGGCGACCGAAGTCATGATCATCGGCTCCGGATCACAGACGCCCTGAAGAAACCTACCCCACAAGCCTGCCCGCCTCCCGCCTTTCCCTCGATTTCCTGCTCAGCACCACCCCGTGTTCAGCACCACCCCGGCGCCAAGGCCGCCACCCCTCCTCATCTGAGGAGGGGAGCTTTTAGGAACTCCCCTCCTGGATCAGGAGGGGCCGGCGGCTAGCGCCGGGGGTGGTCTCCAGCGCGCGGGAAAGGAAGAGCCTTTCCCGCAAAGCCGCCGGCGTTGCCGCAGGTCGTTGTGTGGTAGGAAATCCGCACCGGGCTTTCAGCCATTCACATATCTGGTGATAGACAAATCGTATTAAATCGCTTATATTACAGACTTATTGTCATATTGTTTCGATCTAGGGGCAAGCAGCCACCGCCGGGCGCGAATCCACCCCGCGTTGGTTGCAGTGCAGCGTCAGGGAGGTCTGAGTTGGGCAGGATTAACGCTGGCGAAATTTCGCAACCAACCGCCAATGGAGATTTGACCATCGGCCTTGAGTCGAACGCGCTCCGACCCTCGCCGAACGCGCACGCCCATCCCCCGCGTCGTTTTCAACTGGGCCCATGGTGCGGGCGGGCCGTGCGGCTCATCGTGGTTTTTCTGGTTTTTGCCTTCGCACTAAGCGCACAGGTCTCGGCGAATCTCTCCGGAACGGTCACCGATCAGTCTAATGCCGTCGTTGCCGGCGCTGCGGTTACGGTGACGGACGTGGAAACCGGCGCCATCCGCACCGCAACCACGGGCGTGACCGGGGAATACCAGGTATTCTCGCTTCCCATCGGGGCCTATGAGGTGCGAGTTGCGAAGCAAGGGTTTGCGGAACAAATCCGGACCGGTATTCGCCTAGACGTGGGGCAAGACGCGCGTGTGGACGTCACTCTGCACTTGGGACGTTTAAGCGAGCAAATCAGGGTGAACTCGGACGCGCCGCTGGTAAGTGTGACCACGGCGGACGTCCCCGGTTTGGTGGGTGAACAGCAGGTGAAGAATCTTCCCCTGAACGGACGGAGCTACGATTTGTTGCTGGCGCTGAACCCCGGCATTGTCAATTTCACCTGGGAGAAGACCGGCGGAATTGGGATCTCCAACTCCACCACCGGAAACAACTTTGCCGTTTCGGGGAATCGGCCGCAGCAGAATCTCTTCCTGCTCAATGGCGTCGAATACACGGGCGCCGCCGAGAACAACATGCAACCGGGAGGCGCCAGCCAGCAGTTGCTGGGCGTGGATGCCGTGCGGGAATTCAACGTCCTGCGCGACTCTTACGGCGCCGAATACGGCAAACGCCCGGGCGGCCAGGTGATCATCGTGACCCAATCGGGCAGCAACCAGTGGCACGGGTCGGCATTCGAATTCCTGCGCGACAACGCGCTGGATGCTCCCAATTACTTCGACCAGGGTTCCGCGCCACCCTTCAAGCGCAACCAGTTCGGAGCTTCGCTCGGCGGGCCGATGGAGAAGGACAAGACCTTTGGGTTTTCCAACTACGAGGGTTACCGCGAAAGTCTGCACCAGACTTCGGCGGCCTTTGTCCCGGATGCCACCTCGCGCGCGGCCGCCGTGGCCAGCGTCCAGCCGCTGCTCAGCCTGTGGCCCATGCCTCCTTCCGGCGCCCCTGACTTCAGCGGAATCGCCGAGGACTTCAGCAGCCCGCTGCAAACGATTCGCGAGGACTTTGGGACGGCGCGCGTGGACCACATTTTCTCCCCGCGAAATTTCCTTTCGGCCGTCTATACCGCTGACGATGGCGGTGACTTGACGGCAACTCCCCTCGATCCCTACAGCACGGACATCCTCACCTTGCGCGAGCAGGTGTTAAGTCTCGAGGACACCCACATTTTCTCGCCGACGCTGCTCAACACCGCCCGGATCGGTTTTTCGCGGGCGGGCTACTACTTTGCCGGCGAAACCACGCCCGGCACTCCCGCCGCCACGGTTCCGGGATTTCTGGTGGGACGGCCCGTGGGCGCCGTCGTGGTGGGCGGCAGCGCCGCTTCGAACCCCCAGGCCTCGACCGGCCTGGCGGGGAGCAATAATGGAAGCAACCTCCCCCTCGCGCGCAATCTCTTCACCATGGAGGACCGTGTAACCCTGACGCGAGGACGCCATCAGTTCACTTTTGGCGCCTGGCTTCAGCGCTTCCAATCGAACGAAACCCTCGCGCTCAGCCAGTACGGGCAGGCGACGTTCTCCAGCCTTGCGGCCTTCTTGCAGGGAACCGTCGCGACGTTTCTCTATGATCCCTCACCCACCAAGATGAACTGGCGCTCGCTGTTCGGAGCGTGGTACGCCGAGGATGTCATTCGGCTCGCACCCAAGTTCACCTTGTCGCTGGGCTTCCGTGATGAATTCTCGACAGGCTGGAACGAAGCGCACGGCCGCGCCGCCAACTACACTTTTCCAAACGGGATCATCGCGGCACAACCGCAGATCGGCAATTCCGTCTTCACCGCCAACTACGCCGAGTTTCTCCCCCAGCCGCGCATCGGGTTGGCCTGGAGTCCAATTAGCAGAAAGACGGTGATTCGCGCCGGATTCGGGATGTACAACGACCTGCAGGATGCGCTGGGTTATCGGGCCGATCAGAACGCGCCCTACAACCCAACATACAGCATTGCCTCATTGCCGGTTGCGAACCTTCCCATTAACCCCTCCGCCGCAGTGCCCGCCAGCGCCAAACTCGTGCCGGGCGGCGTTCAACCGGACCTGCGGACGCCCACGCTCCTCTCCTGGTCCCTGCGGGTTGAGCAGGAACTTACCCCCAACACTGCTTTGACCGTTGGATACGTGGGCTCGCACGGCTACCATGAACTCATCGGCATCGATGCGAACGAGCCGACGCCCGCCATCTGTCCCGCCTCGCCATGCCCGTCCGTATATCCAACCGTGAGTTCGACCGTTACGATTGCCACGGGTTTTCCTGCGGCTTCACCCTTGGCGGGGGCGCCGGTGCCCGCCGGGACCTACTACATTCCTGCCGGAACGGCCAAACCCAACGCGGCGCTGGCGAACACCTGGACATGGTTTTCGCTCGGCGATAGCTCTTACAACGCGTTGCAGGTGGACGTGAACCACCGCATGAGTCATGGTCTTTCGATCCGCGGGGCGTACACCTGGTCCAAGGCTCTCGACGATGGAGATTCCCTGAATCAAACGGCCGCTGGGAATGCCCCGGGCCTCGTCGCGAACCCTTTCAATCTGGGAGCGGATTGGGGGCTGGCCACCTATGACGTGCGCAACCTGGGCGTGCTCAGCGCGCTTTACGAGTTGCCCTTCGGGAAGGGCAAACCTTTGGGGACCGGCTTTGAAGGCTGGGCCAACAATCTTGTGAGCGGGTGGTCGGTGAACAGCATCGTTACGCTGCAAGCGGGGTTTCCTTTCACGCCGCAACTCAGCTATAACCCGTCGAATTCCGGCGACACGCGGAATCCCGTGCGCCCGTTTCTGAATCCCAATTTCACCGGCCCCGTGATTACGGATAACCCAGCGCAATGGTTCAATCCCAACGCCTTCATCGCGCCGCCGTCCACCGGCGGATTCGAGGGCAATCTGGGGAGAGACGCCTTTACCGGCCCCGGACTGGCGACGTGGGATTTCTCCGTGATGAAAGATACGTCCATCCACGAGGGCTTGCACCTGCAGTTTCGCGCGGAAATCTTCAACCTGCTCGATCGCGCCAACTTCAATACTCCCAACCTCATCGTTTTCACCCCGCCCACTGCGGCCAATCCCACCGGCCTTTCCGGCACGGCGGGAGCCATTACCAGTACATCGACGACGTCCCGGCAGGTGCAATTCGGATTGAAACTCCTCTGGTGAGTTGACTCCAACATGAGCCGCGCGGATGCGGTATGCTTGACGCATACCGGCAGGACAGGAGCACAAACCCCATCGAGGAGTGTACAATTCACACTATGCATGGAAAAGCAACTCGCGGCGCGTTTTGTGTCATCACGGGTCTCTGGCTACTGCTGAGCTTGAGTTCCGCGGCGCACGCCCAGACCCCATCTCAAATCCCAAATACAGCCCGGAAGGAGGCAGTGCGCATGATTCATGCCCAAGGAACGTTTGAAGTAAAGTTAACTCCGCAGAAGCCGGACAACCCGGTAGCGGAAAGCGCCAATCTTGGCAGAATGTCGATCGACAAGAAATTCTCCGGCGATCTTGAAGGGACCAGCAAGGGCGAGATGCTGAGCGCCATGACCGACGTCAAGGGCTCGGCCGGCTACGTTGCCATGGAGCGGGTGAGCGGAACATTGCATGACCGCAGCGGCACCTTCGTCCTTCAGCATACTGCCACGATGACGCGAGGTGCACCGGAACTGAGCGTCACCGTGGTGCCGGACTCCGGCACGGGCCAACTGACGGGGCTCGCCGGCAAGATGACAATCAAGATCGAAGCGGGAAAGCATTTCTACGAACTTGACTATACGCTTCCCAAAGCTCAGTGAAACTCAGGAGATGGCATGAGCTGGGCGGATGAGTTGGCGCAAGAGATTTCCGGCAGGGTTTTGACCGATGACGCTACGCGCGACGTTGTGGCGACGGACTTTGGCCGCATCATCGTCCGCCGGCCGCAGGTGGTGGTGTGCCCCGCGTCGGCGGAAGACGTGGCGCGTGTTGTGAAGTTCGCAGCCCGGAATTCACTCTCGGTGGCGACGCGCGGCGGCGGGCACTCGCAAACCGGGCAATCACTTTCCGACCAGATCGCGCTGGCCATGACCTCGCTCGACAAGGTTACACACGTCGAAGAAGATACGGTCACCGCACAGGCAGGGATCAAATGGCGGGCGCTGGTGGACCACCTTGCGCCGCAGCGCCTCTCACCTCCGGTCCTGACCAATAATCTCGACGTCACCGTGGGCGGAACGCTTTCCATGGGCGGACTGGGCGTGGCCTCGTGGCGGCACGGCACCCAGGCTGACAACTGCTTGGAACTCGAAGTAGTGACCGGCACGGGCGAAATCGTGCGCTGCTCCGAGAGCGCGAATCGCGACCTTTTTGACGCCGCCCGCTGCGGCGTGGGCCAATTCGGAGTCATCACTGAAGCGGTGCTGAAAGTCCGTCGCTACCCCCCGCGCTTTCGCAGCTTCTACCTGCTTTACGATGATCTTGCGGCCCTGCTCGCCGACCTGAAGACCGTGATGAACGACGCCCGCTTCGACTACCTGGAGTCATGGTGCGTGCCCTGCCCGCAGGGTTTCAAGAAAATGGCGGGACAACGTCAGCCGTTCGCGCAATGGTTCTTTCCGTTACATGCGACGGTGGAGACACAGGAGGGGGAAGCGCCAGAAGCAGCGGGAAAACTGGCGGGCCTGAAGTTTTACAAACACGTTCACACCGAGGACGGCGAGATTGGGGAATTCTTCACCCGGCTTGACAACCTGTTTGCGCTCTGGAAGCGCGGAGGCTTTTGGGACTACGCGCACCCTTGGATGGAATGCGTCCTGCCCTGGCAGACCACGGCGATGTACATCTCGCAAGTCCTCGCCAATCTGCCTCCGCAAGCCCTGGTGGGTGGGCACATCCTGCTCTGGCCCGCGCGCGGAACGGCGTCGCGCGCGCCGCTATTCATGCGCCCCCAAAGTGAATTTCTGATGGGCTTCGGGATTCTGCCCGCTGTGCCGCCGGCGTTTGTGAATGAGGTGTTGCCCCGCCTCAACACGGCGAGCCAAGCCTCCAGCATGATGGGCGGCAAGCGCTATCTTTCCGGCTGGATCAACTTCGACCATGCGGCATGGAAGGCTCACTACGGCGAGCAGTGGGCCGCAGTCATCGCGGCGAAAGGAAAGTTCGACCCCCAAGGCACCCTTAACCCGGGGTTCGTAACGTACGCGTGAAGTGGGGTGCACGTCAGGAAAGTGATGGAAAGCATCAGGCGGCCCTTGGTGTAGATCGACGTTCCCAGAAATCCTGAAAGCGTCCACTGAGTTGGCAGCAGCGAAGGGCGATAATGGCATTGGCCCCATC
>Ga0326728_10011723_pt1 | contig 19850 bp, 16 predicted proteins | sample MB3enrmetagenome_FD_207602 | JGI IMG/M metagenome (GOLD analysis project Ga0326728, IMG submission 207602) | Lab enriched peat soil microbial communities from McLean, Ithaca, NY, United States - MB31MN | ecosystem: Environmental > Terrestrial > Soil > Wetlands > Peat | place: USA: New York... | reverse complement strand
TTCATTGAGTCGGAAGGTGGGCACCTGGTAGAGGTCGGGTGTTGGGGATCAACCGAACGGAAAACGGGGTTAGCGCAACTGTAATTGTGCAGACTCCGTGCAAGCGATTGATAATGGAAACCTTCGGGAAAGCCGCACAGAGAGGCTGAACCCAGTCATCCCCTTTTTTGTGATAGTGAAGCACTGGCGGCCTCGTAAGCTGGATCTTGTCAATTCAATCAGTTACAGCGGCTGAAATTCCTTAACTCGGTTTTCCGTTCGGTTGATCCCCAACACCCAATCCAAGCGGCACCTACGCCGCGCATACAGTGCATCAAACACCTGACGGAGGCTATGTCATTTTGCAAATTATTTGGCGTAAAATTTTGCACGCTACTTGGCGTCAACTACCATCATCCCGGGAACATGGGTATTATGAGTTTTGGGGCGCCTGCGAGTATTTCAACCGTGAATCGCGCCCGCAATCGCATCCCCAAGGAGGAACAAAATGGGCAAGATCAATTACGGCCGCGTGATCCTTGGCGGTATCGTTGGGGGGATCATCGCGGGTTTTCTTGACTGGTTTCTGAACGGGGTTTTGATGGGCCAACTGTGGGAAGACGCCATGAAGTCGCTCAACCGGCCGAACGCCTTCTCCGGAGCTTTCCTCTTCTGCCTGTTCCTGGTCTTCAGCATTGGCGGGATCCTGCTCGTCTGGGTTTACGCCGCCATCCGACCGCGCTTCGGCGCTGGTGTGCGGACCGCGGTCTATACCGGCCTGGTTGTATGGGCCTTTGTGGCCCTACTGCCGAACATCATGAATGCGGTGACCGGCCTCTACAGCCCGCGCCTGATGCTCTACTCCGCGCTCGCCGGCATCGTCGAACTCGTCGTAGGTGCCATCGCCGGGGCCGCACTCTACAAGGAGGCTGAAGGCACTCCCGCCGGCTAACCAGTAGCCGAGGTGCGTCAGACCATGCGCTAAGTGGAATACGTCGCCCCTGACGCGGGTTACCACCCGCTGGTCGCCCAGTGTAGACTGATGGGCGGGCAAAGCTACGATTGCGCAAACGTTCGTTTATGCAATGAATCCGCGAACCCCGCGTTTCTGTGGATATCTGAATTGCAAAACGGTATTGCTTAATGTAAAGTCGGGCACTGAGGAATACATCATGCTAATCTGCGACGCATGGAGCCCGATTTCTGCACTGGCTGGCGGCTGACAATTCCATGACAACTCCTTGCGTGAATGCCATACAATACCGATAGTTGGGCGCTATGCGAGTCACTCACCACAGGCGGCAGATCCTGCTGTTCTTTGTCGCCATTCTGGTGCCGGCCGGGGTACTGATCGGACTTGCCGGCCGTATCCTTTACCAGGATCGGGAACTGGCAGCCAAACGGGCGATCGACCAGCGGGGCGCCGCTGTCGCACAGTTGCGCCGGGAACTGTCATCACGCCTCGAAGCAATTAAGCTGCAGGAAATAAACCGATTAATGCGCCCCCCGGAGGCGAGCCGGGCACCCGGTGCCGGGAACCCAGCGGTCATCTTTACGGCGAAGCTGGAAAATGACCGCATGGTCTTGCCTTGGGAGGAAGGAACGCCGGAAGCAACCGCGCCGGATAAGTCCGTTTCCAACCACTTCTTACAGCATCAACAGGCCGGAGAAACGCAGGAGTTCATCCACAAAGATTATTCCGCCGCAGCGGCGGCGTATCGCCTGGCGCTTGCCTCCGCCCGGGGATCCCGGGAACGCGCCGAGGCGCGCATGGCGCTGGCGCGAGCACTATTCAAGGCAGGAAACTCCGAGGATGCATCCCGCCAATATCACGTTCTGCTCAACGATCCGGCGGACGCCAGGGACGAACAAGGAGTCGGCTTCCGATTTTACGCCGCGGAGCGCCTCCTGGCTGCGCGAAGAGAACCGAATGCCGTGCGGGGATTCCTGAGCAATGAAGTAAACGGCGAAGGGCGGCTCACGCTGCCAGAACTCTATATGATCCGCACCCTTCTCGGCTCTCCCGATATCCAGACCGGACAGAAAATCTCCGAACGGATCGCGGAAATGGAGCAAGCCGCGGCGCTGGCCAAGGATTTCCCCCGCGTGCGCGCGCAGATTGAATCCGGCGCCGCACGTGATGGATCTACCTGGGTTCCGTATGGCCGATTTCCGGACAAAGACCCCTGGCTGGTTACCATGACGTCTCCGCAGCCGCCTCTGCCGGGGTTGGTTACGGTCGTATCGTCAGCCATGGTGGCTCCGCCGGGGGCGAAGCTCCTGAGCCGCTCGACCGAGGGTGACGCACTCGGCGAAGGGTTCCCGGGCCTCCGCGTGGAATGGACTGACAACCGCATCCTGGAGACCGGCAGCCGAGGCTTGCCGGCCGGCATCTGGATAGCGGCGCTGGCGCTGGTTTTGGGTGCTGCCGTGTTTGGCGGCTACCTGCTGTTGCGTGACGTCAACCGCGACGTACGCATGGCCGAGGTGCGCTCGCAGTTCGTCGCCAGCGTTTCCCACGAGCTGAAGACCCCCCTGACGGCGATCCGCATGTTCGCCGAGACGCTCGCCATGGGCCGGGCACGCGACGAGCGCGCGAAGTCCGAGTACCTGGAAACCATCGTCGGTGAGAGCGAACGCCTGGCCCGCCTGGTCGATAACGTGCTCGACTTTTCGAAAATCGAACAGGGCAAGATGATCTACCGCCTCCGGCCCACGCGCCTCGATGAAGTTGCCGGCTCAGCCGCGCGCGCCATGCAATTTCCGCTGGCCCAGCAAGGATTCCAGTTGCACCTTTCCGTCGCCGAAGACATGCCAGAACTGCAAGCCGACCCGGACGCCATTCAGCAGGCCATCCTGAACCTTCTTACCAACGCGATGAAGTACTCCGGCGACGCCCGAGAGATCGATCTGCGCCTGGCCGCGCGCAACGGAGACGCGGTCATCGAGGTCGCCGACCATGGGCTGGGCATGGCGCCGGAGGAGCAGAAACACATCTTCGAGGAATTCTACCGCGCCCCTTCGCAGGAGAACCGTTTGATCGCGGGAACCGGGTTGGGGCTGACGCTGGTAGCTCATATCGCCAAGGCCCACGGCGGGCGCATGGAAGTGAAAAGCGCGCCCGGAGCCGGGAGCACCTTTTGCATGTCTCTCCCCATCGGGCTTCCCAGCGGAGTCCGGCGATGATTACAGTCCTGGCGATCGAAGACGACCCCGCCATCTTGCGCGGCCTTTCCGACAATCTGCGTTTCGAAGGCTATGATGTGGTCACCGCTTCGGACGGCGAATCGGGCTACCGCCTGCAGCGGGAGCGCAAGCCCGACCTGATCCTGCTCGACTTGATGCTTCCGCGCATGAGCGGACTGGAACTCTGCCGCAAGCTGCGCGGGGAAGGGATCCAAACTCCGATTCTGATGCTGACCGCGCGCAGCGAGGAGCCGGACCGCGTCCTGGGCCTGGACTTGGGCGCGGACGACTACGTCACGAAACCATTTTCCGTTCGAGAATTGATGGCCCGCGTGCGTGCGGTTTTGCGGCGCAGCCAGCCTGGCTCGGACGGAGCCCCCGCTTTGCCGGATGACCTGCGCTTCGGCGCCGCCGAAATCGACTTCCGCAGCTACGAGGCGCGCCTTGGCGGAAAACCAGTCGAGATGACCCGGAAGGAATTCGCCGTCCTGCGTTTTCTGGCCTCGCGCGCGGGCCAGGTGGTGACGCGAGACGATCTGTTGAACGAAGTGTGGGGATACGAGTCGTACCCTTCCAGCCGCACGGTGGACAACCATGTCGCCGGGCTCCGCGCCAAGCTGGAGCGGGACGCCTCGCAGCCGGAGCACATCAAGACGGTACATGGCGTCGGATATAAGTTCATTCCATAATTTCATGACATAAATTTTGCATTTACTTTGCAGTGGGCGGGGATTGGCGTGACGACCCGGGCGGTGGGAAAGCGCACTCTGGATTCGAAGGAGATTTCACATGAGACTGAGAATTCTGATCGCGGGTCTGATCTTCGGAGCCGCTGTATTTGCCGCCGAGACTGGAGCGGACCTGTTTCAGAGAGCCGTCACCGCGGAGCGAGCGGCGGGAAACCTGGAAGAGGCGATCAAGCTGTACGAACGCGTCGCCAGGGAGTTCGCGTCGGACCGCGCACTGGCGGCCAAAGCATTGGTGCAGGAGGCCCGGTGTTACGAGAAGCTGGGCCAGGACAAAGCCGTCAAGCTCTATGAGCAGGTCGCACGCGACTATCGCGATCAGCGCGAGCCGGCTACGACGGCGAATGCCAGGCTGGCTGCGCTGCGCAAGGGAGAGCGGGCCGCAGCGCCCGCCGGCATGACGCAGCGCAGTATTGAGCTGCCGTTCCCAAACACTTCCCCAACCGACGCAACGCAGACCGACGGCCAACGAGAGGTTTATAAGGATACAGCCACTGGCGCGTTGATGATCAGCGATCTCGCGGGCGGGGACAAGCGAGTGGTTTTCAAACCCAAGCCGGGTGAACAGGTGTCCGCCTATTTGCCGTCGCGAGATCGTTCCATCGTTGGCATGGTCCTTGCCCGCCAGGGGGGCTCCATCAAGGGGGCAGTAGTCAAAACCGATGGCACCGGTTACCGCGAACTCGACGGAATTGACCTACCGCCTTCGTGCGGTGTGGATTGGTCCTGGGACAACCGTTACCTTTTCACATGCGGCAGACAGCCCGATGGCACGCGGCAGCTTCTGAGGGTTTCGGTGACGGACGGAGAAATCCGCAAGGTCCGAGCGACTGACAGCTCCTATCATCGTCCTTCTCCGGATGGCCGTTTCATTGCTATTGCCGCTTCACCAGATTCGGTCTTCGGCAAAGTATTTGTGGCGCCCAGCCAGGACGGAGAGCCGCAACTGGTTTCCGACAGCGCCCGCCTTATCGACTGGACGCGCGACGGGCGCTATCTGATAGTTGCCAGCGCACCTGCCGGTTCGGAAGCGCTCTACCTGCTTCCTATAAAGGACGGCCGGCTGTCGGGTGACCCGATCCTCGTTCGATACGGACCTTGCACGTATGGCGGGACGAACGCCGATGGAGCCCTCGTTTACCGCTCCATTCTACCCGGCGGCACGTATGGCGCCTGGCTCGGGACGTTCGATTCGAGCGGCCGTCTGGCGGACTGGAAGCGGTTGAACCTTAGTGGCGTCACCCGGCTTTCGATCGTCGCCAAATGGTCTCCCGACAGCTCTCAAATCACTTACGTGATCCTGGACGAATCTACCCAGAAATGGGTTGTTCGCTTGAACAACGTTGCCAACGGTGGGGATCGCGAGCTTTATCGCGGCAGGTACGCGAGCTGCGTTTGGGCCGCGCAACACCCGAGTCTCTTCTGTGGAATGAGCAGCTTGCTGGATAGGGCGATGGAGGTGTTCTCCCTTTCGGTCGACTCCGGCCGCGTGGAGCAGCTTGGCTCCATTACTTCAGTGCTCCCATACCTTTTCTTTGCCAGCCGCGATGACCGGACGCTATATTTCTTGCGAGAACCGGACCACGAGCTGATTCAGTGGGAAATCAATACACAGCAAGCTACGTCGCTGGGCCGGATTCCCGGCTTCGGATGTGGGAACGGTGGGGGTTGCACGCCAAATCCCGATGAACACTGGATGGCGCGGCGCGACAAGGCGGCCATCGAGATCCGGCCGACGCCGGGCGGCAATTGGAAGCCCTTGATTTCGGTCGACCCGACGCAGATGGGATTTTCGGGTGATGGAAACTGGCTCCTCTATCATGACCGGGATGCCGCGGGGAAAGAGTGTCTTTTCCGCGTGGCGACGGCTGGCGGCCAACCGGAACGGGTCGGCGACTTCCCAACCGCCATCAGACGAGGGAGCCTGAACATCAGTCCGGACGGGAAAAAGGTCGTCGCGGAAGCCCGCATCACCGAGGAGCTCTGGCTGCTGGAGAACTTCGAGCCCAAACAGCCGGCGGCGCGGAAGGCTGGGCGTTAGAGCGCTTTTATGAGCTGCATTCTGATCGTCGAAGACGACCCCGCAATCCTCAGCGGCCTGAGGGACAACCTCGAGTTCGAGAGTCACGAGGTCGTGACGGCGTCCGACGGGGAGGCCGGATACCGGGCGGTGCGCGACCATACGCCGGACCTCGTGATTCTCGACCTGATGCTGCCCAAGCTGAACGGATACGATCTGTGCCGCCGGGTACGCGACGAGGGGTTCAACGCGCCCATCCTGATGCTTTCGGCCCGGTCGCAGGAGGGCGACCGCGTCCTCGGCCTGGACACGGGCGCCAACGATTACGTCAGCAAGCCGTTTTCGCTGCGCGAGTTGCTGGCGCGGGTCCGCGCGCTCTTGCGTCATGAGCAGGAACAACGGCTCGATGAAGAGCGGCTGAGCGGCGACCTGAAGATGGCGGAGAAGGTCCAGCGGGAGTTGTTCCCGCACGTCCTTCCGGCAGTCGAGGGCCTGGACTACGCCGGAATCTGCCGGCCTGCGCGCGGCGTCAGCGGCGACTACCACGATTTTCTTCCGCTGGGCGAAGGCAACCTTGGACTGCTGCTCGCGGACGTCAGCGGCAAAGGCATGCCCGCCGCCCTGCTGGGAGCCTCGCTGCACGCCGCGGTGAGGGCAAGCGCGGGTGTGGAGGGTATCCATTGCGGTGAAGTGCTGTCCTCGATCAACGGCCCGCTGTTTGCCACCACCGCCGCTGACCGGTACGCCACCGTCTTCTACGCGGTCTACGACCCGGCCACGCGGGTTCTGCAATTTGCCAATGCTGGCCACATTCCGCCGATGGTGGTCCGGCAGGGGGACTGCCTTCGCTTGGACAGCCTGACGCCGCCGGTCGGCATGCTGCCTGCATTGCCGCCGCTCGAAGAGCGCATTCAGCTTCGGCCCGGCGACTGCCTTCTGATATCGAGCGACGGGATTCAGGAGGCGACGGATGAGAGCGGGCGCGACTTCGGCGATGAGGGGCTGCTCGCAGCGTTCCGGCGAGCGCAGACCGGGACGGCCGCCCAAGTGTGCGAAACCGTCATCAATGAAGTCCGCAATCACGCCCTGGGGCAGCGCCAGGCAGACGATCTGACCTTGATCGTCGCCAGAGTCCTATAGACAGCCCAGGAGCCGTTTCACATCCGTTCTTAGCGCCGGAGATGGGCTAAAGAAGCAGTCCGACACTTTCCGGAGATCAAGCTGGACCGCCGCCCACACATCGGGCGGCCGGAATTCGGCATTAAGTCAATATTAACGGCAGCAAAGGAGCTGACTGAGATGATTCCCCTGGCTCTTAGAAGTCTGTTTCATAACCGTGTGCGGGCAGCGGCCACTATCACCGGCGTGACCTTCGCGGTCGTTCTGGTGGCCACTCAGTTTGCGGTTTTCGATGGGGTCCAAGCGTCGGCCTCGAACATCATCGACCACTCTGGGGCGGATTTTTGGATCACCGCCAGGGGCGTGCCTAACCTGCTCGCAGGAGTTCCGCTATCGGAAAGGAAGCTCTTTCAGGTCCTTAGTACGTCCGGAGTCACCGGAGCAGAGAAGTACATCATCGAATGCGCGAGTTGGAGGAAGACGGACGGAGTTGACGTGGATATCCAGATCATAGGCTTTAATCCCGGTTCCGGCCTCGGCGGACCGTGGAGCCTTGTTGAAGGCGATGTGGCGCGGCTCAAGGAGCCGGACACAGTGATCATCGACCGCCTCTACCAGGCCAAGCTGGGAATTACCCATGTCGGCCAAAGCTGTGAGATTCACGGCCATCGTGCCCGCGTTATCGGCTTCACCGCGGGAATCCGGACGTTTACCACTGCAGCCCCGGTATTTACTTCCTTTAAGAACGCGCACAGTTACACGAGCATGCTGCGCAGCAAAACTACATTTGTACTTGTGAAGTCTACGCGCAGAGACACTGCCGCCCTAAAGCGCGAACTAAACGTGCGATTGCCGGATGTTGACGTCTTGACTGGAGGCGAATTCAGCGCACGGACGCGCCGTTACTGGATCTTTAGGACTGGGGCGGGCGCGGTTGTGTTAGGAGCTGCTATCCTCGGCCTGCTGGTGGGGACGATTGTTGTTTCACAAACAATTTATGCCGCAACCCTGGATTACCTGACGGAATATGCCACGTTGAAGGCGATCGGCGCGAGGAATGGGTACCTCTGTAGAGTCTTGCTTACCCAGGCGTCGGCCACGGCTCTGGCGGGTTACGCCATAGGGATGGTCATCGTATGGGGTGTAGTGTACTGCAACAGAGATGGTCCTATCGGTCTAATCCTCTCCCCGACACTGGCGGGCGTGGTTTTTGCTCTCACTCTCATCATGTGTTGCATAGCCTCCCTGGTGGCCATTCGTACCGTGATCAATCTCGAACCAGGCCTGGGTTGCAGGAGGTAACAAAAATGACACCGACGATCTCACTCCGCGCGGTAACGAAGGTGTTTGCTTCCGGGCCTGCGGAAATTCACGCTCTCACCGGCGTCAATATCGACATCTGGCCCGGTGAGGTGGCTTTGTTGATGGGGCCCTCAGGAAGCGGCAAGACGACGCTGCTTTCGATTATGGGTTGCCTCTTGCAGCCTACTACCGGCACAGTCCGAATCCACGACGTGGCGGTCTCCGGCCTGAATGAAGAAGCGCTCCCGGATGTCCGGTTGAAGTACATTGGTTTCGTTTTTCAGGACTGCAATCTATTCAAAAGCCTGACCGCCGGCGAGAATGTGCAGATCGCTCTGGAGTTGAAGGGCGTCCACGGCCGCAACGCTCGTAACAAAGCTGATGAACTGTTGAATCGAGCCGGGTTACCCGGCAAGTCCACCGCTTACCCGAAGGATTTGAGCGGCGGCCAGAAACAGAGAGTGGCGATTGCCCGGGCACTTGCAGGCGATCCAAAGATCATACTTGCCGATGAACCGACTTCGGCCCTGGATTCTCGCAGCGGAAGATCGATCCTGGAATTACTCAGTTCTCTGGCGTGGGAACTCGGTCACTCGGTAGTGGTCGTAACTCATGATTCTCAACTGATCGAATATGCGGATCATGTATTCCAAGTTAAAGATGGAAGGTTGAGTGAAGAATATGGTTATCAACAGAATCCTTCTGTTCGGCGGCGGCACGCTGCTGCTGGCCACGGTGCTGGTGAGGGGATGGCCCTCGACCCAAATGAACTCGGTGACGGCTGCTCAAGGAGGGCATCCGGATGGCGATCGTGAACCAACCTGGACGGTGGCAGCAGGCCAAACGGAGCCGGCGTCCAAGGAAGTGCGCGTGGGTTCCGAAGCGGCTGGGCTACTGGAGCGGGTTGCGGTTGAAGAAGGTGATTTCGTGCGGCGTGGGCAGACTATTGCCGTCATCGCGCACGATGATCTTCGCTCCGCGCTCGATGCCGCCGAAGCGCAATTGCAGTTGGAAGAGGCCGAATTCCGCCTGTTGATGAATGGTTCGCGAGAAGAGGAGCGCCGCGAAGCGCGGGAAGGCGTAAAGGAAGCGGAGGCGGTCCTGCGAAACGCCGAGACCGAGGCAAACCGATGTGACGCGCTGTACGTGGAGGGATTGGTTTCCCGCGCCGAACTCGATCGGGCTCGAGAGAAACAGCAGATTTCGGCAGCCCGGTTCGACGCCGCACAAGAGCGTTACTCTCTCATCGTGGCTCCCCCACGGCAAGAAGAGCAGCCCCGCGGCGAGGCGCGTGTTCGATTGGCGCGAGCCAAAGTCGCGGAGGCAAGGGCCCGCATCGAGAAGGCCACGGTGCGTTCACCGATCTCGGGAACGGTGCTTCGGAGGTTTCGAAATACCGGCGAGGTTGTGACGCCGGCGTCCGGGGCAGCGATTGTTTCGATCGGCGACTTGACCGTTTGCCGCGTCCGTGCCGAAATAGACGAGACGGACATCGCCCGGGTTCGAGTAGGCCAGCGTGCATATGTCACTGCCGAAGCGTACGGCGACAAGAGGTTTTGGGGCCGCGTTCTTAGCGTGGGCCCTGTTCTTGGGCAAAAGAACCTGCGCAGTGACGATCCGGCTGAGCGGCAGGACGCCACAATCTTGGAGACTTTGGTGGCACTTCCTCGGCCTTGCACTCTGTCCGCCGGGCTGCGGGTCAAGACATTCATTCAGACTGGCCAATAGCGTCGGGCCGAGGTCAAAATGGGCGTACTGATCCCTACATTGCTTGGAGAGCTTTTTTTTGGAAACAATGCCGGTGCAGACCGGCCGTCGTAATGCTGTCCGCTATAACCGGCAACATCGAGCCGTCTGTCGGCTGCACGATCTGGGACGGAGAGGTCCCCGCGAATGGTACTCGCCGCTGGGTTCGCGTTAGGCCAGCCCCTCAAGACCGCATCCGCTGTGATCAGGGTGTTGGGGATCAACCGAACGGAAAACGGGGTTAGCGCAACTGTAATTGTGCAGACTCCGTGCAAGCGATTGATAATGGAAACCTTCGGGAAAGCCGCACAGAGAGGCTGAACCCAGTCATCCTCTTTTTTGTGATAGTGAAGCACTGGCGGCCTCGTAAGCTGGATCTTGTCAATTCAATCAGTTACAGCGGCTGAAATTCCTTAACCCGGTTTTCCGTTCGGTTGATCCCCAACACCCAGGTCCGCCAAGTCGCTATCGAGCATGACCTTTTGGCCGCGGATGAGGTAGATTCTGCGTTCTACCGCTTCCACGGGCACGGGCAACTGGTCGGCAGGGGAGGCAAGTTTTTCGGACATGTGGTGAGAGGTCTAATGATACCGCCTGGCTCACGGCGCGCTGCGCTTGCCCGGCTGGCTTGGGCTTGGTCGGCAACTCTGAGCAAGCAGGCTGCCCCCGGACTCGAAGTGACCTCGCGCGCCTTCGGTACCGGCTGGCGGATGCCCATAGTGAGACGCGAATAGACCCGCCGCTGGCTCCCGGGCATCCATTCCCCGGCCCCTGGGTCCCGGCCCCCGGCCCCCTGTTTCTACAACCGAACGATCTTTTCCGACCGGAAGTTCTTCAACGCATTGCGCGAATCCACAATCAGCGCCGCGCGTTCCACCAGAGCCGTGTAGTCAAAGGAGGAATGGTCCGTCACGATCACCACGCAGTCGGCCGCCGCAGCCTCCTCCTCCCCCGCGGCATCCAACTCCAGCCCCTCCACGCGCAATGCCGGCACGTGTGGATCGCTGTACGACACCACCGCGCCGCGCTGCTTCAACATCAGCATCACGTCCAGTGCCGGAGACTCGCGCATGTCGTCGATGTCCCGCTTGTAAGCGACGCCCATCACGTGAATCCGCGATCCTTTTACCGGCTTGCCCGCGTCGTTGAGTGCGTTTTGCACCTTGTCCACCACAAAGTGCGGCATCTGTCCGTTGATGTAACCCGCCAACTCGATGAAGCGCGCCTCGATGCCCGCCTGCCTCGTCTTCCAGGACAGGTAAAACGGATCGATCGGGATGCAATGGCCGCCCAGCCCCGGTCCCGGATAGAAGGGCATAAACCCGAACGGCTTGGTCGCCGCCGCATCGATGATTTCCCATACGTTGATCCTCATGCGATCGCACATCAACGCCATTTCGTTGACCAGCCCGATGTTGATCATCCGGAACGTGTTCTCCAGCAGCTTGACCATCTCGGCCACCTGCGTGGAGCTTACCGGCACCACGTGCTCCAGCGCTTGCGCATAGAACAGCCGGCCCATCTCCGTGCACGCCGCCGTGCACCCGCCCACTACCTTCGGAATATTGACCGTCTGATATTTCGGGTTGCCGGGATCCACCCGCTCCGGCGAGAAGCACAAAAAGAAATCGCGGCCGACCTCTAGCCCCTGTTTCGCGAGCATCGGCAGCACCAGCTCATCCGTGGTCCCCGGATACGTGGTGGATTCCAGGATCACCAGCATCCCCGCGTGCAGGTAGCGGGCGATTTCCTGGCACGACGCCACGATGTAGCTCATATCCGGGTCTTTGGTCTTGCGCAGCGGAGTGGGCACGCAAATGTTAATCGTGTCCAACTCCAGTACGGCCGAGAAATCCGCGGTTGCGCGCAGCTTCCCGGACTCTACCAGTGCCCCCAAAGTCGAGCTGGGGACGTCTCCCACGTAGGAATCGCCGGCATTCACCCGGCCAGTCTTGGCCTCGCTCACGTCAATACCCGTTACGGGGAATCCCGCCTTGGCGAACTCCACCGCCAGCGGCAGGCCCACGTAGCCGAGCCCTACGATCCCCACGCGCGCGGTCTTCGCCCGGATCTTCTCCTCAAGGATGCTTGCGGTTGTTGCAGTGGCTACTTCTGGTTGTGACATTCTGCCATTTTCGCACGGGATGCCGGCCCCCGGCCAAGCGTCCCGGCGAGCGCGGGTCAGCCACACAACCCCAACCTCCGACCCCCAACCCCTAACCCCCGGCCCGTAACCCCCGGCTCCTCCCGCGGCCCCCCCGCCCCCCGGCCCCCGCCCCCCGCCCTAATCGCCGCCAGACACAACCCGCTACAATGGAAGCTTGACGTGAGTCGGTCCCCGTCCCTCCTGGATGATTCGTATATTTCGAGTCTTCGTGCCGGTTGGCACGCTTGCTTTGCTCGTCTCTGAGATCCTGCTGGTCACCGGGTCTTTCATTCTCGCCGCCTACTATGTCATGCCCGTCGATCCCACCGGGTACCTCCTGGATGACGGCGGCGACATCAGCATTCTCCTGGCCCTGCTCAGCATTTTGATCGGCCTCTACCTAAACGATCTCTATTCCGAGATCTACGTGAAATCCAGAATCGTGTTGTTGCAGCAGTTGTGCCTGGTAATCGGCGCCGCTTTCCTCGTCCAGGGCCTGGTCAGCTACGTCGATCGCGACTTGCGCATGCCCATCCGCGTCATGGTCCTCGGTAGCGCTCTCGCCATGGGGTCCATCTTCCTGTGGCGCATTCTCTTCAGCGCTTACGTCGCCGAAGTTGTCGGCCGTGACCGCCTGCTCTTGGTCGGAGGCAGTTCCGTCCTGGCGGAAATCGCCGCCTACATCGCCCACCACCCGGAGAAGGGCCTGACGGTCGCCGGCTACGTGACCGACTCCGATCAACCGGCCGCCGACCTGCCCGGCGCCAAGCTCCTCGGTCCTCTCGCCTCTCTGCGCGAAATCGTCGCCGCCACCCATCCCACCCGCATCGTCGTCGGAATGTTCGAACGCCGTAGCCGCATGCCGGTGAGCGAACTGCTCGAACTCCGCTTTGCGGGCCACGTGATCGAGGAAGCTGCCAGCGCCTACGAAAGCGTCTGCGGCAGAGTCTCCATCAAAGACTTGCGGCCCTCCCAGTTGATTTACTCCGGCGAGTTGGGGCCGCGCCGTGAGGCTCTCCTCTATCAGAGCATTGCCAACCTTCTCGTGGCCGGTGTCAGCTTGATCGTCGCCTCGCCGCTCATGCTGCTCACCGCCTTGGCTGTCCGGCTCTCGTCTTCCGGACCCGTCCTCTACCGCCAGGTGCGCGTCGGTATGGATGGCCGGCCCTTCACCTTGTATAAGTTCCGCTCCATGCACGCCGACGCCGAAACCCACACCGGCGCGGTCTGGGCCGCCCGGGACGATCCGCGCGTCACCGGCGTGGGCAGGATCATTCGCCAATTTCGTTTCGATGAACTTCCCCAGTTCCTCAACGTGCTCAAGGGCGAAATGTCGATCGTTGGACCGCGGCCGGAGCGGCCGGAGTTTGTCGAAGCCCTTTCCGCGCATATTCCCTACTACCGCCAGCGGCACTGCGTCCGCCCTGGAATCACCGGCTGGGCGCAGATCAACTACAAATACGGCGACACCCTGGAAGATACCATCGCCAAGCTGGAATACGATCTCTTCTACATCAAGAATATGTCCTTCACCCTGGATTCCTACATCATCTTCCACACCGTCAAGGCCATGATCGTATCGCAAGGCGCGCAGTAGCACAGGCATTCCTGCCTGTGTTCTTAGACGTTCCGGCTCGCCAGCAGCCACCGGTGATCCGCCAGGTATTCGACCGTCTTCACCACCGACTCGCGAATGCTGTAGCGCGGCGCCCATCCCAAGGCCCGCATTCTCGAGCAGTTCAGAAAGATAAACGGATTATCGCCCACCCAGCCGCGGTCGCCGCCCGTATACTCGATCCTCGGTCTCACGCCCAGATGGCTGCAAATCCAGCCGATGGAGTCGTTCACCTCGCAGTACCCGTCTGTGCCGAGATTCAGAATCGTGACCGGCTTCTCCACCGCTTCGATCGCCCGCAACATCGCATCCACGCAGTCCTGAACGTGTAAGTACGACTTGCGCGGGTGCCCGTCGCCGAGAACCCGCAAATAATCCGGATGATCCAGCAGTTGCTGGTAAAAGTCGAAGACATGCCCGTGGGAATAGCGCTCGCCCAGAATGGAAACGAAGCGAAAAATTGCCCCTTGCATGCCGAACCCCTCGCAATACGCCGCGATTAGGCCCTCGGCCGCGAGTTTCGACGCGCCGTAAAGCGAAGTCTGCACCGGGAAAGGACAGTCTTCCGGCGTGGGAATCACCGGCGCCTCCCCGTAAACCGACCCGGTGGAAGAAAACGCGATCCGCCGAATACCGCCCAGCCGCATGGCCTCCAGCACGTTCCACGTGGCGATGGTGTTCTGCTCCAGGTCGCGCCGCGGGTGTTCCGTCCCGAACCGGACATCCGCGTTGGCCGCCAGGTGATAGACCAACTCGCAGTCGCGCATGGCCCGTGCCGTGTCATCCAACTGCAGCAGGTCGCCGCGTACCAACTGGAAGGCCGGATGCCGCCGCGCCGATTCCAGAAACTGCTCCTGGCCCGTCGAAAAGTTATCGAATCCCACCACCGGGTGCCCCAGAGCCAGCAATCGGTCGACGAGGTTACTGCCAATGAATCCGGCCGCCCCAGTAACAAAGCACTTTGCTGGCCTCATACTCTATCAGAGTATCGAACTGTCGGCTGCTGGCCTAATCGCACTAATTTCGCGCTACACTGACTTCGTGCCAAAGAACATCACCATCAAGATCTCTGAAGAGGGTGCTCTCTGGGCCCGCCGCAAAGCAGCGGAGGAAAACACCTCGGTCTCCCGCCTCGTCGGGCAGATGCTCGAGCGCGAAATGCGATTGAGCGATGAGTACTGGCGGGCCTTTGAGCACTGGAAATCGACTCGCCCCAGGGCCCGGCAAGGCGCGGCGGAACGAATGAGCCGGGAAGAAGCTCATGACCGTGGTTGAAAGCTTCTTCGTCGACTCGAATCTCCTCCTGTACTATGTGGATCCGCAAAATCTCCAGAAACAGGCGCGCGCCATGGAGTGCTCGATAATCTTTGGATCGCTGGAGCCGGCCGCCGCCCGCCAGATCGTGGAGGACTTGGCGCACTGGAAACCCGTGGACACCTCCATCGGTCTGATCCAACAAGCTTGGCACTGGATGGATTCCGCCCAAATTCCCTATTGGGACGCCCTCATCGTCGCCGCCGCACAGCGCTCCGGCGCCCGCTATCTGCTCTCAGAGGATTTCGAACCTGGCCGCGAATACGAAGGCGTCCGCATCGAGAACCCGTTCACGCATTCTGCATCCGATTTTATGTCCGCCCCTCCGGTTTGAGTGGCGCAGCCTCTCAGGCTGCCGCGGCCATGGTGGGGCGGACGCCCTCGTCCGCGCGCGACCCCCTGGTCGCGCTCTTACCCACGGGTCCAGCCACTCCGAGCCTCCGCAAGCACGGCCGCCGCCATCCGTTCCATCGTCGCAGCATCCTGTCTTTGGTCGCACGGCAATGTCAATATCTCCGCATTCAACGCGTGGCTCTCCGAGAATTCCGGCGAAACAATGTCGCGAATCGGCCAGTGAATCGGCGGGTAGATCTCATGTTCGAACAAATGTCGTCGCACCTCGTCCCGATTCGCCAGTCGCACGGGAAAGCCCAGTGGCACAGCCCCCGCCGGCCAATGAGGAAAGAGCGCAAACCGCTCCAGACGTTCGCGAAGGCAACCGTAATTCGCCACCCGCCGCGCCGAGATCTGATCGTAATCGAAGCCGTACTGAAGCAACTCCGCGGCCAGCCCGCTCATCGCGTAATATCCCACCGGGCACTCGCGCTCAATCTCGTGAGAAAGTGTAAACCACGGGCGCTCTCCTCCGTATAAATCGAACTCCCGCCTCATGACCACAGCGGCCAGGGTCTTCATGCGCCAACCCGGTGGCGTGGGGCTTAACCGGAATTCACCGAGTATACCGGGCCTGCTGCTTACCAGCACTCCTCCGTCCGGCACGCCCAGAAATTTCCTGGGGCTGAAGACCACCAAGTCGGCCAATTCGCCTGCGCCCCGCGTAAGTAACGCCTGCGACGCGTCTTCCAGAACCCAGGCGCCGCGCGCGCTCGCTTCCTGCAGAAGCGCGCGGTCCGCGAGCGTCCCGAAATAGTCGATAAACACGACGAGGTCATTAGGGGACACCTCGCTCAGCCAGCCGCGCGACACTTCGAGGCGTCCATCGACCGTATAGAACCGCACCCGGCTCTTGTCCGTAATGCCCTGCAGCATCGTGCCGCAGAGATAGGAAGGCATCCACACCTGCCCGGGACGCAGCCGGTCGTATGCAATCGCTATGCCTGACCGGGCGTTCGCCAGTAGCAACTCATGACCATTCAGGCACCACAGTGCGGAAGAGTGCGCCCTGAGCTCACTGGCGAGGCCGAACATGCCGCCGACGATCGATGCCTTATCCATCCTGTCAGCCAATTAAATTTTAGACCGAAACTCCCGCCATCCTGGCGATGGCCAGGGCATTCGTCTCCCTTGTGATTCCGGGTTTGAGCCGGTAATCGAAGTCCATTGGGTCGCATCCATCCCGCGCCCCCATGTGCACGTTTGCTCCGCAAAGTCCTGCCGAGTCCGCAATCTCCGTGAGCGACATGTTGTGTGTGGAGATGGCCCCGACAGCGCCAGAGCCGGTTTTTTTGCCGCTGTAACGGGTTAGCCACCGGCCACACCCGGTCCGTCGATCGGTATCGGGCCGCGTGCGCCATAGTTCTGGTCGAGCGTAAGCTATTGATAATACGAGGACGGCCGTCTACAAAATTAAAGGTTGCTCGACAAGCAGCGAAGAGCTGTAGCTTTATGCTCAGGTCACCCGACCGGAAGAAGCGCGGAGGCGCTCAAATCAAAGCGCCGGTTTGCCCGCCGGTGTCGAAGAACAGCGGGTACGTCCCCGGCTGTTGGCCCGCCGGAACCACGAAGTTGATTTGCTCTACGCCGATTAAACTGGGGGCCAAGCCTAGGAAAGTCGTTTGAAGCGGGGGAGTGCTCGGCGGGTAGCCGCACTGGCCCATATCGATTGGATTGCACACATATGTGGGGAGGGGTTGGAGGTACAAGTTGCCCGGGGGCGCCTCCAAGCCCAGGATCGATCCCGGAATGTATTGAATCACCGGCTGGGCGGGCGCCGGAATCCCGATGGGCGGCGGCGGCCAGACTGTATAGAAGTTGTTTGCGTAAGCGATGATCGTTTCGCCCGGATGGGCAGGGTTCTGGAGTGTCACCCGGCTGTAGTCCGAGGCGTGTTGCGCGATGGCGTAACCATTGGCATCCGCGAAGAATGCCCCTCCGAAAAACGGCGGAAGCGGCGCCATCTGCATGCAGCCCGAGGGAGGGGGAGCGCAGACGAGCAGGTAGCCGTCGTAGCCGCCAGCCTTCGAGCCGGTCAGTGACACGTTTCGCTCCAAGGGCACCTGGAAGTTAATTTGTCCGTAGGTAACCCCGCCCGAGGAAGTTACCACCACCGCGAGAATAGGGGCGTAGCTGCCGTTCACATCCACTTGAAACCCGGCCAGTTGGCCGGGCAGCGGCGATGGCGAAGGGGCCACGTACGTGCCCGGCTGAACACCAGCCAGCCCGGATAAAAAGACCGTGGCAAGCGCACCTCCAAAGGGAAGGCCTGGGGCAAACGATGCGGCGTTCACGACTCCCGTGATTTGCGCCTGCGAAAGAAGTCGCGATGACGTGAGCGCGATCAGCGCCGCGAAGGTGAGGAATTGTTTCATGAAACCCGTCCTTTGGTTGATTCGCTTCCGGACTCCAGGAATCTCCGCTACGGAAGCGCACCCGCATACACATGGACCACCTTTGCCGTGGGCCGTCAGCCGACCGGAAGGAGCGCGGAGGCGCTCAAAGCGCCTGTCTGCCCGCCGGTGTCGAAGAACAGCGGGTACGTCCCCGGCCGTTGGCTCGCCGGAACCACGAAGTTGATTTGCTCCACGCCGACTAACCCGGGGGCCAAGCCTAGGAAAGTCGTTTGAAGCGGGGGAGTGCTCGGCGGGTAGCCGCACTGACCCATATCGATTGGATTGCACACATATGCGGGGAGGGGTTGGAGGTACAAGTTACCCGGCGGCCCCTCCAAGCCCAAGATGGATCCCGGAATGTATTGAAGCAGCGGCTGGGCGGGCGCCGGAATCCCGATGGGCGGCGGCGGCCAGACTGTGTAGAAGTTGTCGGCGTAGGCAATGATCGTTTCGCCCGGGTGGGCGGGGTTCTGGAGTGTCACCCGGCTGTAGTCCGAGGCGTGTTGCGCGACGGCGTAACCATTGGCGTCGGCGAAGAACCCTCCCTCGAAGGGCTTCGGGAGCGGCGCCATTTGGAGGCCCATTTGGAGGCAGCCCGAGACGCACACCTGGAGGTTGCCACCATAGCTTCCGGCTTGCGGGGCGAACTCTGACACGTTTCGTTCTAGGGGCACTTGGAAGTTAACCTGCCCGTAGGTAACCCCTCCCGAGGAAGTCACCACCACCGCGAGAATAGGGGCGTAGCTCCCGTTGACGACCACTTGAAACCCGGCTAACTGGCCGGGCAGCGGCGATGATGAAGCCGCTACGTACGTGCCCGGCTGAACACCAGCCAGCCCGGATAAAAAGACCGTGGCAAGCGCGCCTCCAAAAGGAAGGCCTGGGGCAAACGATGCGGAGTTCACGACTGCGGTGATTTGCGCTTGCGAAAGGAGTCGCGACGAGGTGAGCGCGATCAGCGCCGCGAAGGTGAGGAATTGTTTCATGAAACCCGTCCTGCGGTTGATTGGTTTCCGAACTCCAGGAATGCGCTACGGAAGCGCAAAAATCACGGTAACACCCCTCTCGGGAATATTTGCGCCTTGTTTTCAACCACTTCATTCACAGAGTCATCGGTTGTCGCAAGGCCTCCTGCTAGATTGAAATCAGGAAGGAGCATTCGTCACGCCTTATGGAGAACAGGGCCGCCGGCAATTCCGCTCTGGTCGCCGCCCTCGGGAAATCCTTCCCCGCAGCCGTCACGCAACGGCGTACTTGTCAATTGGGTTCTTCCGAAAATACGTGCAAGTTATTGAAACTGCGAAGCCGTTGGAGCAGCGTATTTTCATTGCCGGGGATGAGAGGAGCCCGCTCACGGGCGGTTTCGTTCCGTCAAATCGCCCCGCCCGGCGCCTCCGTGAGGTCGCCTGTCCCATCGCCCAGTCGCCCAGAGCGCCAACCACAAGTACACTTGTCGTCCCCCACCCATAAGTCACTGAATTCTCTTAAGCAGCCTCTCGCCAAACGACAAGCACGCTTGTCAATTGGGTTCGTTCCGTCAAATCAAACCGGCTCGCCCCGACGCCTCCCGGAGACCGTCCAGCCCTGCGGCCGGCCGCTCGAAAACGGCAAACCACCCGTCAATTGGGTTCGTTTTGTCAAAATGGAGATGCGTCCGAACCGCGCGAATAACCTCACATGATGCGCCACCTTTACACGGGTGCCCTGATGCCTGCTATCGGCTTGGGCACTTTCGGATCCGATTCCGTTTCCGCTGATGCAATCGCCGCGGCCGTCAAAGGCGCGGCCGAGGTGGGCTACCGTCATTTCGATTGCGCCTCGGTCTACGGCAACGAAGATCGCATCGGAGCCGCGCTCCGCCAGATCATGGACGGCGGGGTGCCTCGCG
>Ga0326728_10011720_pt1 | contig 19854 bp, 15 predicted proteins | sample MB3enrmetagenome_FD_207602 | JGI IMG/M metagenome (GOLD analysis project Ga0326728, IMG submission 207602) | Lab enriched peat soil microbial communities from McLean, Ithaca, NY, United States - MB31MN | ecosystem: Environmental > Terrestrial > Soil > Wetlands > Peat | place: USA: New York... | reverse complement strand
CAATAATGTAGAAGCTGGTCGTCTTGCCCGCGCCGTTTGGGCCGAGCAGTCCCACCACCTCGCCCCGGGAGATCTTCAGGTTGACGCCGCGGACCACCTGGCGGCCTTTGTAGCTTTTACCGATTCCCTCGGTCGTGAGTGTTTCCATTCCAGTCTCTGAGTTTCCCACTCTGCGCTGCTTAAATCGCCGATGCTCGCTGCCGCATCATCGCGGCGCGGTCGTCTCTGTCGTCGTCTGCCGGCCGCCGCCTTCGACTCTGACGCTATCATCGCTGCTGTTGAAAAGCAAAGCCTCGCCGGTTACCGTCCCCCGCGCGGGATCGCTGATCCTGGGCGGCGCGGCGGCGGTTCCCGTCAACGCGTAGATGCCGGTCTGTGCCGTGTAAACCAGTTGCGTACCCGTCCCCCGGCGGCCCTGCGAGGTAAGACTCACGTGGCCGCTTGAAACAATCCGGTCTACCTGCGAAGCCCCAGCGCCCGGCTGCGCCCCGGTCTGTGCGCCCGGCGCCTTCTGCCCGACCGCGCCAACCAGGTAGACCTCGAGCTGATCGGATGTCGACTCGGCCGCGCCCGTCTCCGCCACCACGTTCGCCAGCGGCGATGAGCGCACCGTCGCCTTGCGCTCCGCATCGGAGTAGATCAGGCTTCCCCCGCGCACACGAATCACCGAAGGCGCTCCGCCGGCCTTTGCCGCTGCCTGCCTCGTCTGCGCCTGCGCGTTCAGCAGAACCGCAACCACCGGTTCGGCAGCGCTGGTGGTCTGGGCCGCAAGTGTCTTCCGCTCCCGGTCCAGCACAATCGACGGCGCGGAAACCGAGTTCTCATCCTGCCACAGCCGCGCATGGCCCCGGAACGTCGCCTCGCCCGTCGCCTGGTGAATCTGCGCCTCGGCCGCGATCACATGCGAGGGCGCGGTGCCGCCGAGCGATGCCGGCTGCCCCGCCGCTCCGCCCACCCACGTCGCCTTCACGTTGCCGTGGGCAAAGGCATCGCCCGCGCTCTGGTTCATGTCCACCTTGTCCGCGGTCACGTCCATCCCGCCGTCGCTCACATGGGGATTCACCGTCAGATGCACCCACTGCGCCACCGCGGCCCCAGTCCCCACAGTCTCGTAAACCGCGTGTCCAGCGGTGGCCCGCATCGCGGACGCTGTCTGCGCTCCCGGCTTTGCCGCCGGCTGGTCCACCAGCACAACCCGGCCGTCGAGAGTAGCACTCTCGATCCCGGCCAGTTGTACCGATCCCGTCGGCGTTGCGCCCCGCGCGGGCCGCGCAGTCTGCACAGCGGCCTGCGCAAACCTCGCATCCAGCCGGTCCCCGGTTGCGGTCTCGTGCGATCCGGTCGCGGTCGTGCCTTCGAGCTCCGCGTGGCCCGCTCCCGCCATCGAGCTCAGCGTCGAGCGCGGCCCAAACTGCGCCGTCAGCTCATCGGCCGCCATCCGCGATGGCACCGGCGCTGCTGTGCCCCGCCGCGTCTCCGCAGTCACTTCCACGCCCTCTGCGCCGTGCAGCGTGGCCGGCTCCACATGGCCCTTGCTCGCGCTCCTGAACTCGATATCCGCCACCGGCGAACGCCATCTGCGCGTTGCCTCAACCGTCACGCTCCGGCCGCCCTCCGCACTCTGGCTCTGCTCGCTTGTTTCCATCTGGACGCCCCGCTCCAGATGCGCATGGCGCAGATCGCCGTTGGCCGCGAACTCCAGATCCATCCGCGGCGCGTTCCCGTGCAGCGTCCGGCCGGCTGAAACCGACTCCATCGCCACGCCGCCCTCAAGATGCGCCTTCTCCGCCTGATCGCTCTTGTTAAACGCGATCGTGCCTGTGGGCGCGGCAAGCCTGCTTCCCGAAGCCGTCGAGATCGTCAGCCCGCTCGACGCGTCCAGCCGCTCCACTGAGCCGTCGTCGCGCAGCCTGATCCGCGCCTCGGCCGCCGTGGCCCGATCCCCGCGGCTCTCCGCCGTCACATCGCGCAGCGTGCACACACCTGCGTTGCGGTCCAGCTCTCCGTGGTCCGCGTGGATGCTCACCGTATTCGTTCCCCGCCGGGCCGCAAGCTCAACCGCATGGTTCAGCTCCAGCAGCCCAGTCTCCGAGCTGTAGCTGGCGCCAACCGCCGCGCCGCTGTCCTCGGCGGTCGTAAACTTCAGCCGCTGGTCGGTCGTTACCATCCCCGTCGACTGGTTAAACGTGATGCCGCTCGTCTCGACATGAATCTGTCCGTTCTTTGCGCCCGATGCCGTGCTCCCCGGCCGATCGAGCAAAATCTCCACCGGCCCCGCCGCCGTCGCAATCTGCTTCGTCTGGTCGTACTCGAACTCCGCGCCCTGAATGCGATCCGTCCGCGTCCCGCCCTCGCCGTAGATCTCAATCGTCACGTCGCGCAGCGAGGAGTGGCTGTTGCGCAGCTCCACCACCTGCGCGGCGTGGATCTTGAAGATCGTCCGCCCGCCGTGGTTCTGCGTATACGTAACCCCATTGGCTTCCTGCTGAATGTTCACGCCCAGCCGCTTGGGAATATCCCGCCGGAAGGCCGCCCGCCCGAAGTGCGCCATCAGGAGAAACACTCCGATCGCCGCCACCAGCAGCACAGCCGCCACCACCACCAGGGTCCGGATTCGCTCAATCGAAAGTCGCACCGTGTTAGTTTCCCATCCCCAGCCGTTCGGCCAGCCGTGCGGCAAGGCTCTCGCCCAGCTCGCTCCACAGCAGCCGCGCCGTTGCGCCGGAGTTCTTCTCTGCCGCTTGTGCCAGCCCCAGCAGTTGCCGGATGTTTTCTTCCACGTGCCGCGCCGTCTGCGCGTCCAGTTGCGCCTCTTCTTCGAGAAACGCCCCATCCGGCCCAAAGTCCACGCGAATGTGCCCGTCCTGCTCGTAGGCCCCCTCGTCGAACAGCGGCCCAAAGCCGGTCACGCGCACCAGCCGAGGCGTCCGCGCCCAGCGGGGATCGAGCATTTCCTTCACCTTGTCATCCTGAGCGGAGATCGCGCCAGCGATCGGAGTCGAAGGATCTGCGGTTCCCGCCTCCAGCTCCCACAAACTCCACCCGATCTGAAACTCGTAGGCGTAGTCCTCGTGCAGCAGGTCGAGCGCCTCTTGAACCGCCGCCGCCGGCTCTATCCCCCCGCCCGCGCGGCCCCACACCCGCTGAAAGATCGGCGTCTCGCTCCAGCCCACCGGCCACACCGTCGCCGAATACACCTGGGCCTCGCCGCCATGCGCGGCAAACGTAGACAAAACCTGGGTGAGCTTCTCCCCAAGCGCCGCCAGGCGCAGGTTGGGGTACCAGAGACTGAGGTAGAGCGTGTCAGACATGGACTCTACCAGTGTAGACGGCGAGACACGGCAGATGGATCAGGCGATAGGACGCTCTACGCCGTAGCAGGCCCCGCCCCCCCGGCATTGCTGGCCGCAATCGCGCTGAACTGGTCCAGCAGCGCCTGCATCGTATGCCCGCCCGCCTGCCCGTAGCTGTTGCCCGGCAAACTGGCCCAAATGTTCGAGCAGGCCGTGATAGCGTCCTGAATGTCTCCCACCTGAATCTGGGCGAGCGCACCCCGCTCCTTGATCTGCTGGATCGCGACCGCATCCTGGCTGGTCGGGCTGAAGTCCGTAAGCCCGAGCTGCGCCTTGTACGCCCGCCAGAACCGCAGCAAAAGCTGGTACCGCCCCGATGCTGTCGACAAGAGCTGCGGCAAGGACCGCACCACGATCGGCGGCCGGCCATTGGCAAACGGATGGTCCGAGCAGTCGTCGAAGACGTTCGGCCCATTCACGCCGCTCACAATCACGTCGTAGCCATTGTTTACCGTGACGGGGCTGCGGCTTGTGCCTTCCGACCATGCAATCAGGTCGAGAAACGCGCGAATGCCGGGATCGAGCGGTGCGGGAGGGGGGAAGATTGCCATGCGAAAGCTCCATTCTCGGCGCGGCGCAGGGAATCGCCGCCCGGATGGCACTACGTTAGCACGGCGAAGTTACAGCAGGGCAGGGAAGTGAGGTGAAGGATCAGGTTCCTCAACCAACCTCATCTCAACCAGCCACTTTTTCTAAACTAACCACTTCTAAACCAACCACAAAAGTGGATGCCCCGGGTCTCGATTTTGAGACCCGGGAAAGATCAGCACTCAAGCAGCCACTTCTCAACCAACCACGAAAAGTGGGTGCCCCATCCAAACGACGTTTTGTGTCGTTTGGGTGGGAGAGATCGACTCTCAAGCAGGCTACCCCGTAACAATCTCCGAGAAATCAGCAATCGTCGAAAATCCCGACAGCACCTCGCCGATAATTCCCAGATGCGCCCCGCGCAGCTTCTCGTCCGGGTCCAGAACCATCACCTTGTCGAAGAACCCATCGACCGCGGGCCGCAAGGTCGCAATCAACGTGAGCGCCTCGCCGTAATTTCTCTGCTCTCTCAAAGCGGCAACCTTTGGCGCCAGCGTAGCCGACGCATCGGCCAGCGCCTTGGCCTCGCTGGCCAGCTTCACTCCCGCAGCCGAACTCTTTGCGAAACCCTTCTCCTCGGCCTGGCGCAGAATGTTCTTGATCCGCTTGAAGGCCGCCGAAATCGCCGCGAAATCCTCGCTGCCGCGCACCGCCGTCAACGCTTTCGCGCGCGAGATCGAGTCCCGCACATCGTCCGCCCCAGCCGCCAGCACCGCGTTCACCACGTCGTAGGCAAACCCGCGCACATCCTTCAAATAAAAGTTCAGCCGCTCCTGCAGAAACGCCGAAACCGCGGCCTTGGAAGCCTCTTCCGCGGCCGTCGCCGCCAGCACTCCGCTCAGCGTCAGCCCCAGCCCGGCCTCGGCCAGAATCTTCACCACGCCATTCGCCGCCCGCCGCAGCGCAAAGGGATCCTTCGATCCAGTCGGCGCCATCCCGATCCCGAACATCGCCACGATCGTCTGAATGCGGTCGGCCAGAGCCAGCACCTGGCCCTCTACCGTCGGCGGAATCCCGTCGTCTGTCGAAGCCGGCGTGTACTGCGAATAGACCGCGCGGCCAACACTGGAACCCAGGCCCTGCGCTTCCGCGTAAACGCCGCCGATAATCCCCTGCAGCTCGGTGAACTCCTTCACCAGCTCCGTCGTCAGATCGGTCTTCGCAATCTCGGTGGCCTTTTCGAGCGCACGCTCGTCAACCGCCGTCCCCGACTTCTTCAACGCGCCAGCCAGTGCGCGAACCACCGCCAGGTTCTGCTCCGTCTTCCACGCGTAGCTGCCCAGTTCCTTCTGGAACGTCACACTCTTCAGGCTTTCGACACGCTCTACCAGCGGCGTCTTCTGGTCGAAGTCCCAGAAGAACCGCGCATCCTTGAACCGCGCCCGCAGCACCTTCTGGTTCCCGTGCCGGATGGTCGCATAGCCTTCCTCGTCCACCTGGATGTTCAGCACCGCCAGAAAGTGCGGCAGCAGCTTGCCGTCCTTGCCTTCCACCGCAAAGTACTTCTGGTGGTCGCGCATCACCGTCACCAGAACCTCTTCGGGCAGCACCAGGTACTCGGGCTCAAAGTTGCCCAGGATCACCGTGGGCCACTCGGTCAAATGCGTCACCGTCTCAACCAGCCCCTCGTCTTCGCGCCAGCGCGCCCCGGCAACCGTCCGCGTAGCCTTGTCCAGAGCCTTGCGAATCACCTGCCGCCGCTCCGCCACGTCGACGACGACGAATGCGGCGCGCAGCTTCTCGGCATAGCTCTTCGGCGCATCGATGACAACGGGCGCTTCTCCATGCAGAATGCGATGCCCGCGGCTCACATTGCCCGCAGTAATTCCCGCAATCTCCACCGGCACCACCGCCGAGCCCAGCAACGCCGCCACCCAGCGCACCGGCCGCACAAACCGCTCCGGTTTGCCCGCGCGCCAGTACATATTCTTCGCCCAGTAGAGGCCCAGCACTTCCTTCGGCAACTCCGCGGCAAGCAGCTCGCTTGCCGAGCGCCCCTTGCGCGTAACCGTTGCGCCAACGTACTCGCCTTTGGCGTTCAGAACCTTCTCAAGCGCCGTAACCGCCAGCCCGTTCTTCTTGGCAAAGGCTTCTGCGGCAGCGGTCGGTACGCCATCCTTGAAGGCCGCCTTCCACGTGGGCCCGGTCAACTGCTCCTGCTGGTCCTGCTGCGCCTCAAGCACGCCCTCGACCACCACGGCCAGCCGCCGCGGCGTCGAATACGTCGCAACCCTGCCGCCCTCGGCGAGCAGCCGCTCGCGCGTAAGCAAATCCCAAACGCGGCGGCCAAGCTCGGCCTCCGCCTGTGCAATCATCCGCGCCGGAATCTCATCCAGCCCGATTTCCAAAAGAAAGTCTGCCATGGTCAAAATCTTTCAAGCCGTTAGCTATTAGCCATTAGCTGTTAGCACTTGTCTTGGTAGTGCAATCGTTTTCGTCAATTCGTCAAGGCCAGTTCGGCCCGAACCGGCAAGGCGCGGCTAACAGCTAAGAGCTAACAGCTAGTAGCTGCATCTGCGCATAAATCTTCGCCACACCCACCGCCAGGTTCCGGATGCGCCCGATCATCCCCACCCGCTCCGTCACGCTGATCGCACCGCGCGCGTCGAGCACGTTGAACAGGTTCGAGCACTTCAGCGCCAGCTCATAGGTCGAGATCAGCGGAAAGCGCTTCTTGTCCTTCGCCTCGGCCTTCTCGTCGGCCAGCAGCGCATTGCCCTTCGCAATCAACGCGTGGGCCTCGGCCTCGTAGGAGTTGAAGTGCTCCCACAGCCGCGCAACATCCGCTTCTTCGAAGTTGTACACCGAATATTGCAATTCCTCGGGCAATCGCACGTCGCCGTAGGTCACTACCGCGCCCGTCTCAGGATCGCGCGACCACACCACGTCGTACACCGAGTCCACATCCTGCAGGAACGCCGTCAGCCTTTCCAGTCCATACGTAAGCTCGGCGCAAATCGGGTCCAGATCCAGCCCCCCGCACTGCTGGAAGTAGGTGAACTGGGTGATCTCCATGCCGTCCATCATCACCTGCCAGCCCACGCCCCAGGCGCCCACCGTCGGGCCCTCCCAGTTGTCCTCTTCGAACTTCAGATCGTGTTTTGACAGGTCAATCCCGATCGCCTCCAGCGACTGCAGATACAGCTCCTGCACGTTCACCGGCGGCGGTTTCAAAATCAGCTGAAACTGCGTGTGCCGGAACAGCCGGTTGGGGTTCTCGCCGTAGCGCCCGTCGGCCGGCCGCCGCGAGGGCTGCGCGTAGCCAACTTTGTAAGGCTTCGGCCCCAGCACGCGCAGAAAGGTCTCCGGCGCCATGGTGCCGGCGCCCACCTCCACGTCGTAGGGCTGCTGCAAAATGCACCCGCGCTCAGCCCAGAAGTTCTGCAACCGGAACAGCACTTCCTGGAAGGTGAGCGGGGACTTCGTAGATGCGATTTGGGTAGCTGCCAATGTGTGTCTCTTTCGATCGGGACTCATATAGATTTTATCAGCCGTGGAGTGAGGAACGAGCTTCTAGCTGCCAGCTTCTAGCTCCTGGTGTGGGGGCGGGCTACGGAATCCGGTCGCCTCATTTTGTAGGGGCGTTAGGTTCCCCTATTAGCCAACATGAAACATCAGTCGTTTTTCCTTGGAAAGTACTGATTCGATCCTCTGGAACTCCGCAGTCGAGCAGATTGTTCTTTGAGTGCTTCCTGGCGGAAACCACATTGATTGTTACAAAATAGTCTTTATTCGATAAGCGATTCCAATTGCGCAACGAAATCTTTGTGTCGCCAAATGCTGCAATGTCGCTTGCGTCAACAAGTTTCTCGTCTTCGCCCAGGAATACGTCCCGGAAAGGTGCGTTGTATCTTCCCAGGCCGGGTAGCGCATCGCCGTCGAAATACGCGATTACCTTAATCGATTCATGAATACGCTCAAGCTGCTTTTGAGCTTTGGGGGATAGCTTGACGGCAATGGAAAACTCGGGCACTAGGACGGATTTGTCATGGAGATCGTCTATGGTTTTCTGCGTTTTCGGAGGGCTAGAGAAAGCGAAAAACGAGAGACCGAGAAGGACTGCGATCCCGATTACAAAAACGCTGATCTTGCTCTGACGCTTTCCGGTCATGATCCAAGCTTACAACCCCTTAAAATCCATCTCACGACTGCGGATCACTTCTCTTCAAACAGCGATTTCGCCAAGCCCGACTGGCGAATGATGCTCTGTAGCGTACCCCGACGCACAGGATCGTGAAGCGGAACGGGGACGGTGACGGTCGTGGACTCCGTCCTGAGCTGCATGATGCAATGACTGCCGCGCTGCCGGACAGCAAGAAATCCCTGTGACTCAAGAATCCTGTAGACTTCCGAGCGGAGAGCACGCGCAGTCTACCCAACCGGCACCTCGATCTGGGTGATAAAGACCTCGCCGCGCAGCCGGCGCGTGATCTCCGAGGGCGCCGCGGTCTCAAAGAACAGTTGAAGCGCCTCTATCAGATTGGTTCGCGCCTCTTCGATCGTGCTTCCCTGGCTGGCAATGTCCAGTTCCGGGCACAGAGCGACAAACCCGTCGTCTTCGCGTTCGATGATGGCCGTCATGTGCCGTGGGCTCTGCATAGGGGGATTCTACTCCAGGTTGGGCCAATCCAGGCCAGGATGCATTTCCACCGCAATGAGTCGTTCCTCTCAGTCCGCCCGACGGCTCGCGCCATCGCCCCTCTTTGCTTTGCTTCGTCCGGATATCTTTCCTTCGCAACCCGAGCTCATAGCTCGTCCAATCCGGATTAAACTCCCGTCCAATCCGGATTAAACCTTCGTCCAATCCGGATTGAAATCCGCCAGCAAGCGCCCATCTCCGCTTCCGGCGCGGCTTTTCGCACCTCTGTCCGGCTCTGTTCTAACCCCACAAACACCCCAGCGGCGCGACCCACATCTTTCTCCCGAACGGCGCCGTCGTCTCGCCGTCGTAGAGCACCAGCCCGGCACGGAACTCCCTGCCCGCGGCCTCGGCCAGCTTGCGCAGCCCCTTGAAGTCCGCCGTCCCCACCGTGGCTCCGGCCTTGACCTCGATCCCAATCACGGCGCCGCTCGCGCTCTCTACCACAAAATCCACCTCGTCCTGCTCCTTGTCGCGATAGTGATAGATCGAGCAGCCGGGCTCGAACCACTCCGTCTGCTTGAGCAGCTCCGAGTAGACAAACGTCTCGAGCAGATGCCCGAACAGCGCCCGGTCCGCGCGCAGCTTCTCCGCTGTCGCTCCCACCAGCGTGGCCAGGAGGCCCGAGTCCAGAAAGTGCAGCTTGGGGGTCTTGACCAGCCGCTTGAGATGGTTGCGAAACCACGGCTCCACCCGGCGCAGCAGAAACAACTGCTCCAGCACACCGATGTACTTGCGCGTGGTCTTGTCGTCGAACCCCACCTGGCCGCCGATCTGGGTAAAGTTCGTCAGTTGCCCGGAGTGATGCCCGAGCGCCTGCAGCAGCCGCGGCATGCGGTCCAGCTTCTCCACCTCGGCGATGTCGCGCACGTCCCGCTCGACGATGGCCCGTATGTAATCCCGCGCCCAGGCCCGCCGCCGCGCAGCCAGTTTGCGGCGCAGCATCTCCGGATAGCCTCCCACCAGCACGGCATCGATCAGCGCGTTACCGATCATGGTCTCACCCGCCGGGCACGGCTTGCCCCGAAAGGCCGCCTTCAGAAACCCCGGCTGCCGCCGCCGGATCTCGGCCTGCGAGAGCGGCAGCAGCGTCACGATCTCCATCCGCCCGGCTAAACTCTCCGATACCTGCGGAACGGTGAGCAGGTTGGCCGAGCCGGTCAGCAGAAATCGCCCCGGCCGCCGGTCCTCGTCCACAGCCCGCTTGATCGAGCGCAGCAGGTCCGGCGCGCGCTGAATCTCGTCGATCGTCGCCCGGCCCAGCCCCCGCACCAGCCCCGCCGGATCCGTCCGCGCCGCCGCCAGCACCGTCTCGTCGTCGAGGGTAAGAAACGTGCGTTTCCCCGCCGCGATCTGATCCCTCACCAGCGTCGTCTTGCCGCACTGGCGCGGCCCTGAGACCAGCACCACCGGCGTATCGGCCAGCGCCCGCGAGGCCGCGCGCAGCGAGAACCGCGGATAGAGCAGCGTGCTATTTCTACTTCTCATGTCCGCCTCCAGCCTCGTCCAATCCGGAATAAACATCCGGCCAATCCGGATTATACTCTCGTCCAATCCGGATTAAAAGTCCGTCCAATCCGGACACAACTCACCCCGCCGCTCTCCCTCTCGGCCTCAGGGTCGCCGCCCAGCGGCTTCCCTGCCGTCCTCCCGCCGCGCCATCGGCCCCTTGCAAACCCAGCCTCCGGGTTTAAAGTTGTTATGGGGCGGCCGGGCATCCAGGACCCCAGGCTTTCCCGCCCCATGCACGCCGCTTGAGGAGGAACTCCATGAACTACCCGGTCTGGGACCTGAGCATCGGCGCAGGACTGCTGATCGCCATCGTCGCCATCCTGCACGTCTTCGTCTCTCACTTCGCTGTCGGCACCGGGCTGTTTCTCGTCGTCACCGAGCGCAAGGCCCGCCGCGACAACGACCAGGCCCTCCTCGGCTGGGTCAGGAAGCACACCAAATTCTTTGTTCTCGTATCGGTGGTCTTCGGCGCCATCTCCGGCGTCGGCATCTGGTTCACCATCGGCCTCATTAGCCCCCAGGCCACCAGTAACCTCATCCACATCTATGTCTGGGGATGGGCCATCGAGTGGGTCTTCTTCTTCCTCGAGATCACCGCCGGACTGCTCTACCTCTACGGCTGGGATAAGCTCGAGCCCAAACTCCACATGTGGTTCGGCTGGGTCTATTTCTGGAACGCATGGCTCAGCCTGGTCATCATCAACGGCATCATCACCTTCATGCTCACCTCCGGCAACTGGGGCAAAGACCAGCAGTTCTGGAGCGGCTTCTTCAATCCCACCTACTTCCCGTCGCTCCTCTTCCGCACCGCCATCGCGCTGGCGCTGGCCGGCATCTACGCCCTCATTACCGCCAGCGTCCTCAAGGACTCCTTGCTCAAGGCCCGCATCGTGCGCTGGGCCTCCGCATGGACCATCCCCGCTCTCGTTTTGCTGCCCGCCCTCGCCTGGTGGTACATCAAGCACATCCCCGCCGACGTCTGGGCCAACGCCCACGGCCCCATGCCCACCGCCACCACCTATGCCGGCGACGCCGTCATCCTCATCGCCACCGCTCTGCTGCTCGCCCTCATCGCCGTGCTCATGCCCCGGCGCATGAACCTTGCCTTCAGCCTGCTGCTTCTGGTCGTCGCCCTCGGCGCCATGGGCTCCTTTGAGATGGTCCGCGAGTCCCTGCGCAAGCCCTACGTCATCTCCAACTACCTCTACGCCAACTCGCTCTACTCCACCACGCTGCCCGGCGACGGCGGATTCAGCGAGGACGAGGTCACCGGCGCCGGCGCTCTGCAATCCGCCCACTGGGTCGCCAATCACCAGATCGATCCCGCCAACCAGATCGCCTCTGGCCACGAGATCTTCCGCGTCGAGTGCCAGAGCTGCCACACCCCCAGCGCCTACCGCGGCCTGCGCAGTCTCATCGCCCAGCGCCAGTGGGACGAGCCCAAGGTCGAGGCCATGCTCGGCGGCCTCAACTTCATGCACAACGGCATCATGCCTGCCTTTGCCGGCTCAGACGCCGAGCGCACCGCTCTGGCCAAATACCTCAGCTCGCTTGAGCCCATCTCCACCGAGGCCACCAATGCCAGTACCGACGGAGCCACGGTCTTTGCCCGCAACTGCTCCATGTGCCACCAGGTCACGGCCGCTGACCCGCTCTTCACCAACCTCGTCCGCGATCCCGCCGCCGCCGCGGACGCGCTCCAGAGCCTGCCCGCCCTCTTCCCCCTCATGCCCGACCTCAAGCTCACTGCTCAGCAGCGCGCCGCGGTCGTCGATTGGATCAACGCCCAGCGCAGCCAGGGCGGTCCCGCCTTCGCCGCTCAGCAAGCAAACCCGCAAGGAGCAAAGTAATGACGCCCACCAACCTTGTTCCCGTTCTCGATCTCAATCCGCTGCCCGCGCCCTACTGGGTCTTCAAGCTCCTCTTGCTCCTCACCTTCTTCCTCCACCTGCTGGCCATGAACGCCATGCTGGGCGGAGCGGTGCTGGCCGTCCTGGCCCGCTTCGCCGGCAAAGACCGCGCCCACGGCAACCGCGTCTTCTTTGACGTCGCAAAAAAGATCCCCTCGCTGCTGCCTGCCACGGTCACCCTCGGCATCGCGCCCCTGCTGTTCCTGCAGGTCATCTACGGCCAGTTCTTTTACACCTCCTCGGTCGTCATGGCCTGGCCCTGGTTCTCGGTGCTGGTCATGCTCACCATCGCCTACTACGGCTTCTATTACGTCTCCTATCGCGGCGGCAAAGATCCCGGCCGCGCCGGCTGGGTCATGCTGGTCAGCACGCTCCTGATCACCGCGATCGGCTTCATCTACTCCAACAACATCACCCTCAGCATGAATCCCGACCGCTGGGCCGCCAAGTACTTCGCCCACCCCAACGGCCTCAATCTCAACCTCACTGAGCCCTCGCTCTTTCCCCGCTTCCTGCACTTCTTCGTCGCCGCCATCGCCGTCGGCGGCTTGCTGCTGGTCTTCATGGCCCTGGCCAACTGGAAGCGCGACAACGACTACGCCCGCCGCCTGCTCTACTACGGCGGCAAGACCTTCACCTTCGCCACCATGGCCCAGTTCGTCGTCGGCATCGTCTTCCTCATGAGCCTGCCCCGCGACATGGTCATGCTCTTCATGGGCGGCAACCCGCTCGCCTCCGGCCTTATGGTCTTCGGCATCGTTGCCAGCGCGGTCGCCATCGTGATCATGTCCAAGGCCGTGCGCACCGCGAACATCCGCGCCGCCGCCGTCCACGTGCCGGCGATTACGGCCATCGTCATCGGCTCCATGGTGGTCATGCGCGACATCCTCCGCGACGCATACCTCAAACCCTGGTTCCACCCCGAGCAGTTCACCGTAAAAACCCAGTGGACAGTGCTCCCGCTCTTCCTCGTACTGTTTGTGGCCGGCGTAGCGCTGTGGCTGGTAATGATGTGGCGCTTCTTCAAGGCGAAGGGAACCAGCGCAAGCTAAGGTGGTGAGCGAGAAGTTCGTCGAGGATTTGAGCTGTCATCCTGAGCGAAGTTTGCCGCGCATTTTGCGGCAAACGCAGTCGAAGGATCTGCGGTTGTTCCTCGGCGAACTTCTAGCCCGCTACACCAGAGAGCTTGCCGAAAACCGTCCGCGGAAACCTGTTTTGAGAGGGCACGGCTTCAGGTGCCATTGGAACCACGCAAGTCATAGACCCTTCAATGGGCAAAACGAGCAAGATGGGCGACAAAGCCGCACCCGTAGCACAAATTGGCACAGAGTCCATCCCAGGACGGCTGCATGGGCCGAAACTTTCCAATTGGAGACAACCCAGGCTCAACCCAATGCTTCGACACCTCGGCGTATCCCAATAACCATCCCGGTCAGGGGAATTTAGACCACTCCCGCCAATCCATGCGCAGGTTGCCATTCCGCGAGAATCTCGGAAAATCTTGCGCCTCATCCCACCAAAGACTCACTCAATACCACTTTCGCGTCATCTTGCCAGAAACCTGCCTGTCCGATCTGAACAGTATGCAGCGGTGTCACTCGGGGCTATGCAGCTGCAATCGCCACGATTCACTGCTAGCTCGACGAAGGAGGAGTTCCATGAACGGCGGATCGGCACGAAGCGCAATGTGGGGAAGGAAGCTTCTGATGGCGTGCGCTTTGATCGTGAGCGGAAGCCTTGCGTTTGCAGGCTCCGCCAAAGTATCCAAAGACCTCGCGGGACAGAAGAACTCCGGCCAGGTCGACGTAATCGTGCAATACGACCAGACGCCAACAGCGGAATACCACCAGAAGGTACTACTCCGTGGCGGCAGTATCAAACGGGATCTTGGCCAGTTCCATGGCGGCGCATACACCATGCCGGCCTCAGAGCTGGAGGACCTGTCGTCCGATCCCCACGTCGTTTTCATCTCGCCCGACCGGCCGCTGAGGAGCGCCGGTTCCAAGCCCAATGCCGTCAACGACTATCACACCGGCTCCATCAATGCTGCGAACGCATGGGCCTTGGGCCTTCACGGCGATGGCATCGGTGTGGCCGTCATCGATAGCGGCATTGCCACCGTTTCGGATATCACCAGCGCCAACATCGTTTATAGCCAGGACTTCACCGGCTCCGGCAGCGCCGTCGATCAGGACGGCCACGGCACCCATGTCACCGGCATCCTCGCCGGCAATGGCGCGGACTCCACCGGGTCGAGTTACACCTACACCTTCACGGGAATCGCTGCCGATGCCAAGTTGATCAACCTCCGTGTGCTCGATCAAAACGGCTCAGGCACCGACAGCCAGGTTATCGCGGCTATTCAGACCGCCATCCAGCTGAAGAGCAAATACAACATCCGCGTGATCAACCTCTCTCTGGGCCGGCCGGTGTGGGAAAGCTACACGGTCGACCCGCTCTGCCAGGCCGTCGAGCAGGCCTGGAAGGCGGGCATCGTCGTGGTCGTCGCCGCGGGCAACTACGGCCGCGACAATTCGGCGGGCACGAGCGGCTACGGCACGATCACCGCCCCGGGGAACGACCCCTACGTCATCACCGTCGGTGCCATGAACACCAAAGGGGCCTCCACCCCGTCCACGGTCGTCCCCGCCAGTTACAGCTCCAAGGGGCCAACCCTGTTCGACAACGTGATCAAGCCCGACATCGTGGCTCCAGGCAATCTGATCGACTCACTCTACGTCTCTGGTGAGACCATCAATCAGAAGAACCCCGGCTACGAGATTCCTCAGTCTCTATACGTAAAGAACGGCCCGGTTCACCCCTCCGCCACCTACTACGCCTTGAGCGGAACCAGCATGGCCACGCCCATGGTCAGCGGTGCTGTGGCTCTCATGCTGCAACAGTCGCCGGCTCTCACCCCCGATCAGGTGAAGGCCCGCCTGATGAGGACTGCATTCAAGAACCTTGTCCCTTACAGCACAGCCACCGATCTGGCCACGGGACAAATCTTCAACGATCAGGCCGATATCTTTACGGTTGGCGCCGGATATCTAGACATCCAGGCCGCGTTGGCCGACAACAACCTGGCTCCCGCAGCAGTGGGCAGCGCCCTGTCGCCGTTGGCTGGAATCGGCACCGACGGAGACGTAGTCCTGGTGGTAAACGGCAACTCCGTGCTTGGCGGCACCGGCACCCTCTGGGGCTCCGGTACCCTTTGGGGCAGCGGCGTGCTCTGGGGCAGCACCACAACGGAAAGCGAAGGCGTGCTCTGGGGCAGCGGTACCCTGTGGGGCAGTGGCACGCTCTGGGGTTCCGGCACCTTATGGGGCAGCGGCGTGCTCTGGGGCAGCGGAGTACTCTGGGGCAGCAACGCGACCGAAGGGAACGGTGTCCTCTGGGGTAGCACCGTGTCGAGCAGCGGTGTGCTGTGGGGTTCCGGCACATTGTGGGGTTCCGGCACATTGTGGGGCTCAGGCACATTGTGGGGCTCAGGCACCCTTTGGGGCGCAGGCACTTTGTGGGGTTCAACGGTGGGATCGGCCTCCGATCAAGCTGCCGCTGGTTTCATCGACGACCTGCCGTAACTAGAAACGAGTAGGCATGGACTGGCGCGTAGCCCAGATCCCAAGGAGATGAATCGCACCACGGAAGGTCGGCGCCGCGGGCCTCTCGCATTGGATGGAGACCCGCGGAGACCGCGAACACCAACCGGACCGTTCCCAGATTTTTGACGTATTGGTCGTATCACCGCCGATGCGGAAGTTTCGTTTGCTCGCGGTCTTTGTGGTAAGGCGAAGCGCAAAATCTGCGCAGGTATCCTGAGGCATTCGCTTCACGCATTGATTTGCAGCAGTTGCGGATCGGTTTTTTTTATAAGGGCGCGGCCTAAGCCGCGCCCTTCGTGCAAATGGACTGTTCTCCTACCCCCCCAGCCGCGCCAGCGCCTCGGCGCTCTTCAGCCGCCGCTCCAGGTGCCGCTCCAGCGATCCCAGCGTGAACCGCCGCAGGTCCTGGCCCCGCCGCCGCCCCCACGGCTCCCCCGCAAACGCCCCCACCGGCTCCCGCAGCATCCGCTGCGCCAGTTGCCAGCTATCGGCCGAGAGCGCGCTCGCATTCGCCGTGCGATGCAGCCCGCAAACGACTCCATCAGAGTACGGACTAAACCAAGAGTCCGCTGCATGCAATGCCAATGCCTCGCCGCACACGATGCAGCGGCCCAGGTCCGGAAGCAGCCCCATCAGCCGCGCCATCCAAAGCGAAAAGTACGTAACCGCCATCCACGGCCCGGCCCCGTTCTCTTCTCCCCCGCCCGCCCCGGTATGCTCCAGCACCGCAACCAGCAACCGAAACACCGCGTCCTGCGGGTCGTGCTCGGGCAGCACCTCGTCCAGCAGCTCGGCATAAAAGCTCAGCGCCGCCAGCCGCGCGGAATCCACCGGGCCCGCCAGCGGAGACCGCACCACCTCCAGTTGATCCAGCCGCACCAGCTCCTGCCGCGGACGCTCGGCAAAGAAGGCCCGCGCCAGCGTCATCGGCTCCAGCGCCCCGCCAAACCGCTTCCGGCTCTTCAGCGCCGACTTCGCAATCCCCTTCAGACGCCCAAAGTCGCGCGTAAAGAAGCTCACCACCAGGTCGGCCTCATGGACCGGCCAGGTGCGCAAGATAACGGCTTCAGTCGTGTGCACGGGCATCGAAATCCATCATCGCACCGCAAGCCCCGGCGCGCAGACGCGCGAACGCGCCCGCACCGGGCTGGCCGGGCGGGCGCGTCTGTGCCAAAACTGACGTACGGAAAGAAGCGGCTAGCGGCCGAAGTGGTTCGAGTTCTTCTCGGTAAAGCTCGCCCACTTTTCCGGCAGGTCGTCGACCGAGAAGATCGCCGATACCGGGCAGGCCGGAACGCAGGCGCCGCAGTCGATGCACTCGACCGGATCGATGAACAGCTGATCCGTATCGCTGTAGCCGCCCTCGTCCTTCTTGGGGTGGATGGCATCCACCGGACAGGCGTCTACACAAGCGGTGTCCTTGGTGCCGATACAAGGTTCTGCAATCACATATGCCATTTTTGTTATCTCCGGGAATTGGGACTGATTCGTTGGTGATGGTAGCACAACATACCGGGGTCTGGTCTTGTCCAAACCCCCAAAGGTATTGGCATGCGGGAAGCTCGCAAGCCCCCGCTGCCGCCCCTCGAACCCGCAGGGAACCCCGCCCCGCCGCCCAATCCCCACGCCGCTTTCACGGGACCAAAATGAAACCCGTTCATTTCCTTTCCCGCAATGACCCCGCCGCCTCAAGGTGAGACAATTTCCCCATTAAGCAATTTCTCGGCCAAAGTTAAACTCACCTCGAGATTCGAGCTAATTCGGGAACGGACCCTATTCATGGCGCTGCTGCAGCCCAAACTGAACCTAAGACTCGCCCAACGCCAGATCCTCACTCCTGGCCTCATGCAGATGGTCAGCGTCCTTGCCCTCAACAAGCTCGAGCTTAAGGAGATGATCGATGCCGAGATGGTTGAGAACCCCGTCCTTGAAGAGATCAACGAGTCCGTACCCATGCTCGACGAAGTCGCCGGCCGCGAGGAGATGCTGGAGCGCAGCGCCGAGGAGGCCGTCTCCCCGCCCAAGGACATCTTCAGCGAGATCGACTTTGGCTCGTACTTCCAGGAGTACCTCGATCCGGGCTATCGCACCCAGCCGGAGTATGAGGAGAGCGAGAAGCCATCCTTCGAGCACTTCCTCTCTTCTCCAACGACTCTCGCCGATCACCTGGCGTGGCAGTTGGGTTCTCTGACCCTGGCCCCCGATCTCGCCGAAGCCGCAGATTTTGTCGTCGGCAACCTCGACGGCGACGGATACCTCGCGGCCTCCACCGAGGAGCTAGCGCTGGCCTACAGCCAGCAGCAGGAGGCCGCCAACGGCAACGGCCACCAGGCCCCAGCCGAGCCGCCCGCGGCCATTCTCGACCTCCTCCGCCGCGCCGTCGATCTGGTCCAGCACCTTGACCCCGCCGGCATCGCCGCCCACGATCTCCGCGAGTCCCTCCTGCTCCAGATCGCCGCCCAGAAGGACGAGTTCGAGCACATCTACGGCGGCCCCATCTCCGTCACGGACAATCCCCACGGGAGCTTCAAGGAAGAAGCCGAGCGCAAGATCGAGGAGCGCCGCCGCGCCATCGAAGTCGCCGCCATCCTCGTCTCCCGCTGCCTGCCCCTGCTCCAGAAGCGCGACTTCAAGGAGCTGGCCCGCGCCGCCGGCGTCACCCTCGACGAGGCCCACCACGGCCTCGACTTCATCCGCACCCTCGATCCCCGCCCCGGCCGCATCTACAACCGCGAAGAGGCCCGCCTCATCGAGCCCGATGTCTTCTTCGTCAAGCGCGGCGACGAGTGGGCCGTCAGCATGAACGAGGAGGACCTGCCCAGCCTCCGCCTCAGCCGCCAGTACCGCCACCTGCTCGCCGCTCAGGACACCGACAAGGAAGTCAAGGAATACGTAAAAGAGCGTTTCCGCTCCGCGCTCCAGCTCATGCGCAACATCGCCCAGCGCAAGAGCACCATCCTCCGCACCTGCGAAATCATCGTGCGCCGCCAGCAGGAGTTTCTTGATAAAGGCGCTGAAGCCCTCCGCCCCATGATGATCAAAGAGGTCGCCGAGGAGATCGGCGTACACCCCTCCACCGTCTCCCGCGCCGTGGCCAACAAGTACGCCCACACCCCCCAGGGCGTCCTCGAGCTCCGCTCCTTCTTCTCAGAGAGTTCCGCCGGCCCCGAAGGCTCGGAGACCTCGCTCCTCGTACTCAAGCGCAAGGTCAAAAAGCTCATAGAGGAAGAAGACCCAGCCAAACCCCTCACCGACGATCATCTCGCCGACATGCTCAAGACCCAGGGCATCCAGATCACCCGCCGCACCGTCGCCAAGTACCGCGAAGACATGAACATCCCCTCCACCCACCAGCGCCGCAAACGGGGTTAAACCCCCGGCGGCACCGGCGGCAGCGGCTTACCCTCAGGCACAATCGTCACCTTGATCAGCTTCAACGGCGTCAGCGGTTTATCGTCCTTATCGCGCGGAACGTGCGTCATCGCCTTCACCACCGCCACGCCCGCCTCGTCGCACTGGCCAAACAGCGTGTACCCCTGGTTCAGCGTCGGATACGCCATCTCGGTAATGAAGAACTGGCTTCCGTTCGTATTCGGCCCCGAGTTCGCCATCGCCAGCCGCCCCGGCCGGTCGAAGTTCAGATCCGGATCGAGTTCGTCGTTGAACGCGTACCCCGGCGAACCCATCCCCGTCCCCGTCGGATCGCCGCCCTGGATCATGAACTCCGGAATCACCCGGTGAAACGTCGTCCCGTCGTAGAACGGCTTGTTCTTTTGCACCTTGCCCGTCGCCGGGTCGGTCCACTGCTTCGACCCCTCGGCCAGCCCGATAAAGTTCGCCACCGCCCGCGGAGCCTGCTTCTGGTAGAACTGGCACGTAATCCGCCCCATCGACGTGTCGAAAACCACCATCGGCCCATTCGGAACCATCGTCACTTCGGCCGTCGCCGTCGGCGCATCGGGCAGGTCTTCCAACTTCTGCTGCGTCTGCGCTGAAACCGCCAGCGCCGCCGCGCAAACAAGTGCGGAAAAAGTAAATCCATCTCTGATTTTCATAGCGATTCTGAGACTAAACCATCCCCCCCGATCCAGCCACCACCCCCACCCCGCCATTCTGAACCAACCCCCACTCAACCAACCACAAAAACTGGGTGCCCCATCCAACGCGCAGTCTCATCGCGCGTTGGGTGGGAAACCACGAAACTCAACCAGCCCCCCCCCCACCCCCCCCCAAACAGGCGGGCCCCC
>Ga0326728_10011719_pt1 | contig 19855 bp, 16 predicted proteins | sample MB3enrmetagenome_FD_207602 | JGI IMG/M metagenome (GOLD analysis project Ga0326728, IMG submission 207602) | Lab enriched peat soil microbial communities from McLean, Ithaca, NY, United States - MB31MN | ecosystem: Environmental > Terrestrial > Soil > Wetlands > Peat | place: USA: New York... | reverse complement strand
AAATATGGCGAGCAGCTCGTGAGGATGGCGCAGGAGCACAGTTCCGAAGGTTTCTGTGCGTTTGAGGATCCCCTTGAGTCTGCGGTCTTCTCTGTACTGGTCGAAGTGATGAAGAAGAACGATACCGGACATGTGGATCTTCGATTCGGTGGCACGGAATGAGGTGGATCTGTGGGACTGCAACGGGGGATCAGTCCGGTGCCATACGGTACCCTCCTCCCGGCAGTTCTACCTGCACCTGCCGGACGTGCATCAGCACCGGGAGATGCTGGAGGATCTGGAGAGTAACCACGGCGCCCGGGAGTGCACGTTCCGGACGATCTTTGGCGAGACTGACGGGTACTCCGTTATCGGGGACCGGAATATTGCGGAGGCCATTGATCGCCAGACATCATGTTCCGCCCGGCTCTTTAATGTCGATATCCGGCGCGACCAGCAGTACATGGCCGAACATGGGATATTCCCGTGCGGTAATCCTGATGAATTCCGGTTCAGTCCTGATCTGAAACACCACCTCACCTGGATAGAGATTGCCGTACGCGGGAACCACTCACTGGTTCCCAATATACCACCGATCGATCTCACTCATGATCAAGTCGAGCACCTCACGGGCGATGAGAGGACGATCTTATCTGACCTATTCACGCTCATCGGTACCATCAACCCGCATGTCATCCTGTTCCCGGATGCCGATGTCTGGATGCCGCGTATTGTCAGACGGGCCCGGCGATATGGCCTCCCGCTCACCATCAGCAGGACCGGACGGTTCCGGAGGATGGACTCCCGGTCGTACTGGAGCTATGGGAAGATGGAACACAAAGAGGGGGCAGTTATCCCGGACGGCAGGATCCTCATTGATACCGGGCAGAGTTTTGTCTACCGCGAAACCGGACTTGACGGGGTTCTCATGGGAGCGCGCCTCTCCGGTCTCTCCCCGAACCTGGTCTCACGGTTCACGCCGGGCACGCTCATATCAGGTTACGAGGTATACGGTGCACTCGCACAGGGAATTGCCGTGCCCTTCCGGAAGAGTGACGTCGAGAAGGTGCGGCAGTTTGAGAATCTCCGGACTTGTGACAAGGGTGGGATGATGTTCCAGCCCAAATCGGGGGTATACGAGCAGGTCTATGAGATCGATTTCACCTCTCTCTACCCGAGCATCATCGTCCAGGACAACCTGTCCCCAGAGACCGTCGAACACCCGGAACGGACCGGGTTCCTTGCCCGGGTTCTCGATCCCCTGTTGAAGATGCGCGTCCTCACCAAGCAGCTCAAAAAGGCGCAGCCGGAGTATGCCGGTATCGACTCTGTCCTGAAATGGATGTTGGTCACCTGCTTTGGGTACACCGGATACAAGAATGCGAAGTTCGGAAGGATCGAGGTTCACGAGGCAATAACGAAAAAGGCCCGTGATATCCTGCTCCGGGCGAAGGATATTGCAGACGAGATGGGGTTTGAGACCCTCCACGGGATCGCGGACTGCCTATGGGTTCAGGGTTCCGGGATCCATGAACTCAGGACCCGCGTGGAAGAGGAGACACGGCTGCCAACGGAACTTGAGACCTACTCCTGGCTGGTCTTCCTGCCGATGGCTGATGGGTACTTTGGTGCCTACAGCCGGTATTACGGGCGCGCGGAGGATGGCAGCGTGAAAGTCCGGGGGATCGCGGCCCGGCGGCATGATACGCCGGAGTATATCCGGGAGATGCAGCGGGAGATGCTGGAGGTCATGGCGGGTGCAGGGACGATCCCGGAACTTGACAGGGACCGGGATGCAGTCAAACGGATCTATATAACAGCGAGAGAGCAGCTGCCGGGCGCGGACCCGGAGACCCTGGTGATCAACCGCCGCATCAGCCGGCTCACGTACGCATACCGGTGCATTGAAGGCGCTGCGGTAGCGGCGTACAAGCGTCACGGGGTTGAAGTCGTGCCGGGGATGAAGATCCGGTACGTCGTGGCCGACGCCCGGGAGTGCCACATTGAACCAGCGTGGTGCGCTGAATCATTCGACCTCGGGTATTACCGGGATCTGCTCGACCGGGCATGGGCCGAGATCGCATTTGTGTTTGAACCCCCGAGATCGGTCATCCCGTGACAAAATAATAAAAAATTCCGGTACGCCGGATGTATGCCGGCCGTTAAAAATTCGTTGCGGCCCCTCTGCCAATGCCAAAAAATTTACAAAAATACTGCCGCGGCGATGACGGTCGTCCAGAGGCCGTTCTTGTCGCCCTGAGCGGACTGGCAGACATGCTGGGTCTTGATGATCTTGCCGCTGGCCTTGTAGATCTGCTCGCGCTCCTGCCATGCGAGGTTGACGTCAAACTCTATGCCTAACGTGGTTGCAAGCATAGTGGCCGCAAGATCTTCAGCATATTCGCCGGTCTTTTCCTGGGTCTCGCCATAGGCATGGTGTTCGGAGAGGTACCCGTACTCTTCCGCTTCCTTGGGGAGGGCAAGGCCGATAGCGGCCGAGACCAGCCGGTTGGGTTCATTGGTCTCGTTCCGTGCCATCACGCAGTACGTGATCCCGCCGGACTGCAGCTCGCTCAGGCCGGAACGGGCCGGGACCTGTTTGCACATGGGGGGGAATATGCTCGAGACATAGACAAGGTTGCAGCGTTCGATGCCGGCTTTCCGCAGCGCAAGTTCGAACGATGCGAGACGGTCTTTATGGATTCCCACCCCCTTGGTGAAAAAGATCCTCGTTGGAACATACATGAAAATTATGTTATCTCTCTCTTTTTTTAAGTTTTGGTCGGTTTGCCGGAAAAACAAAAATCTGTCACGATTACCCTGAAAACAGGAAGATCGCGCGGGTTTAATGCCCTTTTAAGGGGGATCGCACGCAAAATGGCAAAACCCTCTGTTTACGATTGCTGGTCGACAATTTCCAGCAGTTCGTCTATCCGATCGATCACAAAATCCGCGGGCACCTGTCCGCGGTCACGGGCGAACCGGTCGCCGTATCGTGCATAAGCCGTTATGATGCCGAGGGCCCGGCATGGCTCGATGTCACGGTGTGGGCTGTCGCCGATCACCAGTGTCTCACCGGCAGCAGCTCCCATCAGGGCAAGCGCCGAAATGAACGGCTCCGGTGCAGGCTTTTTCACTCTCACTTGATCAAACGTGACCATCCTTGTAAAATACGGGAGCAGCCCGGTCTTTTCCAGGCGAAGTACCGCATCCTTTGCCCACGCGTCGGTCACGATTCCCATCAGGTAGCCCCGGTCACGGAGGGCCCGGAGGGTCTCTTGTGCACCATCGTAGGGAACGATGTGCCGGAGCTTCTCGGTCTCGTAGATCCTGCAGGCCCGGTCAAACGTCCCGTCGGCAGGAATACCCAGGTCGTCCAGATAGTCCCGGATATTCTCATGGGATTCGAACCCCCGTATCGGCCGGAGGAAATAATCAAACAGGGCATTCCCGTCGTCCCGGTCCAGGTACCCGGCGACTGCATGGCACGACGCCTCCTGAGCTGCCACCAGATCGAAAAGAGTATTATCCATGTCAAAGATAAGCGCGGTATATGGTCGTGTTAATTTTTTTCCGGGCATGGGATATCCGGTATTTGCCGGCCGTAGGGATGAGGGTACGGATAGAGGAAAGAAACTACGAATTTACAAATAAAAACTTTATCCGATAATTCTCCTCCAAAATTCTGTCCTTCATTCTGTCCTTCATTTACGTCCGGAAATTTCTGCCGGATGTGCGAATCAGTATACCATTGGAACAAACAAATGAAGTTATATATCACGACACACAAAAATAGTTCCCGGGTGATTATTGTGAGATCTCCATTGAATCTTTACTTAGCGGGAGTTATTCTCCTCATCTTGGTTCTCGTAACTCCCTGTCTTGCCGATTCGGGTAGTACACAGGCCAGTTATATCCTCGTTGGTCAGGCACCGGTTGCGCAGTTTGGTGCATCTTACGCGTATCCGACGGTACCTACGCAGGTTATTTTCAAGGATTATTCGCTGGGTTCTGCACCCATGACATATTCCTGGAACTTTGGTGACGGTGCGACGTCTTCCGAACAGAATCCTACCCATAGCTACATCCAGTCGGGGATATATACGGTCTCCCTCACGGTGACAAACGCGTATGGTACAGATACAGCGGTCAAACAGAATTATATCCTCATAGGGGTTACTCCCATTGCGGATTTTGCGGCAACCCCAACCTCGGGGAGTGCACCGATGAACGTCCAGTTCACGGATCTCTCCAAGGGTGATGTAACCAACTGGGTTTGGGACTTCGGTGATGGCCAAGGCTCCACTGACCAGAATCCAACCCACACCTACTGGGCCGGAGGAACTTATACCGTTACCCTGACAGCATCCAATGCCTATGGTTCATCTGTGGCGGCAAAATCCCAGTTCATTACGGTATTAGCCCAGCTCCAGTCACAGTTTACCGCCAATCCCAATGCCGGACCAGCTCCGCTCACGGTAAACTTCATTGACCATTCACTGGGCTCTCCGACATCCTGGTATTGGGACTTTGGCGATGGTTCGACATCGACTGTCCAGTTCCCGATCCACACCTTTGCAGCGGCTGGAGCATATCCGGTTAACCTCACCGTGAGCCGGGGTGGTATGTCCTCTTCATCAGTACAGATCATCGATGCCGGTGGAGTACCGATTCCTAATTTCATCGGTACACCAACTCAGGTAAATCCCATGGACCCCGTCCAGTTCACCGACCAATCGACCAACTCACCGACATCATGGTTATGGAACTTCGGTGACGCAGCAACATCCACTCTCCAGAGCCCGCAGCACTTCTACCAGGTAAAGGGGATTTATACCGTCTCCCTCAGGGCAACAAATGCGAACGGGCAGAGCTCGGTAACAAAACAGAATTACATCGATGTCGGTCTGGCTCCCATGGCAGATTTCCGTCCGGTTATCTCCCCGGACCAGATGTCCCGTGTTCCGATGCTGGTACAATTTGTTGACCAGTCCGCGAACATGCCCACTTCCTGGAATTGGAACTTTGGCGATGGTTCAACATCAAAAGACCAGAACCCGACCCATGTTTACATGAACACGGGAACCTACACAGTCACCCTGACTGCAACGAACGCCTTTGGCAGCAACACCAATGTCAAACAGAACCTGATTGTGGTTGGAAATGGTATGGTCGTCGATTTCGCCGCTAGCCAGACAACTGTTGGTGTCGGAAGGATCATGTCCTTCACCGATCTTTCCACCCCTACTCCTACCCAGTGGCTCTGGGACTTTGGTGATGGTACGGTTGGGATAGGGCCACGGCCGGATCACATCTACTTGGCCGCAGGGGTCTATACTGTTTCCCTGACCGCTTCGAATCCCTCGATGACCAACAGCCTTACCAAAAAGCAGTATATCACGGTGCTGAACATCCCGCGTGCAGACTTCGTTGCCTCTCCAACACGTGGTGGAGCGCCTCTTGCGGTCACATTCACGGATAAATCCCTTGGAGCACCCACGTCATGGAACTGGGACTTTGGCGATGGTTCGACATCAACCGTGCAGAACCCCACGCACACCTATACGCAGCTTGGGACCTATACCGTAACCCTCATCGCATCAAACAACAACGGTTCGGATACCGCCATCAAGGCGAATTATATTGATGCAACCCTTGCCCCGGTAGCGGACTTTACCACAAACCAGCGGATGGGCAATGCGCCGTTTGTTGTCGCCTTCCAGGATCTTTCAACCAACAACCCGACGTCGTGGCTATGGAACTTTGGTGATGGAACAACCTCAACGAAACAGAACCCGGTTCACACCTACCCGGTCATCGGTGCCTACAATGTCACCCTGACAGTATCGAACCAGTACGGCAGCAATACCGCGTACAAGACCGGCAGTTCAGCTGGCTTCGTGCCGACATCGGTCGTCCCAACTACGGCTTCCGTGACCCAGGCCCCTGCAACGGCATCAACCACTGTTGCGCCGCCAACAACTACCCTCGCGTCACTGCCTGCAATTATTCCGGTTCTTTCCGTGGTCCTCAGCATGCTGGTCATTGTCGGAATGTTCCGGCGGAAATAATCTTTTTTTAAGGGTATCATCCTCCCAGAGTACCGGGAAAAATTCTTCGTGAAGTCACCTCATAACGAAAAAACTTAAAAGTACTCTTACTTCTTGAAGCGTGAAGTCCGAAAATCTCTCTTATCATTCCTGCAGCTCTTACCTCTTTGGTTTTAGAGGGGGCAATCCATATCTGTTTACGCAGTGCCCTTGTGAAAGTGAGATATTTCTTGTTATTCAGATTGTACAACCGGGAGTAGAGAAAGCATAGACCACTTCCAACAGGTTGAGCATTTCATCAGCTACCTTTCAATTATCCATTTTTTCTTTTCTTCCGACAATTCCCGGGGGAATTTCTCTCTGTCCCCTTGAACGGCGCCCTGTACCGAAACAAAAATCAAAGATTTAACCTTTATGCCCACTTAGTGAAGTACGACACGGGCATGAGCACAGGCACCCTGTATCTGGTTGAAATCCGGCTAGGCCGGACAAGATGGATGGTCAAGCAGACTATCTCATCCCTTGTCAGAATGTTTGGTATAGATGACTTCATGGAGCGGCACCCGCATGTGACGCTCTTTGGGCCATTCGTGCTTAAAGAGGGCATATCCCCTCACCAGATGTTGGATCATATCAGAAAGATCGTGGCAACATATGACCCGGTTCTTTTCATGATCGGGAGCTGGGAACACCGTGAAGGGTTGCATGGCGGCGTTATCGCTTTCTCTATCAACCCCTCCCCTGCACTCAAGGAAATGAGCCGGACAATTGGGGAAGCTCTGTCCCCCATAACAGATAGTTATAATCAGTGGGACGGCCAGCCGGATAAGAAATGGTTCCATGTAACCATTGCCAACCGGTTGGATAAACAGAAGGCAGCTGCAATCCACACGGGAATCGATGCTGTACTGAAAGACAACAGGAGCGGATTCCGGGTAAGATCGCATATTTTCCGGCGGTTAATCTTACGGGTACGCTGCCAGCTGCATGGTATCGCCGGAACGGCATTACGCCCCCTGCTGGTCGATGAAGTGGGTCTCCGGATTACGATCATGTGCGGCCAAGATATTATGGCTGAATATGATCTCGTATACAAAAGGTGGGTTTCAGGAAATGAACTCCGTGATGTGCATTCCTGGCAGCGCACGCTCAAGGCATACCGGCGACAAGCCGGTTTCGAGCTTGTACCTGGCAGCCGTTGCGAAATAGCGCCCGATATCATTTTTCTCATCGCCGACGTCCACTTCGGTCATGCCAATATCATACGGTACTGCTCCCGTCCCTTTCTCGTATCCAATGTGCAGGAAATGGATGATGTTCTGATTAACAACTGGAACTGCACCATCGCGCCAGAGAATCGTGTTTACTTCCTTGGTGACCTGCGATATGGACGAAGTGCACCGCCAGCATCCGAATACCTGCGCCGTCTGAATGGGATGATGACCGGTATTACCGGCAATCATGACCCGGAATTATTAGGGTGGAAAAAGCAGGTAACCCTTCAGTTTGAGGGAGTGGAGTTTTTACTTGTCCACGATCCGGCCGACGCCCCAGAAGACTTTACCGGCTGGGTAATCCACGGCCATCACCATAATAACAGCCTCCGGAACTACCCATTCATCAATTTCACGGGAAGGCGGGTCAACGTGAGCGCCGAGGTCATCGGCTATGTGCCCGTAAGCCTGCAGGAGATCTGCCGGGTTATCCGGGAACATGAGACTGATGGCGACTATGAGCCGATGCTTCTTCGCTACCCGTATGTGCCGGAACAGTCTTCGCCCCGAGACTGCTGATGCTTCTAATCAAAACGTTATATATGATCTGATACCCATGTTCACGGTACGGGGGATTACGTCATGTTCTTCCAACGCGTCGTTGCCGAAGGGATTGCACACTATTCCTATATGATCGGATCCGGGGGCAAGGCGGCGGTCATCGACCCGCGGCGGGACTGCGAGATCTACCTTGAGCTTGCGGCAAGGAACGACCTTGCGATCACGCACATCTTCGAGACCCACCGGAATGAGGATTATGTCTCCGGTTCGCCCGAGCTTGCCGCCCGGTGCGGCGCTCATATCTACCATGGCGCACGGATGGCATTTGCGTTTGGAAAACCCCTGCGGGATGGCGATTTGTTCGTACTGGGCTCCCTTGAACTGACCATCATGGAAACTCCAGGCCATACGGAGGAGAGCATCACGCTGGTGCTCCGTGACCGGGAGACCGGCCACCAGCCGTACATGGTCTTCTGCGGCGACACCCTCTTTGCTGGCGATGTCGCCCGTACTGATTTTTTCGGGCAGGAGAGAAAAGAGGAGATGGCAAAGAAGATCTACGACAGCATCACCGGAAAGATCCTGACACTCGGTGACGGTACCATTGTATGCCCGGCCCACGGTGCAGGCTCGGTATGTGGTGAGGAGATCGCCGATCACCCGTTCACGACTATCGGCTACGAACGGCAGACCAACCCGCTCCTCACACTCGGCCGGGAGGCGTTTGCCGCGCGCCGGGTGAAGGAATCGCTCTATCTCCCGCCATATTTCCGGCAGATGGAGCAGTTGAACAAAGATGGGGCACCATTCCTGAACCATCTGCCCCACCTGCAACCACTCTCTCCTAGGGATCTCAACCGGTTCCGGAAGGAGGGCTGCCAGATCCTCGATATCCGGGCACCGACAAGCTTTGCCGCAGGGCACGTACCAGATTCCCTTTCGATCTGGCGGGATGGGATACCCGCTTTTATTGGCTGGTTTCTGGACTATGAACGCCCAATTGTTCTTGTCGATGATTTCAACGTCGGGCTTGAGACACCTCTCCGTCATCTCATTCGTCAGGGACATGACCACATCGGGGGATACCTCGCGGGCGGTTTTCCCCAGTGGTCGAGGATGGCACAAGAGACCTCCACGTTTTCGATCTGCACTGTGCAGGAGCTTAACAAAAGGCTCGAAAAAGAGTCGCCGTTCCTTCTGGACGTCCGGGACATCAGGAACCTGGACCGCGTCGGCCATATACGGGGGGCACACCATATCTATATCGGGGAACTTCTGCAGCATCTCGACGAGGTTCCGCAAAACGAACCGGTCGTGGTCTACTGCGATGCAGGCTTCAAGGGGAGCCTGGCAGCAAGCGTGCTCGCTATGCACCAGTACCGCGATATCACGAATGTGCTGGGCGGGATGACCGCGTGGAAACAGGCCGGGTTCGGGATCGAAAAATAACTCCCGTTACACTTCAACCAAAAGGGAGTTCTCAGATTTAACAAGGTTTATTATCTCCTGCCTTGAACCCAAATGCGGTGAATGTATGGACATTGTGAAGATCCCCAGGATGGATAAGCAGGAATATGACCGGTTGATCGAGAAGGGATATGTCTGCCGCATCGCGTTCCAAGGTGAGAAATATCCCTATATTGCGCCATTCCTGTACGTCTTTGACGGTTCTTTCCTTTATTTTCTCTCCACGAAATATGGCAAGAAGCTCGAATATTTTCGTAAGAGCCCCCATGTTTCCGTCGAGATTGAAAAATATACTAAAGATCTTTCGTCTTATACTTTTGTCACCTTGCAGGGCTATCTGGAGGAAGTACAGGATTCCATCGAGAAGAAGATCATCCGGGAAAAATTCGTGGATCTCGTCGTTGAACGGAAACTCTCCTGCAACATCCTTGCCGCGCTCGGGCACTCCATTGAAGATCCACCAGCAAAAATTGCAGAAGAAGAACGGTCGCTGGTCTGGAAACTGGTCGGCGTGCAGGATCTGGTCGCATTAAAAAACCTCTGAATGCGCCCCTAATTAGGGAATAACTGCCTCAATTTTCATCATTTAACGGTTACACAAAAACGATAAGGCGCGTCCTGCAGAAATTTTTTATCCGGATGCGAAACGAATTGATATAGCAATTGTTTTTACATCTAGGGTTTTTCATCTCTCTTCTGTGCCATCGCCCGGATCATTTCGGCGAGACGATCGATAGCCATGCGGGCCGGGCTATCACGTGGAATCAGAGACACCGGTGTTGCCGCGAGGTCGGCCACCTCAACTGCAGGATCCTCCGGAATGATCACAATCGGCTTCCCGTTACCGGTATCAACCGGCGCGGTACCTGACCTGAACCGGTTGAAGACCACATGTATACGCGACCGTTCCAGTCCCATCTGATTGGCGATCCCGCGGATCCGGGCGACCGTCCGCAGCCCCCGCGCACCGGGATCGCTTACGATAAGGAGCAGGTCCGGCTTTCCGATGGTCCCCCGGCTGATATGCTCCATGCCGGCTTCCGTATCGATCACGATGAACCGGTAATCCCGTTCGAGTTCCTGCATGCACTCGGAGAGGAGATCGTTTGCAAAACAGTAGCACCCGCTCCCTTCCGGCCGGCCCATCGCAACGAGGTCGAACCCTGTAGCCTCGACCAGCGCCTGCCGGAACCGGTACCTGATATAATCATGACGGTTCATTCCGGGCGGAATGCTCCGGGTGAACGCCTCTTCCCGCATACTGCCCAAGGTCTCGTGGACGTCAACGCCGAGCGCCTCGTGAAGGTTTGCATTGGGGTCGGCATCCACGGCAAGGACCGGGCTCTTCCCGGAATCAATCAGCGCCCGGATCAAAAGCGAGCTCACCGTCGTTTTACCGGTCCCGATTTTGCCGGAAACCGCTAGAGTGTACGGCTGTATCAGCACGATCTCACGTTCTAACGCAAATAACTATCAGGAACATTTGGAACGGATCCTACGGGAGATCTCCGCTGCAGCCCTCATGATCGCAACCGCCCCAGCACGGTCGGCAAACCGGATGCCGCAGCTGGGAGTGACCAACGACTGGGCATCAAAAAGTTCCTCCCCGACACGATCTGACAGCTGAGCCCTGATGGCTAAATATCTCTCGTATAGGGAATCCACGGTCTCCTGCATGAAGAATTTGTACTCCGCTGGCACGATCCCCCATCCAACAACGCCTCCGCGCTCTATGTACTCTGCGACTGCATCCGCATACAGGAGGAACTCTTTTGCGGTTGCATAGGCGTCAATGGAGATCACCGACGGGTTAAGGCCGATCACAAAGCCCCAGTCGGTATTTGAGCAGCAATGGATACCAAGCCCACCCTCCACCAGCGACACGATATCCTGCCAGCCGGACCGCACCGTCTCCCGGTCGACCGGGACAACCGATGAGCCAATGGAGGCGAGATAGGGTTCGTTTAATACCACGAGAGTCTCTTTCACACCTGTCCGTTCGCGCATCTCCACCTCGCACCAGCGAGCCCTGAGCGCGATCATCTTCGAAAGGACGTCAGCCATCTGTGCATCATAGTAGATGGGCCGCTTGCCGGTATCCACCACCTGCATCCCGAATGTGACCGGCCCGGTCACTTGGCATTTCAGCACCATGGCCCCCGAAATCTTCCGCGTCATCATCTCGACGAAAGCGGACGCGTACTCGGCATGCAGCGCATACCGGGCATAGTTCCCCTCAACATAATCAAGATATACCTGTTCCATTGCAGCGGAGTTATCGGACGTGCTGTCATAAAGCAGGCGATCATCCCGGATGATCCTTCCCGGTAGCTGTTCGGAATCGTTGAACACGATGCTCTCCAGTTGTCCCCGGTCAGGAAGTGTTGGCACGTACGGGAATGACGGGAAAATACCCAGCACATCTTCACAGGCAAGCACCGGATCGGTGTGCGGGAGGGCGCCGATACCGGTAGCAAGGGAGTGCGGGGCCGTGATCATCTTTGCCATAATCATCCCTCATGTTTCAGCCGGCAGGATTCGAGAAGTGCCTGTACCCGTGGAAAGAGTGAGAGATCGGTATGCGGGAGGAACGTGCTTGAGGTGTAATCGTCCATGAACGATGGCTCGGCATTGAGTTCTATATAGGCAATCCGGGCGGCGATCTCGTCAAGGAGCTTGCGTTCCCTCCGGTTGATAAGTGCGAGGTTTGCACCGGTCACCGCCCCATTCCCGATATTCTTGATAAGGTTGGGATCGATCTCCGGTATGAGACCAATGATTGTTGCATTTGCCTTGTTGATGTAGTTCCCAAACGCACCCGCAAAGTAGATGGTGGCAATCTCATTGCGGGAGATACCGGCTTCCCGCATGAGCGTCACGCAGGCTGCATGGACCGAGGCCTTGCTCATGATCAGATTCTTGATATCGTTCTCCGTGATCACGATATCCTTGCCGATATCCGTCTCGTTTGCCCAAGCAATGACATATTCCGGGAAATGCTGGCCTATCCGGATTCTCAGGCTGCTGATGCCGGTATTGATCCGCCCCGTCCGGTCGATAACGCAGGCAGAGATAAGCTCGGCAAGGATATCAATGAGGCCGGAACCGGTGATCCCCCGGGGCTTGATGTTGTTGATAGTGGAAAAGGCGGGGTTCAGCGTCTCCGGATCGATCGTTATCTTCTCGATTGCGCCGGGATTAGCCCGCATGCCGAAGAGCACTTCACCCCCCTCAAGTGCAGGCCCGGCCGCGCCGGCACAGGAGAACATCCATTCATTGTTCCCGAGCACAACCTCAAAGTTGGTGCCGATATCGACAAGCAGGGAGATCTCGGCCCGTTCTCCCATACCGCAGGAAAGGATGTCGGCAATGATATCCCCACCGATGAAATCGCTCACAGCCGGGAATGCAAAGAGACCGCAGTTCTTGTTGCCGGCAATTCCGATCCGTGCAGCTGCCACAGAGAGTGCCCGCTGGACGACCGGGACATAGGGTTCAGCGATGATATAGGCCGGGTCAATCCCGAGCAGCATGTGGGTCATCACCGTGTTACCGGCAACGACAACCTCATAGATGTCCTCGCGGTCGATACCGGCAGTATTAGCTGCTGCGGTGAGTGCCGCATTGACACTGTCCGTGGCGAGTGCCTGGAGCCTGGCAAGCCCGTTCTTCCGGGCGAAATTCACCCGGGCAAGGATGTCCTCGCCGCAGCTGATCTGCCGGTTGTAGTTGGAGGCAACACCGACAACCTTTCCGGCAACCAGATCCCAGAGATAGACCACGACCGTGGTGGAACCCAGATCGACTGCAGCGCCATAAACCCGTTTCGCGGTATCGTTCTCCTGGAGATCGATGAGCCGGTACCCGCCCGGAACGAGTGCAATGGTACCGGTCACTTTCCAGTCGCTGTGCCGGAGGAGCGCGGGGATCTCGCGCATGACTTCGAGGGGGACATAGACCTTGTCTGCAACCGGTCCTCCGCTTTTCTGGATACCCCATAAAAGCCGGCTCAGGTCCGGCGATGGGTCGGTCAGGGTTGGCTGCTGGAGTTCGACATAATATTTCCTGACGGCAGGGCGAAGCTCGATCTCTGCTTCCTTGCCTTCAACCAGGATCTTCTGTTCCTGGATGAGCGAGCGCTCCGGGACAAAGACCTGAAGGTCACCCTGAATAGTGGTCTCGCAGGCAAGGCACGCGCCGTTTGCCAACTCATCCTCCGTAAAGAACCGTGCGTATTTCTGCCGGTCGAACTCTGTTTTTCCGGACTGGACGAAGACCACGCACTTGCCGCATTTGCCCTGCCCCCCGCAGACCACGTTCATGTTCAGTCCGGCCCGCTGGGCAGCATCGAGAATTGTCGTCCCGCGCACGACTTCGATCTTCCGGTAACTGGGAAGGAATGTTACGGTTCGCATCTATCTCTTCCATTGCTCGTGAAGGTATTCGCCGATCTCCGCCGCGTCCCGCGGGCCGACCATCACCTTCCAGCCGGTCGCCTCTTCTATCCGTCCGGAAAGCGGGGCGGCATAGCCGGGAATGATGAGCGTTTTGTGGGAGACCTCGTCTTCCAGCCCGAATTTCCGGATCGAGTCCCGCACCAGCGCCTCGTTGAGTTTGCCAGCGGCAACCGAAGTAAGTACCGAAAGCCCTTCGGTATCGACAATAAGCATGAAGCAGGGGATATGGGTGGATTCGAGGTATCCCTGGAGTGTGAAGAAAGTAAGAGAGAAGTTCACGGTCAGGAGCACCGGCGCATCCCTCCCCGGAGTACCGACCCGGTAGAGACCGGGGTTCATCTGGATGGGTTTCTGGGGGTCGGTGTAGATGTTCTGGCGGAGCGTGAGGGCTGCTTTGGCCGAAGCCGGAGAAAGAGGCGACGTGACAATGAGTGAGGCATACTTGGTGACTCCCAGTGCAATGGCCGCATCTTCCGGCACAAATCTCGTCGCATCCAGAAATACCGGGTACCCGAGATCCGGGACGGCCCGGGTGATCGCGAGCTGGCGGATCGTGGTCGAACAGGTGATAAAATCTCCGAGTGTAGGTGGAGCGGGGTCCAGAACGAGCCTTGATATGCCTTCCGCTGCACAGTCCTTTGCCAGTTTCATCAGGGTATCGAGATCCCCGGCTTTTACCGCAACCGGGCACCCATGCTGTTTTGCAAGGGCGCAGATCTGCCGGTAATTCTCCGTGGTGGCGGCATGGATAAGGGGACGGTAACTCCCGCACTGCACCAGTGCTGCGGCCAGTGCGTCCAAGTTCTCCGACATTAAGACTTCAGGAAGACCCGCCGTCTTCTCAACTGCTGCAACAGCCTTTGCGTACGTATCGACCATGCCGGTTGCATTGACAATCGCGGTACCGCTGAAGTGTAGGTCAGCCCCTATCCGGGTCAATGTCTCGTCTCTGACCCGGGCGGTTACTGCGGAGATCTCCTCCGTGGTCTGGGTGTCGAGCACCCTGAACATGATACCGGGGGGGTGATAAAACGTCTTCTCGTGCCGGTAGAGGACAACCTCCTCGCCGATACTGAATGAACGCTCACCAACACCAATCCTGACAAGCCGGATCGGCGGGCGGGTTGTGACGCCGAGCACGGATCTCGCGTGCTCGTCAAGGTACGGGCAGAGGTCCACATCCGCTTTTCCACCGGCAAGTTTCATGGCGAAGGTGAGGCAGGTGGGGTCACCGCACTCCTTGCAGTTCTTCCTGGGCAGGAGCTTGTAGATATCCAGTGCCTTGAGCGACATTCATTTCACCTCCCCGGTTTCGACAGGATGCCTGAGGCCGGCAAATGCCTGCCTGAGCATCCCGATGGTCATCGGGTGGCGTACACAGATAATTTCACTGCCGGCAACAGCCGCAGCGAGACTGGTATAGAATTCCCATTCAACAGCAATGCCCGTGCGCGTTGCCCCTTCAGCTTCGCGAACCTCTTTTATCGTGAGTGAGTCCGCCGGTGCACAGATCATCGGCATGGCAAGATCGGTGTCCCCTTTTAATGCGGAGAACCGTATCCGCTCCATGGCGGAATATGAATACTCGAATCCGTACCCAAGCGCCCCGGTGTAAGGATCGATGACGATGTGATCCCGGGACACGCCGATCTCGTGCAGGAGGATGTTGAGCTGTTTTGCGAGGTTGATATCGATCGGGGACTGTGCGATCACGGAATGGTTGTACGCGAGGGCCGCGGCGGCGATGCTCCGGTACCGGCCTGCCTCGGCAGTCCCCAAGAGGAGCCGCTCTCCCTGACCTGCTTCGCCGCACCGCTGGAAGACATCACTGTCGATCCTTGGTTCGTTGCTCCCTTCAATGATCAGGGGGAGGCTGGTCGCGGAAAGCACGGTTTCAACCGTTCTTCCCACGGATACGATATCAGAAAAATCACGCTGTTTCGTGCTGGTCAGTTGGAGACGGATCAGATCGGCATTGTATCGGTTCTCCGCAGCCTGTGCCCACGCGCCGGGATCTCGGACAATGTCACCACAGAATTCGGTGATGATTGGTGGCCAGTACCGCGGATCATCACAGATTTCAAACGCGATGAGCGGAACCGACGCGGTGGTGTCGATGAACGGCAGGGTGGTGCCGCCGCCGACCCGGTACGAGATTTTTCGTGTCCCTCCGTCAGATCGCGTTGCACCAAGGACGACCTCCCCAACAGTGCCGGTCCAGCCGAAATTCAGATCTGATACCATCCTGCCCCTCACACCAGCGGTTTCATGGTGAGTGCCGGGTGTCCGACCCGTTCAAGAAATGCTGTCAGCTCCTCAATCGTTGTCGCCCGAGTATCATCGGCAATTTTCTCAAAGAGATCCGGGTGGCCCCGTGCCTCCAGCACTTCAGCCAGACGAGGTTTTAACTCCTCCTTTAACGGGGACGGGAGCCAGACGAGCCGCTCAATGCCGCCTTCCCCCTGAAGGAAACGGTCAGAAAAGATATAATTTTTGGAAATACCGGCAAAACCGGGTGTCTGGGCCCCGCCGCCAATGGTCCCGGCAAGGGTCGAGAACGTCATTCCCGAGGGGGTCATACCTTTGAACTCCCTGTTCGCCACCATAATCCCGTTCACCTCCGGCAGCATGAGGGCAATGCATTCGAAACACCCGCAGCAGGTCATCGGGTATTCCATAACGCTGTAGAGCGAGCAACGTTCGATCTCGCCATGACTGGCCTTCTTCACGAACCGGTTTACGCCTTCATATTCCCCGTTCTGCGCATTGATGAGGGTGCCTTTCTCGACCGGCTGGTTGGCACCGGATGGTGTGATCTCGTACGCGATCCTGCCATCAAGCCAGCTGATCGCACCGCAGAGAGCCGGTCGCTCCGGGGTGATAATACAGACATGGTTCGGGGCAAAGGTCTGGCAGAGCGTGCAGGAATAATAGGTGTCGACATCGGTATCCCGCATCCCTTTGATCCGGCCGTCCCGTTCCGCATAGACTTTTTCCGCCTCCTGTTTTGCTGCAAGGACTTTTTCCAGATCGGTGATGAGTGTTACCGAAACCGCATCTAATAGTTGGGGAAAGTCCATCCGGAACTTACTCGCAAGAAGTTTTCCGATATGCTCGATCCTCACGCCTTTTGCCACGGATTCTTTTGAGAGCCTGACCCAGATAAGATCGCGCTGGGCGACATGCCACGACCCTTCACCATAATTGATAAAATTATGGATCCTCCGTTCGAGTACCGGTTCATAGTCTTTCTTCATTGTTTTCCCGGCGACTTCGATCAGGATCCCAAGGGGGTTTGCCGACCCCTCTTTCATCGCATCAATCTCGGGTCCGATCACCGTCACCTTGCCATCTTGGATCTCCCCGGGATTTCGCATTCTCAGCAATTCAAAAGCAGGTGAGCGTCCACCGCCGAACTCCACGTACATCTCCTCTTTCCGGATGCTCTTGCCCTCAAATGCCGGTGAGCATCCCATGGGAATGGGAATGGCAGTGACCGTGACCCGGATACCCTTTAATTCCATCCCTCTCTGGACGACGTCATCCGGTTTCGCCGGTACCCATTTGCCACCCACATAATCCCCAAGGGAGAGGATGGGAAACCCAAGTACCCGCATACCGTCAACAAAGGCAACCTCTTCGTCATTCAATCCTGAAAAGACGATCACGATTGCCTTGGCTCGTTCAGCCGCATAGGTTAACAGCCGGTGCGCATCGCCCGGTGTAACGCCGCCAAACATCATGGCAACGCGGGTGATGATGTCGACAAAATGGATGCCATATGCCGGTGTCGAGCCGAGGGGTACAAGCCGGTATTCGAGGCCAAGTTTCACGCCAGATTCTGAGAGGGAGGGGATGACCCCGCCGGCAAGGAAGGTCAACATGTATTTTTCCTGCAGCTCTCGGCAGATGGCCGCTGCGCTACCGGCGCCATCCGGGGTACCGATAATAAGAGCAAGTCCGAGAATACTCCCGTCAACAAGCGAGTACCCCAGTTTCCTGATCTCCGTATCGCCGATAAATCCCGTGTATGGAGGCATTTCCCTTCCTGTTGCAGCAGTCTTTTCCGCGAGCACGCATTCCGATGCGATCAGCGGATTGTGTTTCATGCTGGCAAACACATCAGCAGCAGTGGAACGATCATGGACTGCAATTCCGGTGAGAGCAAATGAGACCGGCAGGTGATATGCGGTCTCATCATAGGAAAATGCCTGTTTAATTCCCTCCATCCTGGATTTCAGGCGCTCTTCTCCGGTTTTTATTGCTGTCTCAACGTCGGTCATCAGTCGAGCCTCTGGAATAGAAATGCTCTGTAAAAATACATATAGTTTCGTTATCCATGCGTATGCAATTTACCCCAAAATGGGAAGAAATACGGTTAAAAGGTGCTAAATGCAAGTATAATTATAAAAAGATTTATTCTCATACAAACGATAGTTTTTCATGCGAGGTAGAAAATGCGGACAAACCTTACATCCCTTATTCTGGAAATATTTTCGGTAGCGATCGTCACGATTCTGGTTCTCTGCATGATCGGACCTGTAGCTGCACAGAGTACACAGCGTAACATAATCACCATAGGTGATCAGGGTTCCGGCAATTATTATGTGGGGGATATCATTACGTTCACCGGCATGAATACCTTCAGCAATTTGACGGTGATAAAAATCACCGGTCCCGGTATTTCTCCGCAGGGCGTTCCGCCAAATAACCTGACTGGAACTCCCGGATCGGGAAATACGGTGGCGGTTAATCCTTCTTCGGGTGTGTGGACGTTTTATTGGGATACTTCGACTATTCAAGGAGGCGAGATGCTGCAGTCTGCACGGTATTACCTGACAGCAATGGATAATGATTATCCTAATCAGAGTGCCACGTTATCGATCCTTATGGGGAAATCGGCAATCTCTGCAAACATTGCCCCGAATCCGGCACATCAGGGCGATTATGTCCAGATGACCGGTAATGCGGCAAATGGTATCAGTTCTATTAATATCGCAATTACCGATCTCTCTGGAAATACCCTGCATTCATTTGCTGCGCCAGTCAGTGCATCCGGCTATTTCTTTTTTGGATTCCGGATTGATATGCCGCCGGGACAATATATGGTTGTTGCCGCAAACCCGTTGGATTTGACGCAAAACCTGAATACGGTTCTTATGGTCAACGCGCCTGTCACCCAGGTTCCTTCCGGGACGATGGGGACCTCATCGGCGGTCATTACCGGCACTGAAGGCATTCCCGCAGCAACAACTGTGCCGGTGATAGCTGCAGCATCTAGGACCACTCGAGCACCGCTTTCACCGCTGGTTGCCATTGGTGGTATTGCGGGTGCGGCATTCCTGTTTTGTCGGGTAATTCAGAAAAAATAAACGAGAAAATACTTTCCTCCAGGATTTTTTCCTTCACCCCGTCTGTAGTAAATATTCGGGACCGGTCTTTTTGGTTTTTGCGGTTGGTGGGCGGCATGCCCCCCTGACGAAATTCTCATCTACTATAACATAGCATCTTTGTGCGAGAAGGATGGAAAATCACAGGGTTCAGGAAATGATGCGGCTGATGGCTTCGAAGATCCGTGCAATCGCCAACTCGATTTCCGATGAGGATATCGAAAAATTCATCACCGAGATTCTTAATGCCCGGCGTGTCTATGTCATGGGTGCAGGACGATCGGGGCTCGTTGCGAAGGCATTTGCCATGCGCCTGATGCATCTTGGTATGCAGGCATATGTTATCGGCGAGACTATCACACCGGCGCTGAATAAGGGGGACATCATGGTGGTTTTTTCCGGGTCGGGAAGGACAAAGACGGTGGCGGATATCGCAGAGACAGGGAAGGAGATCGGTGCGCATATCTGCCTGATCACCGCGAACGCAGACTCCCGGATTGGCAGAATTGCTGACTGCATGGTAATCATCGAGCAATATCGCGATGACGTAAAGGATGACGCTGCCGAGTTTGAGATCCGCCAGATGCTGGGGGATCACAAATCGTTTGCACCGCTCGGTACGCTCTTCGAGACGGCCTCTATGATCTTTGCGGATGCGGTCATCTCCCGGCTGATGGAGATCACGCAGACCGATGAGACCGCTCTTAAGAACCGGCACGCGAACATCGAATGAGATA
>Ga0326728_10011716_pt1 | contig 19857 bp, 14 predicted proteins | sample MB3enrmetagenome_FD_207602 | JGI IMG/M metagenome (GOLD analysis project Ga0326728, IMG submission 207602) | Lab enriched peat soil microbial communities from McLean, Ithaca, NY, United States - MB31MN | ecosystem: Environmental > Terrestrial > Soil > Wetlands > Peat | place: USA: New York... | reverse complement strand
GACTTTTGCACAATCTTTGCCGTGCAACCCGTCCCATGATGCAGAATCAATAGTGTTATGAACTTTCGACTGGCAGTTCCTGCTGACCTTCGCGGGGCCGTGGACGCGGCCGCCGCCGACTGGCAATCCAACGACAAGATCGAGCGTTTCTGGAAGAAGGATGCCTCGCTCTGGACCAGTGACGGCGAGGAGCAGTGGCTGGGCTGGATCGACATCGTCGAGCGCCAGCAGGAGGACCTCGGGTCGCTGGCCGAACTGGGCGGCGACGTGCAGAGCGTCGGCTACAAATCGGCCCTGCTGCTGGGCATGGGCGGCTCCAGCCTTTGCCCCGAGGTGCTGGCCAAGACCTTCGGCCAACAGCCCGGTTTTCCCGAGTTGCGCATCGTCGACTCCACCGATCCTGCGCAGGTGATGGCCGTTTGCGACGAGGTGGACCTGGGCGAAACCCTGGTGATCGTGGCCAGTAAATCCGGTTCCACCCTCGAGCCCAACATTCTGAAGCAGTTTTTCTTCGACGAGGTGCGCCGCGCGGTGGCGCCGGAGAATGCGGGCGACTGGTTTGTAGCCATCACCGACCCGGGCTCAAAGATGGAGCAGGTGGCCAAGAAGGACGGCTTCCGCTACATCTTCTATGGCGACCCGCAAATCGGCGGGCGCTACTCGGCGCTTTCGAACTTCGGCATGGTCGCGGCCACCGTGGCCGGCCTCCACGTGGGCCAGTTGCTTGAAGAAGCCGCCAAGGCCGTGGCCCAGGCGAAACAGCCCTTGGAGAGCAATCCCGGCGTGCAGCTCGGCTTGCTGCTGGGCTCGGCAGCCAATGCCGGGCGCGACAAGATCACCATCTTCACCTCGCCTGAGATCTCCGACCTGGGCGCGTGGCTGGAGCAGTTGATCGCCGAGTCCACCGGCAAGCAGGGCAAGGGAATCACGCCCGTGGATCGCGAAGCCATCGCCGCGCCCGCGGTCTACGGCAGCGACCGCATCTTTGCTTACGTGCGCCTGAATAGCACTGCCGACCCGAGTCTGGACGCGAAGGTCGCGGCTCTCCAGGCCGCTGGCCATCCCGTGATCTTGATCGAGATCGAGGACCTCTACGAGATCTTCGGCCAGTTCTTCACCTGGGAGATTGCCACCGCGGTGGCCGGTTCGGTGATGGGCATCAATCCCTTCAATCAGCCCGACGTGGAGGCGGCGAAGATCGAGACCCGCGCCCTGACGGACGAGTACGAGAAGACAGGCGAGCTGCCGCAGCGCAAGCCTGTGCTGTCGGAGTCCGGAATTGAGCTGTACGCCACCGAGGCCTACGCGGCCGAGCTGCGGGCCGCTGCGCCCACCGATACCTTGACCGGATTTCTGCGCGCGCACTTCGACCAACTGCGTCCGGGCGACTACTTTGCGGTACTGGCTTTTCTGCCCATGTTCCCCGAGCATGAGGCCGCGATCCAGCTGCTGCGGCACAAGGTGCGCGATCGCAAACGCGTGGCCACTTGTCTCGGTTTCGGACCGCGCTTTCTGCACTCCACCGGCCAGGATTACAAGGGCGGGCCGAATACCGGCGTCTTTTTGCAGATCACCGCAAAGCACGTTGACGACGTGGACATTCCCGGTCAGCAATACAGCTTTGGCGTGGTGATCGACGCCCAGGCGGCCGGAGATCTGGCGGTGCTCGAGTCGCGCGGGCGTCGCGCCCTGCGGGTGCAACTGGGAACCGATGTGGCCGCGGGATTGAATGCGCTGAATGCGGCGGTTGCGGCGGCCTTGGGCTAGGGTCTGCTCACACGATTGGGATGGTGGCGACGGGAGCCAGTTTTTCCGAGTTCTAGGAGCGAGGAGCGCGCCGTGGTCAATCACTGGAGCGACGAGCGACAACGAAATCGGGAAAACTGGCCCCGTCCCTTCGGGCTGCGGCGAAAATCCCGCCATACTTCGTTTTCGCCCTTGGCAGTGGGGTCACCACAGCTTTCGGGCTCAGCCTCGTCTGGCCCGATTTTCGCTCGCAGCGCCATCCACCCCAATCGTGTGAACAGACCCTCGGCAACTTTTTCCCGAAAGCCGGGTTTTACCGGGTAACAGGCTCAGTGCCGGGCACGTCTAACGGATTGAGCCCCTGAGAAGGGCTTTTGCATGCCGTTCTCCCCGTGAGACTTTCCCGGGTTGAGGACGGCCGCTGCATCCGAGGAGAGATCGCAATGAATCGTACCTCGCTCGAGAAACTTCTTCGACCGCTCGTGGCATGCGCCGGGGCGGCCGTGCTGTGCGCCGTGGTCGCCCTGGCGCAGGATGCCCCCGCCGCGGGAGGGCAATCGCAGGGTCAGCCGGCCGCGCAACAGGGGCCGCGCAGCGATGGACAGATTGAGATGGACGTGGTGCACGCCCTCGACGCGGCGGCGGCTCTCAAGAACGACCTGATCACGGCGGCCACCATCCAGGGTGAGGTTACGCTCTCCGGAACCGTAGCGACCGAGGCGTCCAGGCAGTTGGCGGAGTCGATCGCCGCGCACGTGAACGGCGTGACCAAGGTGCACAACAATTTGAAGGTCGGCAATCCGGCCGCCAATGCGCAGGTACTCGAGCCCGCGCCCGACAGCCAGGATGTGCCCAGTCCCGATCAGTCGCAGGCGCAGCAGGGAATGGCGGGCTTGCCGGCCCCTGGACCGGCTCCGGACCAGGGCGCCAATCCGAATCCGAACCCGCCTCAGAACGAGAGCCAGGCTCCGGCAACCCCGCCCTATCCGCAGCAGGGGGCTTATCCGCCTTCGCCGCCTCCGCCGCCGCAGCGGCCTCAGTACCAAAATCCGCAGTACTCCCAGTATCCGCCCCAATACCCGCCAGCGCCGCGCTATGCGCCGGCCAGTGGTCCTGTGACTCTGCCCGCGGGAACATTGCTGCAGCTTCGCACCAGCGAGCCGGTGGATAGCAAGCGCGCCAAAGACGGCCAGCCGGTCGAGTTCATGGTGATTCAGGACGTGACCATGGGCGGCTATCTGGCCATTCCCCGCGGCGCTGTAGTGCATGGCGTCATCGCGGAGAGCAAGAACGTCGGTTCCGGCCAGTTGGCGGGCAGCTCTTCGCTGGCGCTCACCCTCACCTCGCTCGACCTGGGCGGGCGCAACTATCCGCTCCAGACCGACCAGTTCAGAGTGAAGGCCCCGAATAAGGCCGGCCAGACGGTGGGCAGCGCCGTGACAGGCGGCTTGTTCGGCGCCATCATCGGTTGCGCGGTAGCTCGCGGCCCGGGTTGCGCCATCGGCGCCGGCGTCGGCGCCACTGCCGGCACGGCGGCGGGAGCGGCATCGCCCGGCTTCAGAGCCTGGATTCCTGCCGAAGCCCTCGTCACCTTCCACCTGGCTGCGCCGCTCACGGTGGACCCGGTGAGCCCGCAGGAAGCGGCCAGGCTGGCGCAGGGCCTGTATCCCGGCGGACCGCAGCTTTATCGCCGCTACCCGTACGGATCGCCCTATTACGGCTACGGCGCGTACTATGCCTATCCGCCGCCCTATTACCGGCCCTGGTTCATGGTGGGCGGGGTCTACTACTGGCGGTAAGAAGCAGGGTTCAGGTGTCAGGGGTCAGGGGTCAGCATCGGGCATCCGCCATGGCGGATGCCCGATTGGTTTCTTGGACAAAATCCCGGAATCCGCTAAAGTAGGTAATATCACTACATTTTCCCCAGAGGAGAAGCAGCCATGGAGAAGACGGTATCGGCAGCCGACGCAAATCGGAGTTTTTCCCGGCTCCTTCACGGCGTTCGCCGAGGAGGTATTTACGTTGTGACGAGTCACGGCGAACCGGTTGCGAAATTGTCTCCCATTGAAGACGCCGGAGAGGCCGGAGCCGGCGCGCGCGCGGATCTGCTTGCCAGGCTGCGGAGACAGAAGGCGGCGCGGATTGGCCGCTGGACGCGCGACGAGCTCTACGAGGATGCGCGGTGAGAGTGGCTCTGGACACCAATGTCCTGGCCTACGCCGAAGGCGTGAACGGCTCCGCGATGAAAAAGGCGGCGCTCGAACTCGTGGAGAATCTGCCGCAGAGTTCGGTTGTGCTCCCTGTGCAGGCGCTGGGCGAGCTCTTTCAACTGCTGGTGAGGAAAGCCGGCCGCTCGCCGGTCGAAGCGCGGCGCGCGGTTCTCGGCTGGCGCAACGCCTTTGCGCTCATGGAAACCTCGCCCAAGGTTTTGCTTGCGGCTCTGGACCTGACCACCCGCCAATTCAGCATCTGGGACGCGGTCATTCTGTGCGCGGCCGCGGAAGCCGATTGCCGCTTGCTTCTCTCCGAGGACATGCAGGACGGATTCGTCTGGAAGGGGGTTACAGTTGTCAATCCATTTGCGAAGTCGAAGCACCCCTTGCTCCAGGCCATCCTCGCTGAGCGGCCGTGAAGTCGAACCCATGGTATCTTCCCCGTCGTCTATAATGACAGAGTTGCAATCAGCAAGAACTGCGCATCGCAAACCCATCGGAATGCGGCGGATTTGCCGCTGCTGCCCGGCCTCGAGAGGGGCGAGTGCGCGTAGAGAGTTGAAGGTCCAGATCCATCCATGATTCGTTTCCTGCAATCGGACAATCGCATCACCAAAGCTTTGTTTGTGGTCGTTATTGGCGCGGCATCGGTCGCCATGGTGGTTTACCTGATCCCCGGACTGGCCGGCGCAGGCGCGGCCGCGCCCGATACCTACGCTGTGGTGTATCCGCATTGGTACAGCCGCATCTTGTCCACGGGCGACACCATCACCGAAACCCGCGTGCAACAGCTTACCGAAAACGAGTTGCGCCAGCGCAACCCGCAGTACGCCCAGAACCCGATGATCGTGAAGTTCTTCGAGCAGCAGGTGGGCCAGAAACTGGTGCAGCAGGCGGTGCTTTTACAGGAAGCGCACAAATTCGGCATCTACGCTACCGACGACGACCTGCGCCACTACCTGAGCACCGGTCCCACGGGCCAGGTTCTTTATCCCAATGGCACGTTCATCGGCGACCAGGCCTACCGCCAACTGATCGACGAGCGGCTGCACATCTCCTACGTCGAGTTTGAGAGCCAGATCAAGGACGAGATCGCGATCCAGCGCCTGGAGTCGCTGATTACCGCGAGCGTGACCGTGGGCGACCAGGAGGTCCGCGAGACCTACCGCAAAGAAAACATCAAGATCAAGTTCGATTACGCGGTGATCTCGGCCGACGATCTGCGCAAGACCATCAACCCTTCCGACAGCGAGCTCGAGGCGTTCTTCAAGAACAATGCCGCGCGCTACGCCAAGGCGGTACCCGAGGAGCGCAAGATCACTTACTTTGCGTTCACCGCGGGCCAGGTTCCCGGAGGCGTTCCCGAGCCCACCCAGCAGCAGATCCAGCAGTATTACAACGACCACGCAAGCGATTACTCGGTTCCCGATCAGGCCAAATCGCGGCACATTCTCATCATGGTCCCGCCGGGCGCCGACGCCAAGACCGATGCCGCGGCCAAGGCCAAGGCGGAGAGCGTTCTCAAGCAGCTCCAGGCGGGCGGAAGCTGGACCGAGCTGGCCAAGAAATACTCCGACGACCCGGGCAGCAAGAATGCCGGCGGCGAGCTGGGCTTTGCCCAGCGCGGCAAGATGGTGCCTGAGTTCGACAAGGCCATCTTCACGCAGAAGATCGGCGACATCGCCATTGTGAAGAGCAACTTCGGTTACCACATTGTGCAGGTGGAGGAGCGGCAAGCGGCGCATACCGCGCAGTTGAACGACGTGCCGCCCAACCTCCAGACAGGCTCGCTGACAGGAACGCCGGCGATCACGGTGGAGCAAACCATCAAGGAAACGCTCACCCGCGAGGCCGCGGCGCAGGCGGAGTCGCGCTATGCGCAGCAGTTGACCACCGAAGCCAACCAGAACGGGCTGGAGAAGACCGCGGCGGCGCATCACCTCCAGGTGGTGACGACCGATCCGGTGGGTCACGACGGCGTGATTGCCGCCTTGCCCGACAGTGCGCAGCTTTTGTCCAAGGCCTTTGAAGCCAAGCAGGGCGATCCGCCGCAATCCGCGCCCACGGGCGAAGGCTACGCCATCTTCCAGGTGACGGGCATCCTCCCGGAGCACGCGCCGGCATTTGCCGACTGGAAGACGCACCTCGTCGACGACTACCGCGAAGAGCAGTTGCCGGTGCTGCTGAAACAGAAGACCAAAGACCTCGCCGACAAGGCCAAGGCGATGAACGATCTTGGCAAGGCGGCCAAGGCCGTGGGTGCGACCGTGAAGACCAGCGACCTGGTGAGCGCCAGCGGCCAGGTGCCCGATTTTGGCGCCGTGGGCCAGGTAGCGCCGCAGCTCTTTGACTTGAATGTTGGCGCGATCAGCGGACCCATCGACGCCGGCCGCACCGGCGTCGTGGTGAAGATTCTCGACAAGCAGGAGCCCAGTGCCGACGAGATGGCGAAGGACTTCGACCGGACGCGGGAGGAGATTCTCCAACAGAAGCGCGGTGAAGCCTTCCAGATCTTCGTGAGTGGCGTCATGGACGACTACAACAAGCACAAGCGGATCGTCATGAACGCCAAGCCGCAGCAGACGCCGGCGATGTAAGCGCGGCCCGACTCAGAACTAAAACAGGAAGGCCCGCAGCCATCCAGGTTGTGGGTCTTTTTGTATCTTCGCTGTATGATTCAACCCGCATTTCCCGCGCGGCGCAAACCAGTAGCGCCGGTCTCCTGACCGGCTGTACCGTGGGTCTCCAGACCCACGGCGGGCGCCCCGGGTCCCGATGTCAGGACCTGGGAAAGCAGGTACGCAAATTAAACCCTCATCGGGGCCGCTCTCACCGCAGTCCCACGGTCGCAAACGGCAGTCCCGTTACCGGCGAGTGGTCCGGTTGCGCATCGAGATTGGGCGCCACGGCCACGCGGCCGAACGCCGCCGGCGCCACGGTCACGTTCCATCCGTCGACAACAATGAGCGGGTCTACACTTTGGAAGTCGCTATCTGCAGCCTCGATCTCGATGGTCTTTGTCTCATCGGGAGCCAGCGAGACGTAATTGTCGCTATAGAAGACCGGCAACACGCGTTCGCCGGATTTGCGGCGCAGTTGCACGTGCGCCATCATCGCGATGCTCTGCGCGGGATTGTGCAGCGTGACCGCAAGCAGCCGCTGACCTGCGATCTTTCCCTCCAATTCCTCCGCCTTTGCCGTCAGCGTCACCATCGGCAACTGGTTTAGCGCCGTCAAGTCGTCGGGTTGGTCCGGTAGCCCGAGCCAATAGAAATTACGCGAGAGCAAATTTCCGGCGGCGTCGCGCAATTCGAGTTTGACAAAGCGCACCGCTGAAAGTTGCGCCGGAAAATCGATGGTTCCAAGATTCGTCGCTGCGTCGGGTGCGGCGGTGAACGTGGTCTCGTGCTCGTAGGCGAGCGAGCCGTCCAGATTGTATACGCTCACATGCGCGACGAGCCCCGCCAACGCCTCCGGCTTATTGTTGATCACTTGCACTTGGCCATTGGCCTCGTTGAGCTGGATGTGCACCATCTCCGACGCGTGCATGACGGCGAAGTACGAGGCCATCGGTTCCAGATCGTAGTGGTAGATTTGCCACACAAAGCTCGGCTGCGCGGGATGGCTCATCCACGTGATGAGGGCCGTGGCGGGATGGAAGAGCTGCGCGTTGCGCCCCTCGTACATGGCGCGGAAGGCCTCGTAGTTTGCCAGTTGCGCCTTGCGCACAAAATCGGCGAGATTGGCAATCTTGCCGTAGCGCGCGGCGACGATGCCGGGGTAGAGATCGCCGTGCTGATTGCCCTTGGCCATGTCGTGCGCGGCCCAGTCGTCGTCGATCGTCTCCCAATCCTTTTGGGGCATCATGCCGTGAACGGACTCGAGCGTGGGCACGCTCATGCTGCCGGTTTCGGTCTTGAAGTAGTCGTCGCCGATCTTGTAAAACTCGCGTGGGGCGCGCCAGAAATATGGACCGCCCGAGCGCACGCCGGCGCCGTCGGTCGAGCTCGGCTGGTAGCGCCGCATGGGCTCGAGTTCCGCAAGCAGCTTGCGCAGCGCCGCGTCGATCTCGGGCGGCGGATAGCCCTCGTTGCGCGCGCACCACAACGCGATGGACGGATGATTGCGGAAGCGCAGCACCTTGTCGCGCACGTTGGCGATGTAGGTGTCGAGATCGGTGGGATTGGGCCCGTCTCCCGGATTCGGCTGGAAGAACTCGTCCCAAACCAGGATTCCGTACTTGTCGCACAGCTCGTAAAACTCCTCGCCCGTGCTCTGGCCCACCCAGTTGCGGATCAAATTGAGATGCGCCTGTTGGTGCAGGCGAATCTCGGCGTCGAGCCGCTCGCGCGGAATCCGCTTCAGGGCTTCGTCGAGTCCCCAGTCGCCGCCACGGATGAAGATGGGCACGCCGTTGACGGAGATCGTCAGCGTATCCGTTCCCGGCACCGAGTAGGTGATCTTGCGAATGCCGAAATCGACGTCCTCGGCGTCGCTCGTGGACCCTCCAATCCGGAACGCGAGGTGCAGCCGGTACATCTCCTGCTCCCCATAGCCGTTCGGCCACCACAGGCGCGGATGGTCGATGTGTAGGGCCGGCGTGTTTTTGCCGTCGAAGACGATGTTCTGCGTGCTGTGGGGCGCCAACTCCACCTGCCGCTCGAAGACGATGTTCTCGATCGTTCCCTGGACGACGCCGGTCTCGGGCGCATCGCTCACGTTTTCCACCGTGGTTTCGACAGTCACGTCGGAGGAGTCGGTGCGCGGCAACGGCAAATCGGTCGTCACCAGCGGGTTCTTGAGCACCACCGGTCCTGTGGCCGACAGGAACACCTTCTGCCAGATGCCGGTATCGCGATCGCGCACCGCGTTCAGCCAGTCCCAACCAAGCGTGGAGAGGAACGTCGGTCCGTCGAGCGCGCTGATGCCGCCGTTCGGGCCCACGCCAGCGCGGAGCGTGTGCTCGTGCGGAACGCCGGGATTGGGCTGGGGCGCGACCAGCACCGCAACCACCGCCGGCTTGCCAGGCTTGACCAGCGCCGTGATGTCGAAGTTGCCGCGGATGAATGCGCCGCGGATCTTCCCCACCTGGACGCCGTTCACCCACACCTCGGCCGAGTAGTTGATGCCGTCGAAGTTCAGCCACACGCGATGGTTGCGGTAGGCGCGCGGCACGCGAATCACGGTCCGGTACCAGTACGACGTATGACACAGGCTCTCGGGAATGATCTCGGGGCGGTCGTTCTCGCCGTAGAGCGGCTCAGGATAGACTTGATCGTTCACCAGCGAAGTGAGCACCGTGCCCGGCACCGTGGCCGCGTACCAGTTGCGCGCGTCGAACTTCGCGCTTGCCACCTCCGCGCCCGGTTGCGGCGCCTTGGCCACATCCTGGAGCCTCCAGCCGCCGTCCAGCGTGACGGGTTGGGGCGCGTTGGCGGCCGCCGCGGCCAACGAGGGCGGCAGCATGCCCAGAAATGTTGCCAAAGCAAGAAGGCAAAGTCGGGAACGGCAATGGCTGAGATGCAACGGACTGCTCCTTCATCTTTCAAGTCGTTGGGGGGCTCAAAAATCGCTAGACCCAAATCTCCGTGTCCCATCCTTTCGCGTTCTTTCGGAAAGGGTGGAAAACCAACAAAGCTGGCTGTTCCTTCTTGGGACCCGCTCAAGCAAGTGCGTCCCTATTGATCCGGCAAGTTAACAATGACACCCCGTGCCCCATCCATTCGCCGTATTTCTGGCGAATGGGTGGGAAACCTCGGCACTACTTGTTAATTGCCGGATCAATAGGACGCGTATTTCAGTTTCTCAAATTGGGCAGCATTCTGCACCGCCCGTATTCTCCGGGCATAATGAGTACATGCAATTCCAGCGTTCCTCGGGAGTCCTGCTGCACATCGCTTCTTTGCCCTCGCCCGGCGGCATTGGCGACCTGGGCCCGGCCGCGCACCAGTTTCTCGGCTTTCTCAAGCGCGCCAGGCAGCACATCTGGCAGGTTCTGCCGCTGTGCCCTACAGGATTTGGCAACTCGCCCTACGCCGGTACCTCGGCCTTTGCCGGCAATCCCGCGCTCATCAGTCTGGAGGTGCTTCGCGACTGGGGCTGGATCGCCGCCGATCGCATCGCCGGCTTGCCCACAGGCTCTGGCGCCATCGATTTTGACCGCGTAGAAAAGCAGAAATTCCCGTTGCTCTCGGAGGCAGCCGGCAACTTTCTCGATCGCGCGCTGGACGAGTCGGCGCTCGCCGGCCTGGATCCAGACGGCCAGTGGGCGGATTTTGAAGCGTTTTGCCGCGACCAGGCCACGTGGCTCGACGATTACGCGCTCTACGCCGTGTTGCGCCGCACGTTGAATACCGGCGCGTGGACCAAGTGGCCCCAGCCGTTGCGCCGCCGCGATCCGCAGGCGCTCGCCCAGGCCGCCGCCGAACACGCGCGCGAGCGCAGGATCGAGCAGGTGCTGCAGTTTGCCTTCGCGCGGCAGTGGAAGCTTTTCCAAGAGGCTGCCGCGCGCAGCGCCATCCGGATTCTTGGCGACGTGGCCATCTTCGTCAACATGGATTCGGCCGATGTCTGGGTTCACCCCGAGATCTTCGAGCTCGACAAGGAGCTGAGGCCGATCCGCGTGGCCGGCGTGCCGCCCGACTACTTTTCCGCGACCGGCCAGCGCTGGGGCAATCCGCTCTATCGCTGGGATGTGCTCGCCAAGAGCGGTTTTGAGTGGTGGATCGAGCGCGTCCGCCGCGCCGTGGAGATCTACGACATCGTGCGCCTCGACCACTTCCGCGGCTTCGAGGCCTACTGGGCCATTCCCGCCAGCGAAAAAACTGCCGTCATTGGCGAGTGGATCAAGGCGCCGGGGCTCGCACTGTTCCGCGCTCTCGAATCGACCCTGGGGCCGCTGCCGCTGGTCGCCGAAGACCTGGGGCTCATCACGCCGGAGGTCCACGCGCTGCGCCGGGAGTTGGGCCTCCCCGGCATGAAGGTGCTGCAATTCGGTTTTGGGTCGAAGGGCGCGCATACGCACCTGCCGCAGCGCTATGTGCCCGCCACCGTGGCCTACACCGGCACGCACGACAACGACACCACGCAAGGCTGGTGGAATACGGCGAACAAGAAGGAACGCGCGGCCGTGCAAGCGCTGGTTGGCCCGGTCAACGATCGGCCCGTGTGGCCGCTGATGCGCGCGGTGCAGGGAAGCGTGGCCCAGATCGCCATTGCGCCTGCGCAGGACCTGCTCGAACTCGGCTCCGAGGCGCGCATGAACACGCCCGCCGTGGCGCAAGGCAACTGGAACTGGCGCGCTCCGGAAGATGGCTGGACGGAGGAGTTGGCGGAGAGATTGGCGGCGCTGGCGGAAGTGACGGACCGGGACAACGACCCGCTGGAAAAGGCGGAAGTAGAAAGCAGGGAGTAGGGAACAGGGAGTAGGGAACAGGGAACAGGGAGTAGGGAACAGGGATCAGGGATCAGGAAAGGTCCAGGCGGGCGAACTTGTTGAGCCGCCCTTTTCGGAAGACGATTCCGGAGGGTGACGCCTTTCTGTTCCCTGTTCCTTGATCCCTGTTCCCTGTATTTAGAACGGAATATCGTCGTCGGAGATCTCGGCCGACTGCGCGACGTCATCGATCCCGGCGGGTTGGCGCTGGTCCATATTGGACGATGCGCTCGACGAACGGCTGGAGCCGCCGCCATCCTCGCGGGCCGAGAGCAGCGAGAGATCGAGGACGATAATCTCGGTGCGGTACTTCTTGACGCCGGTTTCCTTGTCGTCCCAACTGCGGGTCTGGATCTTGCCCTCGATGTAGAGCTTCGAGCCCTTCTTCACGTAGTCGCGGACGATCTCGGCGGTGCGCTTGAACGCGACCAGGCTGTGCCATTCCGTGCGGTCCTGCCAGTTGCCCTGGGCGTCCTGAAAACGGTCGCTCGTGGCCAGCGTAAAGTTCGCCACCGAAGTGCCGCCGCCCGTGGAGCGAAACTCGGGGTCCTTGCCTACATTTCCCAGAAGAATAACTTTATTGACGCTCTTGGCCATGTTCTTGCTCTCCTTCTCTGGTCCAAAGTATATGTCAGCGGCCAGAAGCACAGCAAAAACTGCGGCGGCTGCCATAGGACAATCGCATTTGAGGAAGGAGAAGGGCATCGCTTTGAAAGGGCACGGCTTCAGCCGTGCCAGGGAGGGCGGTCGGGAGGGAGGTGGGCTTCAGCCCCCGAGGGATGGTCTTAGAGAAGGCAGAAGAATACATCCCCCAGGGGCTTTATTGGTTCCTGTATAAGTAATGTCCTACTTAAGGCGCAAAGAAAGAGGGCTGTGGCAAATAAAGGAGCGCAGCAGATGTTCGTGGTTTTGCAGGGAACGAGTGGCGTTGCGGGTCACAACCGCCAGCTGGTCGACTTCGTGAATGGCGCGGTTGGCCAAGGGGTTCATCTTCGACCAGGACCAGAGATATTCGACGGGGTTTAGTTCAGGAGCATATGAGGGAAAGAAGAAAGTGCGCAGGCGGGAAGCGGTTGCCATCCAGGCTTGGGTGGTCTTGGCCCGGTGCGCGTTCAGCCGATCCCACACCAGGCACCAGTTTTCTTCCAGTTCCCGGTCCAGCGCTTTCAGAAGCGCGATTACTCGTGGGGAATCCACATCGCGTCCCGGATAGAGGCGGAAGTACAAGCGCACCTGATCGCGCTCGGGCGAAACACAGAGCGCGGCGATGGCGGAGACCTTCTTGTGGTGACGGCCGCGCTGATAGAGCACCGGAGTCTGGCCGCAGGGCGCCCAGCTGCGCCGCACCAGAGGCGCAAGCAGAAAGCCGCTCTCGTCCAGAAACACCAGCCAGGCCATCAGCTGGCGCGCTTTTTTTTAATGGCCGGCCAGGACTGCTTCACCCACTGGGCGATACCTTCTTCATCGCGCTCGACCGCCTTGCGGGTGGGCTTTTGCGGACTCCAGTTCATGCGCTGCAGCAGACGGCAGACATGATCGACGTGATAGCCAACGCCAAAGGTGCGCCGGATGTGTTCGGCCACGCGCGGACAGGTCCAAAGATCCGTCGCGAATCCGGCGGCTTCAGCGCCCTTGAGCAAATGCTTCTCCAGCCGGTGCCGCAGGCCCGAGGAAAGTCGGGGCGGTCTGCCCGGGGCCGGAACCGCTTTCAGAGCCGCCCAGCCGCCGCGCTTCAGCTCATGCTTCCAGCGCCTCACGCTGCGTGGATCCACGCCCACTGCACGAGCCGCTTCGGCCTGCGTCAAGCCCTGACCGAGCAATTCGACGGCCCGCTTACGCTTACGCTCCAGTTCTTCTGGACTGCCCTGTGGTCGGATAGATCACCCCCGAACTTACAAGAGCAGTATAGGACATTACTTATGCAGGATTCAATAAAGCCCCGTCGATATTGCGGATTCCTGCGGCACGGCTAAAGCCGTGCCCTTTCAAAGCCTCGGCGGTTCATGGATTCTTTCCCAAATGCGATTGCCGCGCCGGCTGCCTGCGCCTTGCGAACGCATTACTCGTAGCGCAAGGCTTCGATGGGGTCGAGGTTGGCGGCGCGGATGGCGGGAATCATGCCGCTGACTAGGCCGGTTATAACCAGGATCACCGTGGCGACGATAAGCGAGGAGGGGGAGATGATCAGGCGGATGTCGCCGGCTTCCGCGTGCTTGGCGATGGCGCTGTAAAAGGTGATGCGGCCGACCATGACGGAGATGAGAAACGAGAGAGCAATGCCGGCCACGCCGCCCACTCCCGTGATGGCCAGAGCTTCAGCCATGAACTGGATGAGGATGTGACGGCGCCGCGCGCCTAGAGCCTTTTCCACGCCGATTTCGCGGGTGCGCTGCTGCACGCTGACCAGCATGATGTTCATCAGGCCGACGCCGGCGATGCCCAGCGTGAAGGCGCCGAGAAGCGCGAGCAGAGCCTGGAGGGCTATCGAAAGAATCTGGAACTGATGGAGCTGGGTGCGGAGATTGAAGAGGTGCACGGCATCGTGGTCGGTGGGCCGAAAGTGGTGAGCGGCGGCAAGGGTCTCGCGAATTGTCTTTTCAATCTTTTGGTAGTCGCCGTGATAGGCGATCCAGACACCGTCGAGGTAGGTGGTGTCTTTCAGGTCGCTCATGGTGTTGAAGGGAATGTAAATGGTGAGATTGGTGTCGTCGTTGCCCTCCTGCATCTTGGGCTCGACGGTGCCCACGACGGTAAAGATGACGCCGTTGATGCGAATGCTTTCGCCCACGGCCCAACCGCCTGAGAAGAGCTTGGTCTTGGCCTCGGAGCCGAGGACGCAGACGTGGGCGCGCTGCTGATCCTCTTCGCCGTTGAAGAAACGGCCCTGGTCGGGAGTCAGCTTGATGATGTCGGCGTAGGGGGGACGGGAACCGATGACGGTCCAGGTATAGGTGTGCAGATCGTTCTGCACGGTGGCGCTCTGATACTCGGCGGGCGTAATGTGCGCGATTTCGGGGAGGACCGCGCTGACGCGGTCGACATCGTCGAGAGTGAGACGGACCTGGACGCCGGCTTTGTCGCCGCCGGCCTGCTGCGTGGTGCGGCCGGGGAAGAAGCCAATGGTGTTGGTGCCCCACTCGGCGAAGATGGTCTCGAGAGCGGTGGAGAAGCCTTTGCCGTAGGCCATCAAAAGCACGACGGTGGCGATGCCCCAGGCCATGCCGATCATGGTGATGGCGGTCCGGCGGCGGTTGAAGAGCATTGCTTCCCAGGCTTGGGCGAGAATGTCTTTCAACATATCTTCATCTCCTGGCTTGCGGCTATTCCCTGCGCAGCGCTTCGATGGGGTCCATTTGCGCGGCCTTGCTCGCCGGGTAAAGCCCGGCCGCGACGCCGCAAAGGGTGAGAGATCCGAGGGCGAGAGCCGCCGTCCAGGGCACAATGCGCGGCGGGTCGAAGCCCGGAATTTTGTCGGTGAGCAAGGCCTGGAGCACGGCCATGATTGCCTCGGAAGCCAAAACGCCGATGAGGCCGCTGAGGCCCGTGAGCAAGAGGCCTTCCCAGAAGAACTGCGCGAGAATGGCGCGCCGCGTGGCGCCCACGGCTTTCATCACGCCAATATCGCGCGTGCGCTCGCTGACCGAGACCAGCATGATGTTGATGATGCCGATGGCTCCCAGGCCGAGGGTGACAATTCCCACGCTGCCCAGGAAGACATCCATGGCGGTGAAGATGGTGCCGATCAGGTGAGATTCGGTGATGGTATCGAACTCATTGAAGGCGTCGAGGAGCGAAGGGTCGAAGCCGTGGTTGCGGCCAATGACGCCGTGCACGGCGATGCCGGCGGCGGTGTTGTCGTTTTTGATTGTGGGGTTGTACTGGATCGAAGTGATCGCATCCTGGGGGATGTTGTCGCCCTTCAGCGGGAACAATTCAAGCATCGTGGTGATGGGAATGAAGATCTTTTCGTCGTCCCAGGTATTGTTGCCGCGGCCGATCGGTTTGCCGGTGCCGATGACCGTGAACGCGACGTCGTTGACGATGATGGTCTCGCCGAGCGCGGGTCGTCCGGGAAAGAGCAGCGCAGCGGATTTGGAGGCAATAAAGGCGACGCGGCGCGATTCGCGGATGTCCTGATCGTCGAGGAAGCGGCCGGACGCGATGGGCAGCCAGCGGACGATGGTGTAGTTGGGCTGGCATCCGGAAAGATGGGCGGAGGTGCTGCCCCACTGGCTGACTTCGTAGGGGTCGCTCCTGGCGAGCTCGCCCGTCACGCCGCGGACCTCAGGCAGGCTGCGGATGTCGGCCTCGTCGCGCAGGGTCAGCTCGTAGGGACGCATGCCCGTGTGCTGATTGGCCAGCGCGGGGATGGTGCCGTTGAGAACCATCACCACATCGACGCCGAATTGAGCCATTTGTTTGTGCTGGCCTTCGCGAAAGCCTGCGCCCAAGCCTACGAGCACAAGCAAAGAGAAGACACCCCAGGCGATTCCAAACATAGTCAGAAAACTACGCAGTTTGTTGGCCATGATGGCGCGGAAGACCTGGCTGAGAGTGTCGAAAAAGCTGCGCATGACAGTTAGACGGCGCGAAAACGCCTTGGCTTTCTCCTTTATCTAGAGAATACGCTGGGGAAGATATACTGGTTCCATTGAATGGACCTCGCCGCAGGCCGAGACGGGCGCTCCGGCGCGCGGCGGATGCGCACCGGTCCTCCGGCCGGGTAAATCCTTTGAGCGTTCCTGGAACCGAACGGCGCCTGCCTGCGTAGTACGGTCCAGAGGGTTACGACGGCGGCCCGCAGCCGTCTGAGTCTCTGATTGATTCTTCATCTTCCAGCAATGATTGGGAAAGCTGGGCTCTCATCTTTATTCCGGGAGGGGTTTGTGGCCGCGTCACGCAAAAACAAGCGCTTTTGGATCGTTGTAGGCTCGGGGATCGCCCTTGTGGTGATCGTGGCGGGCGCGGTTCTTCTCCATGTTGCCAAGGGAGATCCTATTGACCCCAACCGGCTGGCCAAAGTCACGCGCGGCGACGTGGCGCGGTCCGTTGTGGCCACAGGCAAGATCCAGCCCATCACCAAGGTCGAGGTCAAGAGCAAGGCATCGGGCATTGTGGAAAAACTCTTTGTGGACATCAACGACAGGGTGCGCAAGGGCCAGGATCTGGCGCAGCTTGATCAACAAGAGATCGAGGCGCAGGTGGAGGCGCAACGCGCGCAACTGGCCAGCGCCGAGGCCAACGTGACCACCTACCAGGCCAACATTGAGCAGGACAAAGTGAATGCAGCGGCTCCCGACCTGCCCATGTACAAGGCCACGCTCGACCGCAATATACAAATGAGCAAGGAAGGCATCGTCAGCCACCAGGCTCTGGACGACGTCAACCGCGACTACCTGTCCGCACTGACCAAGCGCGACGCTGCCCAGGCGCAGGTCGGCGTGGACACCGCCAAGCTGAAGCAGGCGCGGGCGCAGGTGATGCAAAGCCAGGCCGGCCTGAAGCAGCTCGAGGAACAGCTCTCCTACACCACCATCGTGGCGCCCATGGACGGGGTCATTCTTTCGCGCGACGTCGAAATCGGCGATGCGGTCAGCTCCATCCTGGTGCTGGGCTCGACGGCCACGCTGGTCATGACCGAAGGCGATACGTCGGAGGTGTACGTGCAGGGCAAGGTGGATGAGGCCGACATCGCCCATGTTTACCTGGGCCAAGCGGCGCGCATCAAAGTAGAGAGCTTCCGCGACCGCAGCTTTTCCGGAAAGGTCACCAAGATTGCCCCCATGGGCGTGGAAAAGGACAACGTGACGACCTTTGAGGTGCGCGTGTCCATCAACAATCCCGGCGGAGAGCTGAAAGCCAACATGACGGCCAACGCGGAGATCCTGCTCGACGAGCACAAGGGCGTGTTGACGGTGCCGGAAAACGCCGTCATCTACGACAACCAGAAGAATGCTTCGGTCCAGGTTCCCGATAAGCACCAGAAGGAAGGCTTCAGGAAGGTTCCTGTCACCGTGGGGCTCTCCAACGGCTCTGTCACCGAGATCGTCAGCGGATTAAAGTCAGGCGATCAGGTGATCCTGCAGCAATAACCAAACAGAATTCCCGCCTGAAGAAAGCCCTGCGTCGAAAGCCGATGGACAAACCGTCCGCTTTCGCGTCCGCGCACTGGAGCTGCCCACAGAAATCCGGTTTTGAAAGGGCACGACTTTAGTCGTGCCATGAAGGGCGCATAAACAGCGGGGCCTTAGCCCCTGAAGGATGTTTTTCCATAGGCCCCGAAGAAATATGCAACTGATTCCCGGCTGAATCAGCGGCCTTGGCCGCGGGTTTTCGGGCCTCCCCTGCTGATTCTTTCCAGCCTGCCTCGGATGCGGGTCGTCTCTTTGAGTTGCGGCGCAGCCCGTGCGCGCCGGTAGAATAGAGTCCGATATGAGAACGGCCTTGCTTGGCGCCGATTCTGTCGGACGCCTCATCGATGGGAGATTCACGCTTCTCCGCTTTTTGGGAGGAACGGAGTCGAGCAGCGTCTTCCTGACCGAGCTCGGCGATGAACCCAAGCGCAAAGCTGCCATCAAATTCATTTCTGCCGATCTGGAGGATGCCGAGGCCTCGATCGCGCAATGGGAAGCAGCCAGGACTCTCTCTCATCCTCACCTGATCGCGCTTCTTGAACACGGCCGCTCGGAACTTGACGGCAAAGATCTGCTTTATGCCGTAACCGAGTATGCGGACGAAGTCCTCTCCGAGATTCTTCCGGAGCGTCCCCTTACTCCCGCGGAAACTCGCGAGATGCTCGGCCCGATTCTGGATGCGCTCGCTTTTCTTCACGGGCGGGATCTGGTGCACGGTCATCTCAAGCCATCGAACATCATGGTTGTCGACGACCGGCTGAAGCTTTCCGCCGACCGGATTCAGGTTGCGGGAGAGTTGGTCAGGCGTGCACCATCGTCCTGGGATGCGCCGGAGACCGCCACGGAGAAGATCGCTCCGGCAGCCGATCTATGGTCGCTCGGCGTCGTTCTGGTTCAGGTTCTCACCCAGCAGCCACCGCATTGGGACAGAGCGCAAGGCGCGGAACCGGAAGTGCCGGCATCTATCCCCGAGCCCTTCTTCGGCCTTGCGCGAGAGTGTCTGCGGGTGGACCCGGTGCGCCGTCTTACCCTGAGCGGCGTCCAAGCGCATCTTGAGCCTGCTCAAGCTGCCGAGCCGGTTGACGAAAGAGTTCCTGCGCAGCCTGCCGAGCCGGTTGCCGAGAAAAACCCTGCGCAGCCTGCCGCACCCGTTGCCGAGAGTGCCGCAAAGCCGTCTTTCAAGACCAACTTGCAGGCCGTTATTGGCACGCTGATCGTCATTGGTGTGGCGCTGGCAGTTATGAGAATCGGTTCTCACCACGCGGCGCCTGCGCCATCCCCGCAGCCCTCGTCTCCCGCGTCTCCAGTTGCCCAACTTCAATCGCCAGCTCCCGCAGTTGGCACATCCTCTGGCCCAATCGTCAAGGGCGAGGTCGCTTCCCGGGTCCTGCCCGAAGTACCCGGGAAAATAGCTGCTACCATTCAGGGGCATCTCGTCGTGGTGGTCCGTGTCCAGGTCGATACCCAGGGCAACGTTGTCCAGGCGTCCTTGGACTATCCGGGACCAAGCCGCTATTTCGCCAATCAGGCTCTCAATGCGGCCGAGAAGTGGAGGTTCACTCCCGCGTGGGTTGGCGGCCGCACGGTTGCCAGTGTGTGGCTCCTCGAATTCCATTTCACGTCCGCCCAAACCGAAGTCAACGCTAAGGAAGAAACTCCGTAGCAGCGGAGTCGCGCGCGTGGAAGTCGGCTTTGAAAGGGCACGACTTCAGCCGTGCCGATAACGCCCGCAAAACCCATGGGGCTTTAGCCCCCGAGGGACGTTCTCGCATCATCCGACCGAAATTGCAGCCGTCTTCCGCAGCCATGGAGACCGGCATGTCTTTCATTGCCCGGCGGCGAAGGGAGACGGCACGATGGGCGGCTTGGAATTCTCCTGGCGAATCTTGCGTACCGTCACGTCGTCGAAGAGCAGCGAGGGCACGGCCAGCGTTACCGGCGCAAACCCTTCGTCGCCGCGCGACATGATGCCCATCAGCGCATCGGGGCGGAAATCCGTATTGTGCATGTTCTGTTCCTTCGACGCGGCCACGATATCTTTGAAGGCGGCCGCGTTCAGCCCCGAAAGCTGTACGCCATGAATCAGCTCTTCGTGTCCGTCCAGGTACATCTTGTACGCCAATACCGGCTGACTCCCGGTGCGCATACGGCGCAACACGATGCCCCACTCCTTGTTCTGCTGCTTGAGCATGGCCAGAAACCTGGCGCGGAGTTCGTCCTGGCTGAGCCCGTTGTCCGCGGTCACAATCACGTTCGTGGGCGTGGCCTGGCCGTCGTGCCGGCTTCCGGTGCTGTGCTCAATGCCGCGCACCGGGTCGCGCGTGGTGAG
>Ga0326728_10011715_pt1 | contig 19858 bp, 23 predicted proteins | sample MB3enrmetagenome_FD_207602 | JGI IMG/M metagenome (GOLD analysis project Ga0326728, IMG submission 207602) | Lab enriched peat soil microbial communities from McLean, Ithaca, NY, United States - MB31MN | ecosystem: Environmental > Terrestrial > Soil > Wetlands > Peat | place: USA: New York... | reverse complement strand
GTCCTCGGCCGCCATGCCGTAATCACGAACATGTGCCGCGTCGTGTCCGGCCTGTCTCAGCCCTTCTGCCACCGCTGGCGAGAGTGCATTGTCAACCAGAAACCTCAAGGCGTCGGCACCAGGGGGATTTCGCGTTCACGAACCGCTTCGGCGGCGTAGCGGAGGGCCTCGCGGATGTCGTCGCCGGTAAGGTCGGGATAGGCTTTTAGAATTCGCTCGTCGCTCATTCCATCCGCAACCATTCCCACCACCGTGGCCACGGGGATTCTCAACCCCCGCAAACAGGGCACCCCGCCCATCTGATGGGGATTTACCGTGATTCGTTGGAAGGTCATAGGACTCACCTTTCGCACCTACCATTCTACCAAATCTTACCGGACTTCGTGCTTGCCACTTGCCACTCGTCACTTGTCACTGCTGCTTCGGGTCGGCCATGGTTTAAACCTCGGTAATGGCGGTTGGAAGGGAATACTCGCATGGACGGAGGGAATTGTGAAGAGTGAATGGTAGCAGGCGAATTGAGAATTCTGGATGATAAACAAAAATCGAGGCAAAGCGAGTTGGTCTACTAATCGAAAACAAAGGGCCGCGGACCTGCAAAACTAGTCAGCGCTCAGAGTGGGAAAAGGGTGGGTCCGGCGTCACCGTGCCTCCGGGACCTCGTTCTCCTCGGGCCGAACGGTCGTTTGGTCAGTGGCTTTGTGATGCTGTAAGTTGCCCACCTATTGATGATCTTTACGGCGATGTCCTCTTGGGTGGCCCCTATAGCGGCGGCTCCGGAGGGCAGGCGAACGTTCTGCCGCAGTTTCACTTCGTAGACGCGTTCGCGGACCTTGAAATTAACAAGACCCGCTTGGCGCAGAAACTCGAGGCCCTTTCTCACATCGCTCGGCGTGAGAGGCACTTCAACATCCGGTAGCACTGGAACACTGTCAATCTGGTTTAACGGAATTTGCAGCGGGGTTTGCAGGCGGCCACCCATGGCCATCTCGGCCTGCTGCTCCTCAGACAAATAATGTCTGGCGTAGCCCGTCCACCATAGCACAGCCGCGTAGCTGTCTATGGCTTGGTCGTTGGTCTTGTGGAATTTGGTCTTCACCCGGCTGAAACTGGCGGCGCTGACAGGAAAGCCGCGAGCAGAGTTGATCGCGCTACCTAAGTGAGAACGGGGACATGTACCGTTACGCGAATAAGGTACTCTGGAAAAGAACATGCGATCACCGGCGGGAGCCGATTCAAGACTGTATCGAAAGACCACCAGTGAGGCAGAAGGCTTCTGTTTCTCCCATTCATCAAACAGAGACTGCAGGTGGGAATCACCCGGGACATTCTGGTAGCCAAGAAGAATACACTCGTTCCTGGAGAATCGGGTGAGAGTGCCGTCGGCCTGCAAGTAGCCTTCGGCGTTTCCATAGTTTGTTACCTGATGGATGTCATCGTTATTCCAGGAGGTCTTTAGCTCCAGTAAGATGCCTTGGGCAGGTCGCCGCACGATTAGACCATCGGGTGTGTGCGGATTCGACTCGGAGCCTCGCGAGCAGACTCGAGGCCGAAAACTCCAGAAAACGGTTTCCTCCTTTATTTCAGGGATGAACTCGAGAACGAAACGGAAAGCGGCGAGAGCGCTCAGCGTGCGGTCGTGAGCCGCATACTCTTTGTATTTCTCATCAAACCGCGCCTGTATTCGATCCTTAACGCTCTGGCTCAGCGCCATTGACCTAGACCCGCCCCTCCAGGAGGTCCTTCAGGCGAAACTCGGGCGGCTCCTCAATCTTGACTGTGGGTTCACGAAAAACCTCTGCCAGGCTGTTGTGGAGGCGCAAGAAAGACGCCGGCGAAGCACCTTCACGCCCTTGAATGCGGACCGTGGACAAATCCGTTACGAAAACATCAAACTCTCCACCGTCCTCATAGTTGGTGAGCGTGGCATGGAAGTAAGGATTCGCATGAAGTACGGCCAAGGTCGCACGCGGTAAGCGCGAAAGCGCTCCAAATACACCCGCGTAGCTGGCGCGCTCTGCAAACACAGGTTCGGGAAATCGCAGGGCCACGAAACGGCCCCTTGCTTCCTCGAAGGGTCTGACCGATGCGCTCATTTCCCGGCTAAGCCGACCAAGGATCAACTCGAGAAGGGGACCAACCTGGCCCTTGTTGTAACTCATGTAGCCAATTCGGCTAACGGTGAACTCGCAAAAGCCCCCTTCCCCTATTCGTGCTCGCATTCTTGCCAGTTTCAAAACGCGACGGTCTTCGTCAAGTCTTTCGAAAAACGCCCCGGCGTCGCCTGGGTTCAGCTTGATCTCGGCCCCCCCCCCGCTAGGTTGGCTTGGGTAAGACACTCCTCTCAAAACACGCGTTTGGCTAAACTCGTATCTGTCGTCCAGCCGAACGCATGACCGCACCAAGCTGTGACCGATCGGGAAAAGATGCGCCTTGCCTCTGGCTCGGGCCAAGAGTCGGTACATAAAACGCAGAGCCCGCGAGGGACGCTCAAGTGAGAAAAGGAGATGAAGTCTGCTGGCTGTGTGGAAGGGAAGATGCCAAAAGGTGGTCTTGTGTATTCGGTCTCGTCGATCCTTTATAAGGACATCGGTTGCGAAATCAGCCGATGGAACCGTCTGTGGATCGACCGGACGCTGTCTCATGCTGTCGGCAAAACGGTCTTCCGATTGAGGAGAGAGCACAAACCAAAAAGTGCCGGAGAAGTGAATATCTTCCGTGGCCTTTTGCTCAATCCAGGTTTCAAACTCTCTGAGGGGTCCATTCATGGGGTTTTGCTCGCACTTAAGGGTACACTGCCCCGGTTTCGTTATCAAGGACTTGTGGCTTCCTCATTACTTGGTCAGGCTTTCGAGGGTTCGAACCAGAGGAGCTTGTGGTCGCGCTCAGCGCCTTCATGACCGGGGGTTTGTGCTCGTGGGGAAAGGGCCACGGTCATTCAGGGTGGGATTGACCGTGGCTCCCCGCTTCATCTTCTGGAGCGAGCGCGGACCTGTTCTTTAGGTCCGCGGCTTTTCGAAGCTACCTCGGATTGGGGTAGGCACTTACGGGTCGGTTGGCCGGTCGGGCAGGCTGGCGCAGACCCTGAAAACCGGCCGTTTGCGCCAGCCCGGGTCTTACACGTCCGGTCCAACATTCTGCGGTGGCTGCAAAATCTGGTCAGCTTTTGCCTTTGCCAGAATTTCTTCGACCGTACGCGGACAATTTTGCACACCAAAGGCCCAAGCAATATCAGTCATCATTTGCCGAACTAGTGCTGTCCCGTTCGCGCTGAGCTCAGAGACACTCGAGGTCTGGAGCACGGAAATCTCATCATCCGCTGACCCCTCCCCCCTCGGCGGAAAGCCTCTTTGGACTAGGTCATAAAACGTCCGGCCCCTAACCCCAACGAGGGACATCCGAATTTCCAACGATCCCCAGTAACCGGTCTTGGGATAAAGGAATGCAGCCAAGCGAAGGCCCGCGAGGAGTAACTCTGCGATGCTCGACGGGAAGACGATGCTGCGCCAGCTTGGCTCGCGAAAATCCCACCAGAAACCGTACTCATGATACGCGAGGCCTTGTTGCTGAATCTCGGTATAGCGATACATGCTCGAGTACTCACCATCAAAGAAAATACCTTCGCGCACCGGTTGAGCAGTCCCTAGCGGAAAGTCCTGACGATGGTATTCGAGACGCCAATGAAGGTCCCGAGCCAGCTTCATGAGCTCTTGCGGTGATGCCAGGGGTCTGCGGGGAAAGCAGGGCACCGTCCAGAAAACGCATTTTGCTGCGGGCTCACTTGTGCTCATCCCATTTCGAGTTCTCAATCGAATTAAGTATTGTCTCGTGTGCTCACGAGTTAAATCCAAAATCCGATCCTTCTCCTGAATCGCTTTTTCGCGCTTATTGATGAACCACTCCAGCTCACCCACCGTTGCTTTCCGAAAAGGGTCGGAAATATTCTCGACTCTCAGGTAGACGGTGGTTCTGTTGTCTATCGCATGCCCGCCAGTTTCGCTTTCGTTTACTCGGATAACGACGACCGCACGATCACTCTGGCTCAAACCTTCGGCGCTCTTGAAATCGACTACCCTCACTTCGGGTATTACCGGGGGATAGACGGCGTCCAAGCCTATCTGGATTACCCGCTCGCGGAGGCCTGGCACAAGCGGTATTCCGCAGATGGGAACCATTGCCTCTCCTAGAGAGGTCTCATCCACGCCGATCAGGACTATTCCTCCAAAAGTGTTTGCAAACGCCGCAATTGTCTTTTCGAGTTTCGCAGGAAAATCCCTCTTGAAATCAATAAGGACACCTTCACGAACTCCCGACCGACAAAATGCTTCAACATCGGGAAACGTAATTTGATCAATCGGCAAACCGAACATGGTTAATTATTTTACCTCGGGACCGTTTCAGCGGCTATATTCAAATAGGTGGGTTGGAGCTGCCCTCTGTCCGCTGGGTGCGATTTCCCGAAGGGCCTGGGGGAAGCAAAAAGGTCCGGAGTCCGGGGTCAAAAGGCAGCGACGGGTGACAAGTGACGAGTGGCGAGGGCTGAGAGCGCTATAAATGCATCGCCGCGGCCAGAAGATTCACACCTCGTCCCAGGGGTTGAGAAGAACGACGCCGAGGCCGGCGAAGTCCTTGACGTTCCGCGTCACGAGGGTAAGGCCGTGTTCAAGGGCCGTGGCGGCAATCATACCATCCGGGGCACTCAAGGGCCGGCCCGCCAACTCACGCATTCCGCCCAGTCGGCCCCACCGTGCCGCAATGGCCTGCGTCACCGGCAGAACACGCCCCGGAAACAGGAGCCTCAAGTAGCGCTCAAGCGAGGCCTCCAAGCGGGCTCGACGCGCGGCATCCTGCATGGTCGTGAATCCCGTCTCTAGTTCGCCAATACACACGACGCTCAGAAACAACGCGCCCAAATCCTGAGCTGCCACCCAGTTCTGGACTTTGGGTTCCGGCCGCGGTCGCATCAACTCCGAGAGAATATTGGTGTCGAAAAGAAAGCCGCCGTTCACGACAGGTCCACCGGACGCGCGGTCGACGGGTTGCGGTTGAACATCCGATCGATTTCTTCGTCGCTTAGCAAACCACGGATTTCGGCGAAGGCATCGATCAGCGCTTGCCCGGTCCGGCGCCCCGGGGGAGTCGCCGCCGTCTCTGGTTCCGGCAGCGCATCGAGCGCCTTCGTGAGGAGATCGTCGAGGTCGTTGAATTGACCGCTTTGGAGGTGGCGCTGGATACGGGCTTCGGTTTCCGGTCGTCTAATCTCAAGGGTCACGGGCGCCTCCCGGTCAAAAAGGTCTCCATATCCACCCTACCTCGGCAAAAGTGAGCGGTCAAGCGGAGAAAAGCCACCACACGCGCGTCGGGGGTTTCGCGGGTCAGTTCAGATGGGACGTTGGTGTCAACCATATAGCCCTTCATAGGTTGATATCCCGGCCGGTGTCCCTGTCGCGCTCAAAATCCAGATTAAGGCCGCGCAGCGGAGCGAAGAGCTCAACCATCTCCTTAGCGGGCGGCGTCGGAGGCGCGGCGGCGGGATGGACCGCCTGTTCGAGCAGGCTGGCGGCATAGGACTCGACCTCACGGCCCTGAGCGGCAGCCTGGCGCGCGAGCGCCGCCTTAACCTCGGGGGTGATGTCAACGGTGATCGTCATGGGTGCTCCTTTCCGGCTATCCCCACCGTACCGCGCCGAACGCCCCTCCGTCAAGCGTCATGGTCAGGCTGGCTCTTCGAGGTCAGGGTCTTCGGCAACCCATTTCCATTGTTCCGGGGAAACGCCTACTTGCAGAAGCGCAACCCCTGAGGCCCCCGAGTCCCCTTCGGGGAAGTTTGTGCTGGTACAGCACTCGCCTGGTAGACCGCAAGTACCGCCGCGGCGTTTACGAACCACCAACTCCTGTATCGTCGGCAACTCGGAGACTATCCCGAAACGGGGTTCTGGCATGTCTGGATCCGCGCTTCTCTTCACCTGGACGTCTTTGGCCTAACCGTACAGGTGGTCCACGGTGTCATCTCTGAGGGTCCGACGCAGAAGGGGGCCATCGGAAATGCAGAAAGTTCCGTGCCGAGCTTGGGCCCGGCATGTGCCGACCTCAGGGTCGGCGTTACATCCTCCTCATTCCGCCCTCAAGGGCGGCTCTGGCAGGACGCTTGGCAAAAAAATGTTCTTCTGGTCAGTCCGAGCAGCCTCCTATTTGTGGTTCGCATTGTCGCCAACCTTTGGAGGCAGGAGATACAAAAGCGAAGTGTCCAGGAGATCGTGAAGCGCGGGGCCGACCTGTATGACAAGCTGGTGGGCTTTGTTGAAGACCTCAAAACGCTGGGGCAACGCTTAACGCAAGCAAGAGACAGTTACGATAGCGCCTATTCGAAGCTCTACTCTGGTAAGGGCAATGTAATCCGTCGAGCCGAAATGCTCAAAGAACTCGGTGTTAAGCCTCTGAAGACTTTGCCCGCTGAATTGGTCGAGGCCGCCATCGAGGTGCCGTCGCTTCCGGCGACGCCGGAAGAGGAAGGCGAAAAAGCCCAAGGCGGAGTTTAGCTGCCTGACTCGCTCCAATGCAAATTGCTGCGAGCGGGGCACTTGCGGTCCCAGATCAGGACTCGCCCTAAAAGTCGACTTCACGTCATATGAAAGTGACTTGGCCTACTGGCAGAGGTGCAACCCCGGACTGGTCGGATCCCCCTTCGAGGAACCTTGTCCTGGCGGAGCACTGGCGGGATGTATTGCGGGGAACGACGTAGAGTCTACCGATGACAATTCACTTGGCCGAATAGCCGGCAAACTGTAGGTGTGACCTCGGGGAGCAACTGGCGTTCAGGGGAAGAGGCAGCCTCTCATTTTCCGGCCCAGGGGCGGCTGGCAAACGACATTTCGTCGTAGTCACTCTCCCTGGCGTGGTCTGGACAGGCAAGGCAAGGAGATTCAGGAAAGTCCGCCCACTCCTTTTGCATTTTTCACTTGACAACCTCACGAGGCTATGATAGCCTATGATTGTGTTCTTTATGGAGACACATTGTCGCAGGCGAGAGCCGAGGCCCAGGGGAACGCGGAAGGGTCCCGGCTATGGGGGAATGTAGGGAAATACAAAAAATGAAAAATAGTGGAAACGAAGCTAAGAAGTACTTGAAAACAAAGCACATCACTTTTTTGAATGCTGCAAATTATGCGCGTTTTGCGTGCAAAATAACGCCAATTGAGCCCTGAAAGGAGCAAAAACAGCACAATTTGCGCAAACGAACCGAAGCCTGCGGGCGCAAAGCGAGGCCTGAACAGTGACAAGCTGTCGGCTACATCGGCCCTGAGTCACGCTGGTGATCGTTGCGGCGTAGAGCTGACCTTCAGGTCAGCACCTCTCCTGCTGCCGCGTGCCGACCTGAAAGTCGGCGCTACAACCCCTCGATTTCGTCCAAAGCGGAAGGGCGGCGCTTAAGCCCCGCCCTTCCGCGCGTCATTTGAGATTGCGTTCATTGAACCAGCCAACGCCAGGCTATTGGTGGTTTAATTGCTCGGAGTATTAGTTCACGTCTAGGGCAGTGTGCTTTTTTTGCATGCCTCATCCAACTCGAACTTTTGGAGGTTGAATATGCTTGATCGTCATAATCGTCGCGATTTCCTGAAAACCTCGGCATTGGCTGCGTTCGGGAGCGCCGCGGCGCTCAATTCGAAAGAGGAGCTGTCTCTTCCTGTGCCGGCCGGCGTCCCAGCCATGCCCCAGACCTTCCACCAGGGCTTTCCGACAGGCAAACTGGGGAATCTCAATGTGACCCGCCTGTTCCTGGGCTGCAACCAGGTGAGCGGATACTCCCACTCGCGCGACTTGGAATACGTGGCGCGGTTGATGCGGGAGTACCAGACGGACGAGCGAGTGATGGATACCTGGCAACTGGCCGAAGAACTCGGCATCAACACAGTGCTTTCCGACCCGTTCGACAAGCCGGTGCGGATCATGAAGCGCTATCGACAGGAACGGGGCGGGAAGATTCAGTGGATCTCGGAGGTCCATCCACACGCTAAATCCTACTACGACATCCGCTTAACGCACCTGAAGGAGAACGTCAAGCAAGTCGTTGACAACGGGCCGAACGCACTTTACATCCAAGGCGGGGTTACGGATTCGTTTGTCGACCGAGGTCTGTTGGATGAACTGGGTGAGGCCCTCGAGGCGATGAAGGCAACGGGATTGCCCTCCGGCCTGGGCGCTCATTCGATAGAAACCCCGAAGGCCTGCGCCAAGTCGGGCATTGTGCCCGATTTCTTTATGAAGACCTATCACTCGGATGACTATTTCTCTGCCACGCCCCGCGAAAACCGCCGGGAGTTCATAGTGGACAGTAGCAGCCCCGACAATCACGACAACATCTGGGACATCAAGCCCGAGGCAACGCGCGAGTTTATGGCCACGTTCCAAAAGCCGTGGGTCGCCTTCAAGGTGATGGCGGCCGGCGCCATCCCCCCGGAGAAGGCCTTTGATTTTGCCTACCGCGGCGGAGCCGACTTTATCTGCGCCGGGATCTTTGACTTCCAACTCAAGGAAGATGTAGCGATCGTCAAGAAGATCCTGGCTGAGAACGTGGACCGAACCCGTCCCTGGATGGCGTAAGGTATCGGGTTGCAGGGGCGGCCCTTGTGGCCGCCCGCGGGCACCCACAAGGGGCGGCGCTACAAGTCTAGGCCACGAGGTGAGAATTCTATGAAGCGCTTTGATGTGGGCTGCCTGTGCGTAGCGTTCTGCGCGGCGATGTTCCTTGCCGCAGCGAGCCCCCTGGCCGCCCAAGACAGTCAGCTTGCCCCAACGCCTCCCATGGGCTGGAACGATTGGTATCAATACGAGTGCAGGGTCAGCGACAGCATCATGCGAGCCAACGCCGACGCCCTGGTGAGCACTGGAATGAAGGCCGCCGGTTATACCTACGTGAATATCGACGATTGCTGGCAAGGCAAGCGCGATGAAAAAGGGTTCATTCATCCTAATGAGCGTTTCCCTGATATGAAAGCTCTCGGCGACTACATTCACAGCAAAGGGCTGAAGTTTGGAATCTACTCGTCACCCGGGCCGAAAACCTGCGCAAATTACGAGGGCAGCTACAAGCACGAGGAGCAGGACGCGCAAACCTACGCCCAGTGGGGAGTGGACTTTGTGAAGTACGATTGGTGCAGCGCGCCGAAGGTCTACAAGCCCGAGGAGATGCAGGGGGCCTATCGGAAAATGCACGACGCCATCCGGCGCACCGGCCGCCCCATGGTTTACAGCCTCTGCCAGTACGGGCTCGAGGCCGTTTGGCGCTGGGGGCCTAAGGTGGGGGGCAATATGTGGCGCACCACCGACGACATCGGTGGCGACTACGATCGGATGTCGCTGTTCGGCTTCCAACACAATGGGCTCGAGAAGTTCGTCGGACCCGGGCATTGGAACGATCCGGACATCCTCCTGATCGGGATTGGCAAGCTCAGCAACGACGAAGGGCGCACCCAGATGACCTTGTGGTGCCTTCTCGCTGCCCCTTTGCTGGCCGGTAACGACCTTACCAAAATGTCCCCGGAAACGCTGGAGATTCTGACCAATCCGGAGGTGATCGCCGTCGATCAGGACTCGCTCGGCGCTGCGGCGCGCCGGGTGTGGCAAGAAGGTCCTTTGGAAGTCTGGATGAAGCCGCTGGCGGATGGGAGCAAGGCGGTAGGGCTTTTCAACCGTACCGTGTCGCCGCTGCCTGTTTCAGTGAGATTCGCGACGCTTGGACTCGGCCACTCCGCTCAGGTGCGCGACCTGTGGGCGCGGAAAGACCTGGGCACTCTTCAAGAAAAGTACACCGCCGAAGTACCCAAACACGGCGCGGCGCTGATCAAAGTTAAGTAGTGAATTATGAAGGGGGACAGTGAATTGTGAATGCAAAGGAGTCAAGCATGGCCCCATTCACAATTCACTATTCCCGATTCACCAGGAGCGCTTCCTGACGGGGCGATACTTCGCGAGGTATTCGTCGACGTCTCGGTCCGAGATTGTAAGGTGGTGCTGGACGGGGACTTCAGCGGTTTCGCCAAGGAGTTCTTTCTGAAGCTTCTGGTAGCACAGTGCCGCCCCGTCCTGGTAGGGGATGCGCCTTTCCTCAAAGGCGCGGTTCGAAATGGTCAGGGTGAACTCCCTGTCTTCGGATCTCACGCCCACAACCCGGTAAGAGTAATCCCTGCCGCGGGGCTTTAATTGGAATCCAGTGTATTGAATGAGCACGCTCACAGTCCTGGATACCTCCTCGCAACCAACCGCGCAAAGCAGAAGATTCTCGACTCGCTGGCCTCCTGGCCGCTATGCTCCCCTGCTTGTCGGTCAGCTAGATGGTTAACTGTATATGATACACGCTTTCCGTCGATAACACCAGACTTTTCTTCTGTTTCGATGGGGTCAGGCCAGCTCTCCGCTACGCTGTCTGTTTCACCGAACGCTGAGATAGCCACAGAATGCCTTGCAGACCAAAGCCTGTCAGAAAGCCCCACATCAGGTTGGTAGTCAGGAGGGAGACCACCCCGACGCATACAGCAATAGCCAAGAGAGGCAGGTTCCGAACGACATCGCGCACATAAGCTCCATGCTGGATTCCCACGTAAAGCAGCAAAACTCCCAGAACGGCGGCAGGGATCAGTTGCAAAAGGCCCACCGCAGCGCGGCCAAACAAAGCCAGCAATATGCAAACCCCGCCGATCACGTAGCTCGACTTGGGTTTCCGCGCTCCGAACTGGTAATGGGCGGTGACGCCTCCCGACCCGTGACAGAATGGCGGTGCTTGAATCACGCTGCCGAGCAGATTGATGAGCCCGATGCTGATGCACAATGCGCGCGCCGTTACGCGTCGCGCCTGGCTCCCATAGAGGATTTTGGCGGTGTTCTCCGTGGCCACGATGGAGTTGCCGAATGTGAGTGCAAATTGCGGAACCACCAGCAAGGTCAAAACGCGGCGCATTTCGCCCCAATGCGGGTGGAGGATAATGACAGGCGTCGGTCCCCAGCCCAGCGCGGGAAGCTTGCCCCATTGGCTGGCGAGACCCAGCGCGATCCCGGCGGCCAGGAGGACCAAAGCGGCGGGAACTCGGTGTGACCCGCGAAGCGCCACCAGCAGAATAGCGCCGGCAAGTCCGATCTCCCAAGCTGCCAGGGTTCGCCCCGCCCCCAGCATCACTGCCGAGCGCGGGCTCAACATCAGCCTCAAGCCTTCACGCGCCAGCAAAAGACCCAGGCCCAATTGAATGCCCCGGACAATGGGAAGGGTAAATAGCTTCGCGAGCCAAGTGGCCAGGTTCGTCACTCCGACGACGGCGAGCAGAACTCCCATCAGCAGTCCGGCGCTGGCAATCGCCGAAGGTGGAAGCGCCATGGCCAGGGCAATCGCGGCAACGGCCTTGAAGGGCTGGACCGCCATGGGAACCTGGAAATAGCGGCCCGCTAGAACATAGGTGGCGCCGGCTACAAGAAATGCCGCCGTAGGATCCACGTGATTGAGGGAAATGAGGGCAATGGCGATAGGGAACAGCACGCCAATGTCGCCGAACGCACCCGCTACGTCCCAGCGCGTCAGGGGCCAGCGAAGGCCTCGCGACTCGACATTAGCGGCAACGCCCAAAGCTCAAGGCCTCCTCTGGAGGGGCCGGATGATCATCACTTCCGTGGCTTTGATCAGCGCCGCCGCCGTCTCGCCCACCTTCAGTTCAAGGTCGCGGGAAGCGTCGCTGGTTATGATGGAGGTCACCGACTGCCCGCCCACGTCCAGCACCACTTTGGTCAACAGGCCCACCGTTTGCAGCTTGATGATGCGGCCAACTAACTGGTTTCGCCCGCTGATCACATGTTCGAGCCCCGCACCCACGCCTGTAACCGGTTTGGCCGGGATAACTTGAGCGGTCGAGGTGAGAGGTCCGTCGTGCCCCCGCTCGCCTCTTTGAAACAGCAAGCGGTCAATCTCCGAGCGTGGCACGCGATGGTGCCCCCCGGGCGTCATCACGGTCGTGATCTTGTGCTTGTAAATCCATTGCTTTAGAGTCGGGTAGCTCACCCCCAACTCTCGCGCCGCTTCCGGCATGTGAAGGAGTTCCATGAATTAACTCTCATTAGTTACAGCGTCTAGAGCAATTGTATACGAATCAATACGATTCGCCAATCGCTCCCCCATCACGCCCCACGCCAACCAGGCATGTAGCCCCTTCCTCGGAAACTGTGAAGACATTCGCGATAGGTCATCCTGCGCGAAGCGAAGGATGACAGGCGGCCGATTCTAGTGAGCTCTCGGCAACCGGACGCGACCCTCGTTACTTCGCATTGCCTCGAGCTCTTCGAGCGTGAGGGGCCAGTCCTGCTTGAGCAGGCGGGAGAGCGAGCGATCCGCCAACAGCTTGCCGCCCGTCTGGCAGCGCGCGCAGTAATTGGTCTCATTGTCGGCGTAGCGAATGCGCTGCACCTTGGCGCCGCAACGCGGACAAGGCTGGCCGTGCCGGCCGTGGACGGCCATGGCGGGGCGAAATGCCGTCACCTTTTCCGGAAAGCCACCGCCCGTTTCCGCTCGCAATCTCTCGGTCCAATCCCGCAGCGTGTTCCGGGTGGCTTCATAGAGGCGGGCGATCTCCTCAGCGGTCAGCCGGCTGGTCAGCGCGACGGGTGAGAGTTGGGCAGCGTGCAGAATCTCATCGGAATACGCGTTGCCAATGCCGCTCATGAGATGCGGATCAGTGAGCGCGCGCTTAAGCGTACGGTTCTCGGAAGCGAGGCGCGCCGCGAAGTCTTCAAGCCCGGACTCAAGCACCTCGAGCCCGCCCGGATCGAAGCCAGCGAGCCTCTCGGCGCCCGCCACTACATGAATCGAGGCCCGCTTGCGCGAGCCCGCCTCGCTGAGCGTCAGGCAGCCGGAATCGAAATCGAAGCCCGCCACGTCCCTGCTGCGCGCCGCGAGTTTCCTCGCCGGCGGCGCCGGAGCCGCCGCCCCGCGATCCCGCCAGTGCAGCCGCCCGGCAATCATCAAGTGCAGCACCAGCCAGTAGTCCTGGTCGAAACCCATCGCGATGCGCTTCCCGATTCGCCGCAGGCCTTGCACCCTTTTCCCTTCCAGCTCCTGGATCGACGGCGCCACGGTTCGCAGCAGATACGGTCCCGATAGGCGCAAGCGCTCGAGCGTGTGATGCAGGATGCGCCGCTCGAGCGCCTCGATGTAGACGACAATATCCGGCAGTTCGGGCATGTGGAATTATGATGTCACGGAACCCGGAATCTGTCAGCAGTTCGGCTGTCGATTGCATGCGGGGCTGACCGCAGTGTCCCAGTTTGGCGTAGCAGCGGCTTTGCGCCGACAGATGGCGAGGTAAACTCGCCGCTACAAATTCAAACTGAGACGCTACCGCGATGACTGAATGTTTGATGTCTCCCGGGTTGGAGTCCATAATGGAAATTCCGGCTGAACGGAGTTTCCATGAAACCGTCTGACCGTGGCGCGGTGCCCAAGAGGCTGATGGCAATTCAATTTGCCATCTTGGTGGGTCTGGCGGCGTTCTATTTTCTCTATTTGCCTTACCGGCCGAAGTCGCAGGCGGCGGCTGAGGCTCAGGAGCGGGAATCGAGGATCGAAGCACTCTTTCAATCCCTGGTTGTCGAGGACATCCGCGCCGAAGTCGAACCGACTGAAACGGGAGGAAAAGTGGGCGCGCATCCCCAGAGATTGAATCGCACGCCGGCCGTTGACGAGTTCATCCAGGAACTCGGCTTGCCCGACCGTCGCACGGCCGATTTCCGCGGCGGGCTGCACATCACCTGGACGGGCACCGCGCACTCGCTCGAGGCCGCCTTCGACCATGGCCGTCTCTACTGCCTGCGCCACGAGGACCTCCGCACCGGACACGGCGCGCTGGTATTCGAATCAGGCGTCGCCTGGCACCCCTTTTGAGCGAGAAGGCAGAAAGCAGAAGGCGATTAGCTGCGGCTGGCGCAGAGCGAAGCTCTGCGATCCGCGGAGCCGCAATGCACGGAACCTGCAGAGCTCCGCTCTGCGCTGGTCACACCTGGCTTTTCCCCGGCCGGCTATGCCACCGCGAAGGCGATCCGCTTGGTGGGTTTTGCAGTCGGCCCCATCAACTCCCGCATGGCATCAAACAGCACGGTGATATTCTCGTCGTGTAGTTCGACGCGAGCCTCCAATTCCGCCAGCTTCGCTGCCAGCTCTTTGTGCGCAGCCGGAATTTCGCCCAGCCGGACAAAGGCTTGCACCACGTGAGTGCCGGCCCCAACCGCCACCGGGGTGTTTAGGCCGCTGGCCGGCATCACCGCCCCGTGTTCGGTAAAGGCGTAAGGCAGTGCAGTAGAGAATCTGAGCTTCCCGAGGTGGTCGCATTTTGCGACCACGTTGTGAATCTCAACCGGTGCGCAGGAGGAGGCAAGTGAGGTCGTCGTGCTGGCGGGCGTGGCCCACGAAGGAGTCAACTGCCGAGAGCAGGTTCTTCAGCGTGCCTTGCGCGCCCGCACTATCGCTGGATTTCACTACCTCGAGCACACGGGCCTCCCCGAATTCCTGCTCGGCGTCGTTCACCGCCTCGACCAAGCCGTCCGTAAAGATGACCAGCAGGTCGCGCGCGCCCATGGTGATAGACCCGCGGGAGAACTTGGCGTCGGACTTGATCCCCAGTGGCAGGTCGCCGGCCTCCAGGCGCTCGAGGCTACCGGAAGCCCGCCGCAGAATGGGGGCTTCGTGCCCCGCGCGAACATAGGAAAGCACGCCGGTCTCAGGATCCAGTTCTGCGAAAAACGCGGTTGTGAAACGGCTACCGCCCAGGCTGTGGGCGCAGGCATAGCGGTTCAACCCTTCCACGAGTTCGAGCAGGGAGGTGTTGGTTTCCGCCAGGGTCCGCACGCTGGCTTGAAAGGTGGCCATGAGCAATGCCGCGGGAACGCTTTTCCCCGCCACATCCGCCACCACCAGCATCAATCGCTTCGTGCCTGGCTCGCAGCCCGGGCAAGCGCGCATGAACGCGTCGTAGTAATCTCCGCCCACGGTGTTGGCGGGCCGCGAAATAAACGCAATCTCCACCCCCGGCACCACTGGGGGCACCGCAGGCACCAGCCAGCGCTGGATGTCGCGCGCAATTTCCAGGTCGCGCTTCATAGTGACGCGGTCGGCCAGCTCGAGCGCCAACAGAAACAGCAGCGCCGCGACGGCAATCAGCACAGCCAGGAAATTGTTGGGCGGGTTCACCTCCACGTTACGTCTGGATTCAGAGATTGAAATCAGGACTTGGCTATTGATCAATGCAATGATGGCAAAGAACAAGGCAATGAGCAGGAAGACGCGCCGGGCCGGAGAAAGCTTCATCAGCAAGGCCCAGAAAAGCGCGGTGGTAGTCTTCCGGAATCGCCGTCCTCCGGTTTCCTTGCGCAACGCCTCCCAGTCAATCTCGCGCGTGTAAAGGCTGTAACTCGCCCGCGCCTCGGATCGGAATTGCGACCACAGCTCTTGGACCGCGATCCCTTCGGTTACTCTCTGCCAGAACTCTTCAATTCTTCGCACGATGCGCGTCAGGAAGTTGCCCGCGCGCACAGCGTGCCTTTCGATACCGGGGCTGGGGTTGAAGGGCATAGGAGAGATTATAGGCGTAAGAGGTGTCAGGTGTCAGGTACCGGGCGTCAGGGCTTAGGCGGAAATTGTGAATGGTGAATTGCGCACGGCTTGCTGTCTACACCCGGGTGCCTTTCCCCAGCCCCTAGCCCCTTTTGCGCCTGACAACTGACGACTGACTACTGATTAAACAAAATCCCTTCCGATCAGGCGCTCGATGCGCTTGCGGATAGGCGGATGGGTAGAAAAGAGGCTGGAGAAAACCGCGCCGGTGGTAAGAGGCTGGCAGATGTACATGTGCGCCATGGAAGGCGAAGCCTGCATGGGAATGCGCTTCGACCATTGGTCGATCTTGCTCAGCGCCCGCGCCAGGCCTTGGGGATTGCCGGTGATCTGCGCGCCGGTGGCGTCCGCTTCATACTCGCGGGAGCGGGAAATGGCAAGCTGAATAAGCGTGGCGGCAAGGGGCGCCACAATCATCATGGCGAGCGCGGAGAAGATTCCACCGCCGCGCCGGTTGTTGCCGCGGCCACCGCCGAATCCCCCAAACAGCTCGCCCCAATAAACCATCCGGGCAATCAGGGTGATGGCTCCGGCAAGCGTGGCCACCACAGCGCTGATCAGGATGTCGCGGTTCTTCACGTGGCCGAGCTCGTGCGCCAGCACGCCTTCAATTTCTTCGTCATCGCAAATATCCAGGATGCCGGCCGTGACCGCCACCGAAGCGTGGTTGGGATTGCGTCCCGTGGCAAAGGCATTCGGCGAATCAGTAGGGATGTAATAGATCTTGGGCGCCGGAACGTTCGCTTTGGCGGCCAGGCGCTCCACAATCTGGTAAAGGCGCGGGTTTTCTTCGCGCGCGATCGGCTTCGCGCCACTCATTTTCAACGCGATCTTGTCGGAGAAAAAGTAGCTGCCCAGATTCATCACCGCCGCCAGGACCAAGGCGAACATCATTCCCCGCTGGCCGGCCCAATACTCCCCTATAACCAACAGCCCGCCGGTCATCGCCGCCAGTAGTATCGTTGTCTTCAGATTGTTCCACATAATTCAGAGCTCCAATCGTGATCGTCATCGTGCTGCAATACATTAGATGCCCCTGCGACTAGGGGAGATTTTCCGGCGAGGGGTTTTTGAGCGCTTCTTTCCACCACGCGCTAGCTGCTGTCCCTTGGGAAACACCCGCACGAATTCCAAGCCTCGCACTGTCAAGTCTGCTTCAGAGGTTAACATGCTGACGATCTCCTTATTGAGGCTGCGGTTACGAACTTTGGCGCTTTCAAGCAGCAGCTTGTGCACGTCTTTGCTTACGTTCCGGATGGTCAGATCGGGCATCGTGGTTTCCCTTGCGGGCGGCCTTTGCTTCGCAGCGTCGCCTAGCGGCTGTCACGGTCCTCGCGAATCAGTTGGACGCTGTCCGAGGCGTGGGGATATTTGCGGGCAATCCTCTCTCTCATCCGGCGCAGTCGGGGAATGACCCATTTGAGCTGCTGTCGTCTGCGTTCACGTTCAGCATGATCGGTCAGGATTTCAAGTAGCTCCCCGTTCAAGCTGCGATGGTGCAGCTTGGCGCGTTTGCGCAAGGTCTCGTGTACCGCCTTCGGAATGCCTCGAACACTCAGGGTAGCCATGGTGCCTGCTACCACAATGCTAGCATTCTGCCACTGCCCGATCAATACGCCCGAGTGGGCGCGATCTCCTCAGGCGGCGTTACTCCAGGTCGCTTTCCTGAAGATCCGCCATTTTCAATAGGTGTTTCAGCAGTCCGGTCTTCAGCGCTTGGTTGCCGTGAATGGGAATGGATAGACGAACGACGCTCCTCGGCTTACCGAAAACATGATGACTGCCGTGGACGCGAAGCAGTTGCCAGCCGTGGCGCTCGACGACCCGAGCCAGTTCCTTGCCCGAGGTCGACTTCATAGGGCGACTTCCAACACCTGGTCGGTGCTGTTGTGCTCAGGCTGGTCGACTTCGACCAATAAACAGGCCTCGATGGCTTCGTGGAGATTCGCCAGCAGTTCGTCCATCGTTTCCCCTTGTGTCGCGCAGCCAGGAATAGCCGGAACTTCAGCCCAATACCCGCCTTCCTCTGCTTCGTGGACGACAACCTTTATCTTCAAGCTCCCTCCTGAGCTGATACCATTTTCACTATTTTACCATTGAACCCGCCCAGCGCGGATACGAGGACTGAGAACCGTGCAGTGGGTTTTCATGCCGCATCAGGAAATCCCATTGTCCCTTAGATCCGCGCGCTGCCGCCACGACGCTGGCCGTCGTGCATACGGACAGGATTCAAACGCCTGACAATTTAATACGGCTTTGTCTCCAAAGACAACGGAGTATTTCGCCAGGTCATCCGCCGAGGGGTTGAACACTTCGATTTCCTTCCCGAAGGCGTGCCGCCTGAAAACTTCCGCTGCTTGTGAGTCATAGTCCGGAAGAGAGTAACCTATGAATACAATTACATCTGCGCCTGATAGAGCCCTGTCTACATCATCCCAAATGAGTTTGACGCTGGAAAGTTCGCCCGCCTCGTTCGGGCTCCCAGGAAAAACCATGTACTTTAGGAATGTTGAATGTATGAAATCTTTGTCAGGATTGGTTAAGGGATTCTGGCCGTCGTAGCAAAACTGGCTGCCCTGTCCAATCAGCTTCCAGCCGTCGTATCCCGCCTTTAGCTTCTCTTCAAGGTGTGTGCTCCAATTAATCGAACCGTGCGGCTTTAGCACAGGTATGTTGTGAGTCCCGTCGAACGAGTATGACCACCACCCGACCAGCGCCTTCTCTACTACTAAATCCCAATTGAATGTTATGACCGCATGCGTCGGACCCGAACTCCACCAATTATTTACCCACCCGCGGAAATTTGTGTAGCATTCTGGAAGCTCTGGGGTCGCGTCCTGCTTCGCCCAGAGGAGGCGAAGACAGGCATCGCTGAGCGCACGGATGGCCAGAGAACAAAGGTCCGACAGATCCGATCCGGACCTGAATTTGCGTTGCAGGGCAATAAGCAATTCCTCAAAGGGCAGCAGGCCGTCACGCTCAACGGCGCTCAGTGCCGCGTAAAACTGGCCGTCTGGATAATCGCCGCTCCCAGGTTCCAAAAGGACCTGCCAGGGAGACTTCCTCAAAACACCGATGGCCTCATCCCTCAGAACTCGGACGAGGGGGAACCCGGCGTTTAGAGAGAAACCTGCCCCTAGGACGAAGACCCTACATTTGGTATCGGTTCCCAGTTCGCGCATCGCTTCTCCCTGCTTCCACGCATTAAGGCGGCTCGCTAAGTGCTCCTAGGAGAGTTACCTCGCCGCCTTTGCTGGGGCGCGCTCGAACGTCATTGCGCCTTTCTTCAGGTCCGCGTCGACCTCGATCGTTTCGCCGGGCAGGACATCGCCGTCGAGGAGTTTCATGGCCAGGGGGTCCTGGATGAGGCGTTGGATGGCGCGTTTCAACGGGCGCGCTCCGAACTGCGGGTCGTAGCCTTCACGGAAGAGCAGTTCGTGCGCGCGCGGCGTGAGCTCAATCTGGATTTTCCGCTCGGCCAGCAGTTTCTTCAGATAGGTCAGTTGCAGCTCGATGATCTTCTTGATGTTCTCCTTGCCCAGCGGGTTGAAAATCACAATCTCATCCACGCGGTTCAAGAACTCGGGGCGGAAGTGTTCGAGCATCGCCTCGTGGATTCGCTTCTTTAAGACGTCGGAAATCGCCGCGGGCTCATCGCCGCCGTGGCCGTTCATCGCCTCATGAATGTAAGTGCTGGCGATGTTAGAGGTCATGATGATGACGGTGTTCTTGAAGTCCACGGTGCGGCCCTTGCCGTCGGTCAGGCGGCCGTCGTCGAGAATCTGCAGGAAGATGTTGAACACATCCGGGTGCGCCTTTTCGATTTCGTCGAAAAGCAGGACGGAATAAGGCCGGCGCCGCACCTGCTCGGTAAGCTGCCCGCCCTCTTCGTACCCGACGTAGCCCGGAGGCGCGCCGATCAGCCGCGCCACCGAGTGTTTCTCCATGTATTCCGACATGTCGATGCGAAGCATGGCGCGCTCATCGTCGAAGAGGAATTCCGCCAGCGCCCGCGCCAGCTCGGTCTTGCCCACACCCGTGGGACCGAGGAAGAGGAATGAGCCGATCGGCCGTTTGGGATCGGAAAGGCCCGCCCGGCTGCGCCGCACCGCATTCGAGACGAGCTTCAAAGCCTCGTCCTGCCCCACCACACGGAGCCGCAAACGGTCTTCCATCTGAACAAGCTTGGCCACCTCGCCCTCGAGCATCTTGGAAACC
>Ga0326728_10011714_pt1 | contig 19860 bp, 21 predicted proteins | sample MB3enrmetagenome_FD_207602 | JGI IMG/M metagenome (GOLD analysis project Ga0326728, IMG submission 207602) | Lab enriched peat soil microbial communities from McLean, Ithaca, NY, United States - MB31MN | ecosystem: Environmental > Terrestrial > Soil > Wetlands > Peat | place: USA: New York... | reverse complement strand
TAGGAACTCGCCGCCCTTCGACTCACAAATGACTACCGCCACACCGCCGCAAACCCTTGCCCCACAAGCCCTAGACGCATTTCGAGACAGAAACTAGTTAGCAAACGGCTCCCGCCCGTAACGTCAGCACGTGCCCTAGGAACTATGCTCGGGGTTTCGACGGAATTTCTCCTGTACCTGATGCACCGCCCAGAACGCAGCTACCGACGATTCAGCTTGCGGTGGGGAAAGAAGATCAGAGAAATTGCCACCCCCAGGGTGGGGCTAAAGCTCATCCAGAAGTGGTTGTCGTGGCACATCCAGCAGGCGGTCAACCTTCCCGACTGCGTCCACGGCTTTGTCCCCGCTCATTCTACAGTGTCCGCCGCGAAGGAGCATACGGGCAAGGACTGGATCGTTAGCATGGACATAGTGGACTTCTTCGGTACCACGTCGCGCGAATCTGTGCGAAATGCCTTGGGCACACTTGGGTATCCCGATGAGGGTGCCGACGTCTGCGCTGCCCTTACGACTCTTGCTGGGGTACTTCCGCAAGGCGCCCCTTCCAGTCCCTTGCTCTCGAACCTCGTGTTCGTTCCGGTTGACGAATGTCTCGCAGGACGCGCAGCCGCACAAGGGTGGTCCTACACCCGTTACGCCGATGACCTGATCTTTTCGGGAATGGGTGAACCACCCCGAATTCTTCCCAGTTTAGTGGGAGACGCAATCTCTCTGGGCGGGTGGCGCTTGAATGCCGATAAGACAACCGTACAAACAAGGGTAACCGGCGTCACGGTACTCGGCTTGTCCGTTTGGGGCGTGGAGCCAACGCTTGGCAAGCGTAAGCGGCGGAAGCTCCGGTTGGCGAAGCACTTACAGGGTCGAGAGTTTACTGTGGAGCAGGAGCGGTTCTTCAGGAGCTTTCAGAGCTTTCTGGGATACGCCCAGATGGTCACGCGCGGCTGAGGGAAAGGGGGTCATGGCGTGCCCCTCTCCGCGCCGAAGCGATCGGCTGCGATGCGGTTGCAGTTTTCGAGGTTGATGGCGTCCCACCGGCACAGGTGGCGGAGGTCGGTAAGAAGGTTGATCACGACGGTTCTCGGTGTTGAAAGGTATGGAGGAATCGTAGGGGTCAGGCCCGGAAAGAAGGAATTAGCACGGTCACCCTCTCAACAGATCGAAACCTTCTCCGGCCATTTCCTCGGAGGCCACCCCAGAATTGCTGTGCAACGCCGGAGGCGACGGCGTAGGACCTCACCCGCTCGAAGAGCAGCCGTGCCACGTCGCGGCAGCCGGGCTCACTGGCTGCGCCGCCAGTTCTCCACCTTGAGGCCACTCACACGGCGAAACTCGCGGACATTGTCGCTCACCAGCACCAGCCCGAGCGAGAGGGCATGGGCACCGATCTGCAGGTCGTATGGGCCGATGACCACACCCTTCTTTTCCAGTCCGGCGCGGATGCGCCCGTAAACCGATGCGGCGTTGCTGTCGAAGTCCACGCAGGCGACTTCGCGGAGAAAGATATCCAGCCGTTCATGGTTCTGCTGCGGGCGGGCGCTCTTCTCCGCGCCGTAGCGCAATTCCGCAACTGCTACCGAGCTCACGCACACGTCGTCGGGCTGAGCTTGCTGTATGCGCTGTGTCACGCGTGGGTAGCGGCCGGTCAGATAGTCCACGCAAACATTCGTGTCGAGCAGGTACCGCATGACTCAATCGAAGTCCGGACCGGGCTCGGCGGGAGGCGGCTCCTCGGGGTACGGAAAGTCGGAGGCGCTGCCTGCGAGTTCGATGAAGGAGCGGCTCCAGCGCCGTCGCGCCGGCTCGAGAATCACGCGCTCGCCGGCCCGCGAGATCCGTACCTCGTCTTGGTTCTCGAAGCGGTAGGATTTGGGCAAGCGCACCGCTTGGCTGCCGCCGCTGGTGAACAGCTTGGCGCGGTCACTCATGCCATCAGCCCTCCTTTCCCGCATATATACGTGATGTAGCTACGAGCTGCAATCGCCCGCTGCGGTGCACGTGCATCAGCGGCGCGCACCTTTCCATCCCGTCCGCTGATGCTGCTGCTCGGCGCGACAGATCACAGCCGCTCAGCGCCATCGAGTTTTCCGAGATCGCGATCGAAGGTTCCAAGGGGAAGATGCCCCGCCTTCCGGGCGATCTCCAGAAGCAGGCAATCAGAAAAGCCAAGGGATGGTTTGCGCCGAAAGTGCGCAAGCGCCGCCGTGACCACGTCTGGATCCTGCAGCGTGAGACTGCGGTGATTCAGCAACATGTCTACGGCGGTGGCGCGCCTCTGGGCGTCAAGCTCGTAGACTGACTCCAAGACCCACAGAGTCTCGGCCAAAACGAGATGCGACACCCAGGCGCCCCGCGCCACGAACGACTCCGCAGCCGTCACTTGCTTGGGATCGTCGCGGGTGATCAGGCGCACCAGGACGTTGGTATCAACCGCGCGCATGCCGCTTCCGCACGTGCCGCCGGATCCCCTCTTTCAGCTCAGCTGTGCTTCGCGGCTTCGGCGCCTCGGCGAACACCTGCCGATGAATCTCCTCCGAACTGTATCGACCCGCTCTCCGGACGACGATCCTTTCGCCGTCCTCGTCCCATTCCAGAACGGAACCGGGGCCGAGTCCCAGCTTCCGCCGTACCTCCGCGGGAACGGAGATCTGTCCCTGCACGGTCACCTTCGAGTGTGCGAGCACCATGCGTCTTCTGTCGCACATTACCGTAGTAATGACAAGCCCCCATACGGGCCTGGGTAGTGTCCTCGCTCCGATACCCTGATCGGCGTGCAGCGGCGGTTCCGATTCTTCTTCGGATTGCGGTCCGCTCTCCTCACGATCCGATATCGAAAGCCGCCTGATGGCCGGTGGCGCCCATCTCCGCGAACAGCTCCGAGCTGGTTCGCAGTGCGCTCGCACGAGCCGCCTCGTCTCCTGCCAGCCTCGCCACCTCCGCGAGTTCGAGGTGGATAAACGGCTCGTAGACGCGCGCCTCGGTCGCGCGCGCGAGCTCCGCCGCCGTTTCCAGCGCCTTGCGGACGGCGCGTTGTTTGGGCGCGCCTTCGGCGCGGACGAGGACGCGCGCCATGACGAGGTGCGCTCGGCATTCCTCCACCTTCAGACCGCGCCGGTGCGCCATGTCGATCGCTTCCCAGGCGAGCGCCAGCGCCGCCTGGTGATTGCCGATCGAGGAGTTGGCTTCGGCGAGATCGGCCACAATTCCCGCTTCGATCTCGCATCCAATCCTCTTCGCGCGGGCAATCTCAAGCGATTTCTCGAAGGCGCCGATCGCTTCTTGCCACTCCCCGCGGAGGGCGAGGGCGCGTCCAAGATGCGCAAACGCGACGACCTGCGAGAAGAAACTCCCGGTCCGTTCTGCGATCTCGAGCCCGCGGTTGGCATGCTCGAGCACGTCCGCCGTCTCGCCGGTGGCGCGAGCGAGCACGACGATCCACCCGTGGACCCATCCGCGAACCTCTGAATCGACGTGCTCGGCCGCGAGTTCGAGCGCGGCGTCGAGCGCCTCCCGAGCTTCGGTGAGCTTCCCCAACTGGCCGAGCAGGTGGCCGCGAAATGCGGTCAAGAAGACGACCGGGTCGATCCCTGCTAGCTCGGCGCTCCGAGTCGGATCTCTGCCATTCCCGGAGAGCGCGGCCTCCGCGGTCTCCAAGGATTCGCGCAACCGCCCAGCTGCGGCCCCGAAGTACGCGAAAGCCATCTTCAGACCGAGCTTGAGATCCGCGTTCTCCGAGTCCTCCGCGAGCTGCGTCGCCTCGCGGACATTCTTCAACGACTCTTCGATGTGACCGGCCATTCCGCGAACGACGGCGTAGGCTAAGTACGCTCTGGCCAGGGCGTCCTTGCTCTCGCTCCGCTTGGCGAGATCCCGAACTTCCTCGAAGAGCGCTCGCACCTCTTCTTCGGCGACACCGAGACGCCAGCTCAGGTTCAGCATCTGAATCAGCGCCAGCACGCGCAACGGCAGCGCGTCGGCAGCGCCGTCGTCGCGGGCGAGGAGCGCGCGTACCTTCTGCCAGTGGCGGTATGCTTCGGCAGGGTCGTCGGACCCCACCCAGCGCGCGGCGCGGGTGTACCAGTCCGCCGCCGCGCGCTCGTCGCCAGCGCTCTCGCGGTGGTGAGCGATCAGCGCCGCGTGTTCGTCGGCTCCGGGATGAAGCTCTTCGATGATGCGGGCGACCTCAGCGTGGAGCTGCTGGCGGCGCGGCACGAGCTGAGATCGATAGGCCGCCTCCTGCGTCGGGGAGTGGCGAAAGGCGTACAGCGGCTCGCCACCGTATCGCGGCGGCGACAGCAGCTGCGTGTCGCTGAGTACCTTGAGGGCGGCGCGCAGCTCCGCTTTCGAATAGGGGACCATCCTCTGGAGCACCGCCAACGGGAACTCCCTTCCGATGACCGCCGCCGTCTGCAGCACCACCTTCTCCCGTTCCTTGAGGGCGTCGATCCGCGCGTCGAGAACCGCCTGGACTGTTGCCGGGATCTCGATCTCCTCGACGCGTCGCTGCGCTCGGTAGCGCCCCGTGCGCCCAGTGATCTCGTGACTGGCCCTGAGCGAACGGATCGCTTCCTCGACGAAGAACGGATTGCCGCCACTCCGCTCGGCTATGCGCTCGGTGAGGCTGCGGACCGAGCGATGGTCGCCAAGAAGTTCACCCGCCAGCCTCAAGGTCGCCTCCGCCGCGAGCGGATCGAGGGACATTTCTTGAAATCCTGTGCGTTCGCGCCAGGGGGGCTTGTAATCGGGACGGTAGCTCACGACGACGAGAGTTCGGGTTCCGGCAAGGGCCGAGACGAGTTGGTCCAGAACCGCCTCGCTTCCCCGGTCGAACCATTGAAGATTCTCGCCGACGATGAAGATCGGTTCTTGATCGCTGCGGGCTCGCAGGAGTTCCCTTAGCAGGCGGAGGACCTGGCGGCGCCGAGCCTCCGGATCGATCCGCGGCGCGGGGTGGCCGGTCTCGGGCACCCGTAGGAGATCGAAGACGAACGGCAGCGCTTTGCGCACCGGCTCCCCGAGAAGGGCAAGGCGGCCGGCGACCTTCTCGCGCACCGACGCGGCGTCGTCGTTTTCTCCAACGTCGAAGTACTCGCGTAGTAGTTCGACGACCGGCAAGAGCGGAATCGCCCGCCCGTGAGGTACTCCGCGAGCCTGAAGGACGAGGATTCCCCGCGAGCGACACTGCGCGGCGAACTCCCAGAAGAGTCGGCTTTTGCCAAAGCCGGCCTCCGAGACCACCCCAACCGCATGGCCGTTTCCGGAGACGGCGGCCTCGAGGCTCTCTTCGAGCCGCGCCATCTCAGCCTCTCGCCCGACGAACGGCGACAGGCCCCGAGAGGCCGATTGGTCGAAGCGCGTCCGCACCGAGCCAACTCCCTCAAGCTCGTAGACTCGAAGGCTCCGTCGCTCGCCCTTGACGGAGAACTTCCCGAGGTCCTTCAGCCGGAAGAATCCGGACACCAGCGCTGCCGTCACCCGAGTGAGGTATATCGTGCCCGGCTCGGCGAGCGACTCCATGCGGCTAGCGAGGCCGACGGTGTGTCCTTGGGCCGTATAGTCCATCCGTAGATCGTCCCCAATGCGGCCCACGACGACCTCGCCGGAGTTGAGGCCCATGCGGACTGAGAAGTCGAGGCCTCGCGTGCCGCGCAGCTCGGCGCAGAATGAGGCCAGCTCCTCCTTCACGTGCAGTGCCGCGAAGCAGGCCCGCTGCGCGTGATCCTCGTGGGCGATCGGCGCACCGAAGAGCGCCATGATCCCGTCGCCGGTGTACTGGTTGATGGCCCCTTCGAACCGATGCACTCCGGCGGACAGGATCTCGAAGAAACGATCGAGAATCTCGTGCCAGGCCTCAGGACCGACGCGCTGCGCGATCTCCTGCGACCCCTTCACGTCGGCGAAGAGGACCGTCACCTGCTTTCGCTCCCCTTCGAGCGCGGCTCGGGAGGTGAGGATCTTCTCTGTGAGATGGCGTGGAGTGTACGAAGCGGGAGAGCGGCTCGGCCGATCGGGCGTCGGCTCGCTCAGCGGCTGTCCACACATCCGACAGAACCGCGACCCCGGCAGGTTCTGAGCGGCGCAGGCGAGGCACGCCGGACCGAGGGCGGCTCCGCACTCGGCGCAGGAGAGGACCTCGTCGCTACCTTTCGCGCCGCACTTCGGGCAAAACATCTTAGTAGTCTACACCTAACGGCGCTGCCGATCTACGTCCTGTCCAGGGAGCTGCGGAGCAGGCTCGGCCCGCTGTCTGTCGGCCGCATCTAAGGGGGTCAGGCCCGGAAAAAGGAAATTAGATTGCGCCTATGGCAACGGCAGGCCACAGGGCCGTCAAGCGGTGGGGCCGGGAGCAGCGGTCACGAAGCCGTCTTCCTGGCCAGCAGCCGGCCGGCGCGGCGCACGTTCTGGCGGCGACGGCCGATGGCCCGCATCGGTTCACCACCGCGGGCACGCAGGCGCCGCAGCGCGGCGCGGACGGCGTCGGGCTCGAGGCGTAGCGTCTCACAGACTACCGTAAACGAGAACGGCCACCGCCGCCCCGAGGTGCCGATCCAGTGCTCTGCCTCGGCGCGGATGCGCGGCGCGGAGCTGAGATAGCTTGCAATGCCGTTGTCGAGTACAGCCAACATCAGAGCCTTGATTCCCGTGTACGGCCCCGCCGACGGTTCCCCGCCACCGAGCGAAAAGACACCGAAGAGGTCCAGGTCCAAATCACTGCCTTCCCCATGCATCCAAACAGACCGAACCCGCATATTCTTCACACCCAAAGCCATCAACGGCGCTCACCATAAACAAAACTCCCACCCCCGGCAAGACTAGCCTGCACACGCCAACACTACACTGTCAAAGTGAACCCCGTGGAGTTTGTTGCGCTGAGTGGCGGGGCGCGGCACTGCCGCACTTGTGGTCCGAGGTCCCGTCTCGCTAGGCTGGGTGGCTATGAGCGCGTTCTCGCTCTACGTCCACATCCCGTACTGTCAGGCGAAGTGCCCGTACTGCGACTTCCACTCCTATGCCGCCGCGCATTGGCCGGAAGCGCGCTACGTCGCCGCCCTGTGCGCCGAACTGCAGCACTACGCTCACGACCAACCCTGGCGCTGCGGCGAACTCGACACCATCTTTTTCGGCGGCGGCACCCCCTCGCTGTTCGCGCCGCAGTCGATCGCCACTGTCCTGCAGACGGCGCGGCACCTGTGGCCATGGAACGCTGGCGCCGAAATCACGTTGGAGGCCAATCCGGGGACCGTCAACGCCGACAAGCTGCGTGGCTTCCGTGCTGCCGGCGTCAACCGGGTGAGCTTCGGTGTCCAGTCCTTTCATCCACATCACCTGCACAAGCTCGGCCGCATCCACAACGCCGATGAAGCTCTGGCTGTCGTCGACATGGCGCGCCAATCCGGGTTCGACAACATCAGCATCGATCTGATCTTCGCGTTGCCGCGGCAAACACTGGAGGAATGGGAACGCGATCTCGTGCAAGCATGCGCCCTGCACCCTGACCACATCTCCGCCTACAACCTCACTTACGAAGACGGCACCCTGTTCCATAAGCTGCTTGTTCAGGGCGTGCTGTGCCAGCTCGCGGAAGGTCTCGAAGTGGCGATGTTCACCCGCACCCAGGAAATCCTCGCCGCGCACGGCTATACGCACTACGAGATTTCGAACTACGCGCGCCCCGGCCGGAGCTGCCGGCATAATCTCAACTACTGGCGCGGTGGGCTCTACCTCGGCATCGGCGCCGGGGCGCATTCTTACACTAGACGGAGTCCCCGAGCGCCCGGCCGGCGCTCGAGCAACGAGAAGACACCGGCCGCATACATCGCGGCGGTCGAGCAGCACGGCCACGCGCGCCGCGCCGTCGAAGAGTTGACCGAACGCCAGGCCCGTGGAGAGTTCGTCTTCCTCGGCCTCCGCTGTCTCGATGGCTTCGCAGCAAGCGACTTTTGCGCCCGCTTCGGCGCCGACTTTCCCGCGTTGTTTCCTCACGTCACGGATTTGTGCGCGGGTAGCCTATTACAGTTCAGTCGGGGACGCTGGCAGCTCACGCCGCAGGGCGTGCTCCTGGCCGACAGCGTGTTTGCTACCTTCCTGTGACTCCCAGTAAGTTAAGCGCCGCCTTCCCAAAATCGCATCCCCTTCGACAAGGCTCAGGGCATGCTTCGGGACGGCGCCCGCAGGGATAGGCGCCTCCTCAGAAGGATGAGCGGAAAATCATTGTTGCATGAAGAAAATACCGCTCACCCTGAGGAGGGCGCTCTTCCCGGCGGCCGTCTCGAAGCCTGTCCTGAGCGCAGTCGAAGGGGGTGCCCGCCATCTTGGATGCCCTTAAGGTTACGGGCATTGGGGCCGACTCTGGACACTAGCTCGCTGTCCGATTCGCGGTGCGGGCCGCCACCACCAGCGCCACGAGGCAGAAGGCGACGCTGATGCCGAGCGAGGGGGCCAGCGGCGGTATGGGTCCGAGCGCACCCGGGTGGTTGAGGTAGACGCAGTGGCGTAACGCCGCCATGCCGTACGTCAGCGGATCGATTCGCATCAGCCAGGCGAGGGGCGCCGATGGCCGGGAAGAACGCCCCAGAGAGCAACCAGATCGGGATGAGGATCAGGTTCATGATGGCGTGGAAGCCCTGTGTCGATTCCATGCGCCAGGCGATGATCAGTCCCATTCCGGTCAATGCCAGCGACACGATGATCATCACGCCGGCGCTGGCCAGGAACGAAGCCGCGGAGAGCGGGATGCCCACCACCGGCGCCAGGCACAGCAACAGCATGCCCTGCACCACGGCGAGCGAGGCGCCGCCGAGCGCCTGCCCAAACACGATCGCCCAGCGCGGCACCGGCGCCGCCAGGACGCCCTGGAGAAAACCCTCGCGCCGATCCTCGACGGTCGAGATGGTGGAGAAGATCGCGGTGAACAGCAGGACGAGGAGGAGGAGGATGCCCGGGTAGAAATATTCGACGTAGTTGGTGCCCGGCGGTGCCCCTGACGGCCGGAAGGAGGCGTTGAGGCCGCCACCGAGCAGCAGCCAGAACACGATCGGCTGCGCCAGCGCGCCGGTGACCCGACTGCGCTGGCGCACGAAACGCACCATCTCGCGCCGCCACAGGGCAAAAATGGGTAACAGCACTGGCATCATGCCTCCGCCGCGCCCTCCTGTTCCCCAGACCAGAAGCGATGGCCCGTGAGGGCAATGAACACGTCCTCGAGCGTCGGTTTGCCGTAGGTCACCAGGGTGAGGTCGGCGGGGAAGGCCTCGACGACATCGCGCACGAACTCGTGGCCGCGCGGCCGCTCGACCCGCAAGGTGCCGTCGACCACCGCCGCCTCACAGGCAAAGCGTTGGCGGATCTTCTCGCGCAGCGCTTCCGGGTCGCGCGCCTGCATCACCACGACGTCACCGCCGACGCGGGCTTTGAGCTCCGCCGGCGCGCCGATGCTGACCAGGGTTCCTTGATGCAGGAGCGCTATGCGGTCGCAGCGCTCCGCCTCGTCCATGTGGTGCGTGGTGAGGACGATGGTCACACCCTCCTGCGCGCGCAACTGGCGCAGGTACTGGATGAAGTCGCGCCGCGCGCCAGGGTCCAGTCCGGTGCTGGGCTCGTCGAGCAGCAGCAGCGGCGGCTGGTGTAACAGCGCCTTCGCCAGCTCGGAGCGCCGTTGCAAACCACCGGAGAGGGTTTCGACCCGGTCGCCGGCGCGGTCGGCCAGCCCCAGGCGGTCCAGGACCGCATCCGCTCGTTGGCGCAACCTCGCACCGCGCAAGCCGTAGGGGTGTCCATGACACGCGAGGTTCTCCGCCACCGTGAGCCTGCCATCGAGACTGGGACGCTGGAAGACCACGCCGAGGTGCCGCCGGACGGCGTCGGGCACCGACAGCGGATCCCCGAACACGCAGGCGCTGCCGCCGCTCGGTCTGAGCAGCGTCGACAGGATCTTGAACAGTGTGGTCTTCCCGCCGCCGTTGGGGCCGAGAAGGCCGAAGACCTCACCATGAGTTACGGTAAAGCTCACATCGTTCAGTGCACGGCGGCTGCCGTACACGTGCCGCAGCCCCTCCGCCCGGATGGCCTCGGTTTCCACGCTCACCGCAAACGCTTGGGATTGATCGGCTGGCCGTGTGAAAACTCGACCAGATTGCCGTCCGGATCGCGCACGATGCAGAGGTAACCGACGATCTCGCCGGCGTACGTTGGCAGCTGTTCCAGGATGCCTTCCTCCCGGGCGCGCGCCGCGATCTCGTCCACCGCAGCACGTGAGGGGACATCGTAGCCGAAGTGGGCCATGTGTGGCGGCACACCCGCCGGCCCGGGTGCCGCCGCGATGGCGACAATGACGAACTCCGGGTCGCGCGCGGTCTCGCTGAGCCACACCACGCGCGTGGCATTGTCGGTGCGGTCGTGCACCACATGCAGTCCGACGAAACGTTGATAGAAATCGACGGTACGGGCGGGATCCTTGACGAACAGGGCGACATGGGTGAGATGCGGCTGAGTGGTCATGACATGGCTCTCGTTAGCGGCCAACTACAATGGACAATGGATAACGCGGAACCAGGAATGCAGAACCGGTTATCGCCGGGTCGTTGTTCGTTAGCCCGCTCTCCATTCTCATTCCCTCTTCCCTGTTCCCTGTTCCCTGTTCCCTGTTCCCCATTCTCCATTGCTCTTGCTAGCGTGTAAAGCGACTCAGATACGGCAGGCGCGCCGCCGTCTGCCGCACCTGCTGCTCGGCCTGCAGCAGGATGCGGGTGGCATCCCAGGTGCCTTCCAATAGTTGGCTGCGAGCGCTTGCCGGTAAGGTGACCGGATAGGTCGTGCCACGATAGGTTGCCGTGCGCGCCTCGACGTCGACGGTGAGGTCGTGGGCCGGATCCTCCTCCACGGCCGCCATCAGCGCCAGCACGTCGGCCTCGCGCGCGCTGACGCAAGGCATGCCGAGGGTCAGGCAGTTGCCGAAGAAGATGTCGGCGAACGATTCGCCCAGCAGCGCCTTGATGCCCCAGCGCAACAGCGCCTGCGGCGCATGCTCGCGCGACGAGCCACAGCCGAAGTTCTTGTTCACCAGGGCGATGCGCGGCCCTTTCGCCTCGAAGCGTGGGTCGTCCATCACGTGCCCCTGACTTCTGCCCTCGGCATCGAAGCGCACGTCCACAAAGACGTACCGGCCCAGGCCGTCGAAGGTCACCGCCTTCATGAACCGTGCGGGAATGATGCGGTCGGTATCGATGTCGTTGCCGCGCAACGGAATCGGGCGGCCCTTCACCTGCCTGATATGGATCAGCTCGCTCATCTCTCTCACATCTGAAGGGATCAAAGGGTTCGAGGGAAGAGAGATTTCCTCCGACTCTTGAACCCTCGAACCCTAGTCTCCCAACATCTCGCGCACGTCGGTGACGGCGCCTTCGATGGCCGCTGCTGCCACCATGGCCGGGCTCATGAGCAGGGTGCGGCCCGACGGGCTGCCCTGCCGGCCTTTGAAGTTGCGGTTGCTCGAGGAGGCGCAGACCTGACGACCCACCAGCTTATCGGGATTCATCGCCAGGCACATCGAGCAACCCGGCAAGCGCCACTCGAACCCGGCGTGGCGGAAGATCTGATCGAGGCCTTCCGCCTCAGCAGCGCGCGCCACCGCTTCCGATCCCGGGACCACCAACGCCTTCACGTGCGGCGCGACGTGGCCGAGACGCGCCACCCGCGCCGCCTCGCGCAGGTCGGACAGGCGGCCGTTCGTACACGAGCCGATGAAAGCGACGTCGACCCGCGTGCCGCGGATCGGCGTGCCTGGCTTCAGATCCATGTGGGCGTAAGCGTCTTCCGTGACCGCACGCTCATCCGCCGCGAAAGCTTCCGGCGGCGGCATCCTCTCGTCCACCCCGATCGCCTGGCCCGGATTGGTCCCCCAGGTCACGGTGGGCGCGATGCCGGCGCCGTCGAGGCGCACGATGTCGTCGTACGATGCATCGGCGTCGGAGGCCATCGACCGCCACCACGCCACCGCGGCTTCGAAGTCCTCTCCCGCCGGAGCAAACGGCCGGCCGCGCACGTACTCGAAGGTGGTGGCGTCGGGGTTGACGTAGCCCAGCCGCGCCCCACCCTCGACGCTCATGTTGCACACGGTCATTCGCGCTTCCATGCTCATGCGCTCGAGCACCGGGCCGCCGTATTCGTAGGCGTAGCCCACGCCGCCTTTCACACCCAAGCGCCGGATGATGTGTAGGATGACATCTTTGGCGTACACCCCCGGGCCGAGGGCGCCGTCGATGGTGATGCGCCGGACCTTCGGCCGCTGTATGGCCAGACATTGCGACGCCAGTAGGTCGCGAACTTGGCTGGTGCCGATACCGAAGGCCACCGCCCCAAAAGCACCGTGCGTGCTGGTGTGGCTGTCACCGCAGGCGATGGTCATGCCGGGTTGCGTGAGCCCAAGCTCCGGGCCAAGGACATGCACGATCCCTTGCTCGCCACTGCCGGCGTTGAAGAAGCGGATACCGAACTCGTGGCAGTTGCGCTCGATGGCGCTCATCATGCCTTCGGCCTGTTCGTCGGCGTAGGGGCGCCGGCGGGTGTCGGTCGGGATGATGTGGTCCACCGTGGCGAAGGTGCGCTCGGGGAAGAGGACCTTCAACCCCTGCTCGCGCATCATCTGAAACGCCTGCGGGCTAGTGACCTCGTGGATCAGATGCAGCCCGATAAACAGCTGCGTCTGCCCCGACGGCAACTCGCGCACCGTGTGCGCCGCCCACACCTTGTCTAAGAGACTCTTTCCCATCTGTCGCTCCTAGCGATAGCGTATTCGCTGGCGACTTGCGAGTGAGGGCGGCGACAGAATCACATCGACCGAGCGGCCCGCTGGCGCTCCATTGGGGTTTCCTCCAGCGGCTCGCGATGGCCGCTGAAAGGTGGCGGGCTGGCGACGGATAATTGTCTCTTGTCAAGGAGTCACTAGGCGCTGAGCAGCGCGTGCTGTGTCGTTTACCTTGGTTCCGTCTTGTGATTAGCTGGCGATACGTAGGTCGCCACAGGGTGGGGAGACAGGACGATATGCCGACTCAACGAGCGCGCAAACGCGCATCTCCGGCAAGAGCGTCCGGCCGCGTGCGAGCGCGCGCGCGAACGGCGCCGCTGCTCGAACGAGACGACCTACGGAGGATGCTCGTGGATCTGGCTCGGTACATCGCACCGGCCGATGTGACGGCGATGATGGGACGTGAGCCGGAGCTGCGCGAGCGCGCCGCCGCGCTCACCGCCCCGCCGCTGGCGTTATTGCGCGACCAGCTCGCCGTGGCGCTCGATTGCTTGCGCGATCATGTGGCCGGCAATTGCCCACAGATCCCGTACTCGACCATCAGTTTGCTCGCGGCGGGGGTGTGCTACTTCGCCGATGAGCTCGATCTCGTTCCCGACTTCCTCTCGCGTATCGGCCGCCTGGACGATGGCGCCGTGATGGCCATGGCCTTTCAGCTCGGCGCAGACGGGATCCGCCGTTACTGCACCGCGACCGGACGTGACGCCGACGCCGTGCTCGGGCTTACCGGTGGCCGCCGCGCGCCGGCACAGTCGGAAACGGCACCCGTGCAAGACGACTGATGCCTCGTTCCGCTTGGTTGCTTGCGGCGTTGCTCCTCGTGCTGTCTGCCGGCCCGGTCCGAGCTCAGTGTCCGGGAGACTTGAACGGCGATGGCGTGGTGACCATCGAGGAGATCATCACCATGGTGAACGCCGCGCTGTACGGATGCCCGGTGCTCGGCACTGTCCACAGCTGTCCAGGAGACCTCAATGGTGACGGCATAGTGACCGTGGACGAGATCCTGCGGGCGGTCAACGCGGCGCTGAGGGGCTGCCCAACACCGACCGCCACGCCCGTGCCCAGCGCGCCCACCCCCACCGCAACACCGACCACCACGCCCGTGCCCAGCACGCCCACCGCCACCGCAACCGAGACCACCACGCCCGTGCCCAGCACATCCACCGCCACTGCAACCGAGACCACCACGCCCGTGCCCAGCACATCCACCGCCACTGCAACCGAGACTCCCACGCCCGTGCCCAGCACGCCCACCGCCACCGCAAGCGAGACCACCACGCCGGTGCCCAGCACGCCCACCGCCACCGCAACCGAGACCACCACGCCCACACCGTCCGCAACCGTCACGGCGTCGCCGACAGCACCCCCATCCGCGTGTCCATACACTTTTCTGGACGACACCTTGAGCCAGAGCGTGTCGTGCGACTTCATCGGGCCGTTCAACCCCAGCCCCGATTGCCCCAACAACCTTGAGGCGGGGTTCATCGGAGATGGCAGCATCCTCGGCATCGGCATCAGCGCAGAGGAGCTCATCACATTTGTGGCCACGGTGACCTCGGCAACCTCCGCAAGTTTGTTCGGCTACACCATCGGGAACGACACGACTATTATCAGCGTCGGCGGCACGGTCGAGTTGCAACAGAACGGTCAGGTCCTGGTCATTGCACCTGACAGCCCGCCATTCGATCTTGCTACCGATACCAACCAGTGTGCGTTCGTGCAGTACGCGGGAACCTACGCTGAAGTCCTCAGCGCGCAAGCAGCACCAGCGGCACCGCCCAGGCGCCACATGAGTAGCGTCCAGCCCGCGTCGTTCCGGCTTCGCTGATGCCCCGTTGCGAGGTCCGATGTATAGGCCAGTTTGTTGACATCGAGCGCACGCTCGTCGTCTGAACGAAGGCGCACAGCGAGCGAGGTCAGGAGATCTATGCGTTACATTTGCCCGAAATGCGGCGAGACCTTCACCGTAAAACCCCCGAACGGTGCCTGCCCGATCTGCGATGCCACGGTGCTTCCGGAACCGGAAACGCACGAAGCCGAGCCCCACGGCGATCGCGAGGGGCTTCCCTCACCGAAGCGACGGCTGTGATTGAGCCGACGGGCATCAATCACCTTCATCCTCCCCCGGAGGGAGAGTCGAGGAAAGAACAATGGTGGCGGCAGGCCTCTGTGCCTGCCGAAGTTACTTGTGGACACTCTCGAGGCGAGTGAAAGAAGGAGGTTGCAGTCGACAGGGCCACATCGAAATTGTAAGTACCTGCGCAGATGTCATCTCCGGACGCGGTGGCGAGTTTTCATGGGGCACAGGCGCCCGCCCGTGCGCGGCGTCCGCCCGCCGGCGCATGTGACCTGGTCGACATGTGGAGGAACACGCGCATGGTTGTGCTCACGGCCATGAGCGCTTCGCTGTACGCAGCCATCCTGATCCCGTTCAAAGTTCTCCCGATCATTCCTGGGGTGACCGAATTCCGGCCCGCCAATGCCGTTCCGGTAGTCTGTTCGTTCCTGTTCGGGCCGGCGGGAGCCTGGGGCGCGGCCATCGGCAACGTCATCGGCGACTTCTTCGGCGGCCTCGGCCCGGGTGATCTGTTCGGGTTTGTCGGTAATCTGCTTTACGGCCTTGTGCCGTACAGAGCATGGGAAGCGATCACCGACGGCGACCCGGTGCCGCGCACGCCGGGCACGTGGGTCGCCTTCGTGGCCACCGTGCTCTTGGCCAGCGGCGTGTGCGCGCTCACCATCGGCTGGGGCAGCAACCTGCTGGGGTTCGTGCCCTTCTCCGTGCTCGGCAACATCATTCTGATCAACAACTTTACGGTCGCCGTCGTGTTGGCGCCGTTCCTGCTCGCGGTGATCTATCCACGCGTCAAGCGCGGCGGGCTGCTGTACCGTGAGATCCTGCCGCGGCCGGTGCGGCCGCGGTGGCGGCGTCGTCTGGGCCTGGCGGTGGTGGCGTTGGCGACCGCCGGCGGTATGCTGCTGGGCAATTTGCTTTCATCCGGCCGCCTCAGTGTGCCGTTCCTCGCGCATCCGGACGCCGTCACAGCCACACGCGCCGGCGATGTCGGCCTCGGTCTCTTACCCGTGATGGTGGTGCTGCTAGTCGGCATCATGTTGATGTAACGTGTCCTGCCGCACGGCCGAAGAGGCCATTCGCCTGCACCAGCTCTCATTCAGTTATGCCGGCCAGAACGGTCTGGCGCTCGATGCCGTATCGCTGCACGTGCGGCGCGGTGAGATGGTCGTGATCATGGGCGCCACCGGCGCCGGCAAGACTACCTTGGTGAAATGCCTCAACCGCGTCATTCCGGTGTTTCAGCCCGGTGCTCTCACCGGCGAGATCTGCGTCCTTGGGCGCACCTTGCGGGAGGAAGGCGTGACCGATCTGGCGGGGCTCATCGGTTTGGTGTCGCAGGACTTCGAGGCGCAGCTGTTCGCCACCAACGTCGTGCAGGAAGTGGTCTTCGGCATGGAGCAGTTGGGGGTGCGGGCGGAAGAGATGCGGCGGCGGCTGCCACGCACGCTCGAAGCCGTTGGCCTCCAGGGCTTCGAAAGGCGCGATCCGGCGACGTTGTCGGGCGGCGAGAAGCAACGCCTCGCCATTGCCGCCACCCTGGCGTTGCAGCCGAGTATCATGGTATTCGACGAGCCCACCACAGACCTCGACCCGGTCGGCAAGCTCGAGATCTTCGCGGTACTCGCCACCATGCGCCGCCAGGGCTACACGCTGGTGGTGATCGAGCACGAGATCGCCGCAGCGGAACACGCCGATCGGCTGCTGATCATGAGTCACGGCCGCATCGTCGCCGACGACCTGCCGGAGCGTGTGCTCGCGCGCGTGGACTTCCTGCGCCAACATGGCGTCCGCGCGCCCGATCTGAATCGCCTCGCCGCGCGGCTCGACCTCGATCCGCCCCCGCGCACCCTCGACGAAGCGGAAGCGGAGATTCGGAAACGGAGCGTCGACAAACGGGAACCACACCCCCTTCGACCTGGCTCAGGGCAGGCTTCGAGACGGTCCCAAGACCCTTCGGCACGGCGCTCCGCGCCTGCTCAGGAGGGACCTCCTCAGGGTGAGCGGAAATTGTCCTTTGCAGCCAACAACAGAACCGCTCGCCCTGAGGAGCCGCCGTCTCTTCCGATCATCCCGAGTAGCGGCCCTTCCTTGGCCGCGTATCGAGGGACTGGCGGTGTCTCGAAGCCTGTCCTGAGCCCCGTCGAAGGGGGCGCCCGCTGGAAAAGATCGACAGTCTCTCCGGCAGAGGGTGTGCCGTTTCTTTCCGTGGAAGAGGTATCGTTCTGGTACGAGCCCGGAGGCGCGGCAGCGCTCGATCGCGTTTCGCTGACCATCGCCGCGGGCGAGTTCATGGCCATCATCGGCCAGAACGGCTCCGGCAAGACCACGTTGGCGAAACACCTCAATGGTTTGCTGTCGCCCAGCGCGGGCCGCGTCTTGTTGCGCGGCGTTGATGTTCACACACTACCCATCAACGCGGTGGCTGCTGACGTCGGCTACGTCTTCCAGAATCCTGATCACCAGATCTTCGCGGCGACGGTGTACGACGAGGTCGCGTTCGGGCCGCGAAATTTTTCGCTGGCCGCGGCGGAGATTGAGGAGCGCGTCCGCATGGCTCTGGATGCGGTGGGTCTAATCGGACTCGAGCGCGAGGACCCGTTTCTGCTCGGCAAGGGCCAACGCCAATGCCTGGCTGTCGCTTCCCTCCTGGCGTTGCGGCCGCGGCTGTTGATCCTCGATGAGCCGACGACCGGCTTGGACTACCTGGAGCAGCAACGGATGATGGGGCTGATCGCGCAGCTGCATGCCCAGGGCATGGCGATTGTGATCATCACGCACACGCCATGGGTCGTTGCGGAGTATGCGCAGCGCGGGGTGCTGATGGCGGCTGGTCGGATTCTGGTCGATGCGCCGCTGCAGACGTTGTTCGCGCAAGAGGCGCTACTCGGGCAAGCACACTTCCGCGCCCCGGACATCACCCGCCTCGGCCGCCGCTTTGGGTGTACGCCGCTGTCGGTGGAGGAGTTCGTGTCGGCGATTGGGGCCGGTAGGTAAGCCATGCTGTCGTTTGCCCGCAGTCAAGGAAACCTCCCCTGGCCCCTCCTTCGTGAGACTGTCGATTTTCTCGGATTGCGCCCTTCGACAGGCTCAGGGCGAGCGGAAGAAATCAATCACCTCAAAGCCACTACCGCTCAGGCTGAGCTTGTCGAAGCCGGGTTTGTGAGTTTATCGAGTAGGGTCCCTCCTCTTACCAAGGGGAGGTCAGGTGGGGTTTTCGTTCCTCCCGGGCCCTCAGCCATGAGCCGCTAGTCCCATGTCCCTCTTCCTCTACATCGATCGTCCCACCTTCGTGCACCGGCTCAATCCGACCGTGAAGGTGTTTGGGATGCTCTGTTTCTTCGTCGCGGCATTTGTCAGCCAGCGTCCGGCCATCATGCTGCCAGTGGCCCTCGGCATCGCCGTCTTGATCGTCACCGCCGGTGCGCTCCGCAATGTGTGGCGTCTGCGGCTGCTGTTCATCCTGGTCTTCATCATGACCTTCATCATCTGGACCTTGTTCTTCCGTGGCGGCGTGCCGCTGGTCCGCTGGGGTTTCCTGAGCATCAGCGCCGCCGGCCTGCAGTTCGCGCTGGGCATGGCGATCAAGCTTGACACCTTCTTGGGGGTCGGCGTGCTCTTTCTGTCGACGACGAAGATCGAGGAGTTCGCCTACGCACTGACCCGTGCCGGCATGCCGTACAAAGTGGGGTTCACCATGACGCTGGCGTTCCGGCTGGTACCCGTCTTCGTCGACGCCGCGGTCACGGTGGTGCAAGCGCAGCGCTGTCGCGGGTTCAAGTTCGACGAAGGCAACCTCCTGCAGCGCATGCGCCGCTACGTGCCGGTCCTTGTACCGGTGTTCATGGGCGCGCTGCGGCGTGCCGACGGCATGGCGATGGCGCTTGAAGCCCGCGGCTTTCAATCGACCACCCCACGCACCACCTTCGAGCAGTTTCCCTTCCGGTTGAGCGACGCCGCCGGCCTTCTGGTCGCGGTGGCGGTGGCGGTGCTCTACCTCGTGCTCTGGTATTGGGGCTACACGGCTGTGCCGCTGTCGTAGAAGTGCTGAGTCCTGCGCGAGACCGCTTGGCCCGCGATACGTTGATTGCGGCCCTGGTCGAACAACGCGCTCAGGAACTCGGTGCGGCGATTCGTGCGGTCGACGGGAGCGGGAACACCGACACCCCCGAAGGCGTGCTGGTGCGCCGTATCATCGACGCGTTTGCCGAGTACGAACGCCTGTCGATCAAAGCGCGCACCAAGGCAGCCCTCGCGGTGAAGCGCACTCGGAGAGAGCGGATCAGCCGAGAAGCTCCCTACGGCTGGCGCCTCAGTTGCGACGGCAAGCACATCGAGCCAGAACCACGCGAGGAAGCCATGGTCGCGCTGGCCCGCAAACTTCGCCGCTCTAGGATGTCGCTCCGCCGCATCGGTCGCCGTCTCGAAAAACGCGGGTACGCGCCGCGCTCCGCCAAGCGCTGGCACCCGCAGACCATCAGAAGCATCACAACAAGACAGTTGGACCAGGGCTAGCTGAAGGGAATATCGATTTCGGTGTAGCTGCCGGGTGTGGCCGCGTTCACCACGGCGGCGATGCGTTCAAGGTGCAATCGGACACGGGACCATTTCGTCGTACCGGTCAAAACAACGAGGGCAATCTTTCGTCCGGCAAGGTTCTGCTGGTAGCGGATTCTCCTGTCGGTCGTGAGCAAGAGATCAAGCGCCGCATCCTCGGCGGCGTTCAGCAATGCGCCATTGTTGAGCGTATCCCATCCTCTGGCCTGGGCTGTGGTGATGGTGTGGCCGGGAAGCGCGCGGGCAAGTCCCTTTGGCGTTCCGTGGTCAAAGAGAATGCGCATCGACCGGCGCGGCGGGGTGTCCCGGTGCGGACACCTTGAGGCTCTGGGCCACAAAATCAAGGACCGTGGCGATCTGCTCCCGCGTCACGTCGAATTGTTCCATCACTTCCTCGACGCTCAAATCCTCAAGGTTCTCAATCACGGTC
>Ga0326728_10011713_pt1 | contig 19860 bp, 13 predicted proteins | sample MB3enrmetagenome_FD_207602 | JGI IMG/M metagenome (GOLD analysis project Ga0326728, IMG submission 207602) | Lab enriched peat soil microbial communities from McLean, Ithaca, NY, United States - MB31MN | ecosystem: Environmental > Terrestrial > Soil > Wetlands > Peat | place: USA: New York... | reverse complement strand
GTGGTTTTCCACGCGATTCATGGCGCTGTCAATTTCGCCGCCTCCCGCGTAACCCATGCTGCACACCAGGCCATAGCGCCCGGGCACTTCGTACTCTTCCGGATTGAGCAGGTCCACGGCCTTCAAACCCATCTGCGCAGCTTTGGCGCACAGTTCGTCGAGGGGATTCTGCGGGTAGCACCAACGGCAAACCGATTGCCTCACGTGGCCTTTGCGAGGCACGGGAACGCCCTGCGCGGACCACAACGTGGATGGAACGGAAGCCATAGTCACTCCAGTAAGCGCACTCTTCAGCATGTTGCGTCGCGATACGTTTGTCATATAGATTTTTCAGAGTGTACCGGAGAAAAACGCCCGCGGCGAGTTCATTGCACCCGGCCGCCGCCAGTCTGACCGACGATTGCCGGTGCATCGTAGCCGGATCGACAGCGCGCCGTAGCGTTTTCCCAGACACTCATCCTTTCACAAGGTAGCCCTTTGCCAACTCCCCAAAAAGCTGTATTTGGCTTTCCTGCCACTTCTGATCGCGGCCCAGCTCTTTCGCCAGGATTTGCGCCACCCGGGGAGCCATCTGAATCGCCGCCCTGGCATTGAGAAAGAGTGCGCGTGTGCGCCGCGCCAGAACGTCTTCCACGGAGCGCGCCATTTCCTCGCGCGCGGCCCACACAACTTCTGCCGCACAGTACGGCAGGGCCGGGTGCATGGCTTCGCCCAGACCGGCATCGCCGCGGATAATCTCTTGAATGAATGGCGCGTCGGATCCGTAAAACGCGAGCGGGCCAAAGCGCTCCGCGTGTTGATGAAAGCCGTGGATGTTCAGTTGCTTCGTCACGCTGGGGCGCTCGGTCAGGCCCGCGAGGGTAGCGGCCTGGTCCACGCAATGCTCCGCCATGTTTCGATACGTGGTCCATTTGCCTCCGGCAGTATTCACCAAACCGGAAGAATCGATTTGAATGGCGTGATCGCGAGAGAGGGCCGCTGTATTTTTCTTGTCCCCGGAACGCAACAACGGCCGGATTCCCGCGAAGGTGCTCAGGATGTCGTCCTTGGTGGGTTTCTTCGCCAGATAGAGGCTGGCGGTGCTGAGCATGAACTCGATCTCTTGCTCCATGGGCACGGGTTCGAGGGTGGGTTGCTCGATGGGAGTGTCGGTGGTGCCCACCAGCGTGTGCCCGTGCCAGGGAATAGCGAACATGACGCGGCCATCGCTGGTGCGCGGCACAATGATGGCATGATCTCCCGGGAGAAATGATTTATCCAAAACGATGTGGGCGCCCTGGCTGGGAGCGATCATGTCTTCTGCTTTCGCATCGGCCATGTGACGCACGGAGTCGGTGAATGGCCCGGTGGCGTTGATGACGACCTTGGCTTTGAGTGCAAATTTCTCGCCGCTCTCGATGTCTCGCGCGATGACGCCGTCCAACAGGCCGTCCGCGTCCTTGGTCAAGCCCGTCACCTGCATGTAGTTGAGCAGGATCGCGCCTTGTTCGGCGGCGGTGGTGACCAGATCGATCAGCAGACGCGCATCATCAAACTGTCCGTCATAGTAGATCACCCCGCCGCGCAGCCCGTCCGTGTTTATGTTCGGGATGCGTTCGACAGTTTCTTCCTTGGACAGCAGTTCGGAAGGGCCGAAGCCATACTTGCCCGCCATGGCCTGGTACAGTTTGAGCCCGATGCCGTAAAACGGCCCTTCCCACCAGGAATAGTTGGGCACGACGAAGGGCAGTTCGCTCACCAGGTGCGGCGCATTCTGGCGGAGAATGCCGCGTTCTTTCAGCGCCTCCATCACCAGCGAGACTTGCCCTTGTTCCAGATAGCGCACGCCGCCATGCACCAGTTTGGTGCTGCGGCTGGACGTGCCCTTGCCAAAATCATGCTGCTCAAGCAGCAGCGTTCTGTAGCCGCGCGCGGCGGCATCCACGGCCACGCCGACACCTGTCGCGCCGCCTCCGATGACAATCATGCCCAAAGGTTCGCTTTGCGCACGAACCTGACTTAGCATCTCCTCGCGTTTCGTAGGATTTCTCCTTCCCACAATTTTCGCCAGGGCATGGCTTCAGCCATGCCGCAACTCTCGCATAATCAATTCGGCTTCAACCGCTGAGGGCGGTTTTTTCCGGCTCTCACACAGACTCTGAAGTGCGTCAATAAGATGTTTCCACCTTCACTCAGCAACCTTTTAGCGTCATCGAGCCCGCTTCCTTTTTCCCTTCTTCCCACCTTCCGCGGGACGTTCCCACTGCTTCGCCCGCGCCAACGCCTCCTGCCAGCGTGCGCGCAACTCGCTTGCTTGCGCTCGCCGCATTTTGGGCTCAAACACTTTTTCCGCCTTCCACTGCGATGCCTCATCCTGGAGATTCTTCCAAAAACCCGTCGCCAGTCCCGCTAGGTAGGCCGCTCCCAAGGCCGTTGTTTCCGTAACCGCCGGACGCACAATCGGTATCCCCAAAATGTCCGCCTGGAATTGCATCAACAATTCGCTGCGCGTCAAGCCTCCGTCCACGCGCAGTTCCCTTAATTTCTTCCCCGTGTCACTCTGCATGGCTTCCAGCAGGTCCGCCACCTGGAAGGCCACGCCTTCCAGCGCCGCTCTCGCCACGTGTCCGCCTGTTGCATCCCTCGTGATACCCAGAAGTATGCCGCGCGCGTACGGATCCCAATGCGGCGCGCCCAGTCCGGCAAACGCGGGCACCAGGAAAAGTCCCCCACTATCCTTCACCGTAGCCGCTAGTGCGTCCACTTCTGGCGCGGAACGTATCAGCTTCAAGCCATCGCGCAGCCACTGCACCACCGCCCCGCCGATGAACACGCTTCCTTCCTGCGCGTAATCCGTCTTAGGCCCGATTTTCCAGGCGATTGTGGTCAGCAGGCGGTTCTTGGAGTCCACCGCCTTCGCGCCGGTGTTTTGCAGCAGGAAGCATCCCGTCCCGTAGGTGCTTTTCGTTCCACCGGGCTTGATGCACATCTGTCCAAACAGCGCGGCTTGTTGATCTCCCGCGATGCCGCCAATGGGAATGTCCTGGAGCCCGAGCGTGGAGTTTACGTGGCCATACACTTCGCTGGAAGAGCGCAGTTCGGGCAGCATGCTCGCGGGAACGCGGAATAGCTTTAGCAGTTCCGCGTCCCACTCGCCCGTATGGATGTTCAACAAAAGCGTGCGCGAGGCGTTGCTGGCGTCGGTGATATGTCTCGAGCGGATCGTGAGTTTCCAGACCAGCCAACTGTCCACCGTACCGAAAGCCAATTTGCCTTGTTCGGCTTTTTTGCGCACTCCGGCTACGTTGTCCAGAATCCAAGTGACCTTGGTAGCGGAAAAATAGGAATCCAGGAGCAGGCCAGTGCGCTTCTGAATCATTTTCAGGGCGCCATCACGGCGCAACTGGTCGCACATTCCGGCTGTGCGGCGATCCTGCCACACGATCGCGTTGTGGACCGGCTCGCCCGTTTCGCGGTCCCAGACGATACTTGTCTCCCGCTGATTGGTGATGCCTATCGCGGCGATGTCGCCCGGAGTCGCGTTCACGCTGCCCAGCGCTTCCATGGCCACCGCCACCTGCGAAGACCAGATTTCTTCCGGATCATGCTCCACCCAGCCGGGTTGCGGATAAATCTGGCGAATTTCCCGCTGCGCCACGGCGGCAATCTGGCCGCTGTGATCGAAAAGAATCGCGCGAACGCTAGTCGTGCCGGCGTCTAAAGCAAGTATGTAGCGCTTGGGCATGATGGGCCCTCGATTTCCTCGGATGATTGTTTCCCTGCAAGGAGCAATGAATCTAAAACACCCGTCCGTCTAACTCTGCCGAACTCTACCCCCACATTTGCGACGACGATATAAAATGCGCCTCGCCGCGTCAAGCGCCCCTGATCGCTGACGGTGGGGCAGTTTCCGAAACGCAGGAACATTCCATGGCGGTATTGGGCCGAACTTGTCAGGTTTGCCGCCTTACCGGGACTTGACCCTCAATTCTGTGGCTCTCATTGCGTGCCACTCGGCTGAAGTTATCGCGAGTTGACCCAATCGGTTTGCAGTTTCGGGGGTTGTACCAAGGTCTGCATAACGACACAATATTGTTCCGTCTTTTCTTGCAAACTGCGCAACTGCTCCGGTGTTGCCTTAGGCGCATCAATATCGAATCGTAACCGGATTCGTTCGAATCCAACCGGTACATCCTTTGCAATGCCGAGCGTGCCTCGAAGATCCAAATCTCCTTCGACGGTCACCTCGACCCGTTCCGTCGGTATTCCCATCGCCGCGGCCACCATCTGGCAAGTAAGTTGCGCACAGGCCGACAATGCGCCGAGCAGCATGTCGCCGGAACAGGCGGCGGTACCCGCGCCTCCCACACCGGGGTGAGCTTCGGCATTATGGATGCTCCGTCCGATCGCTACCGAGCAGGCGATTGGCGTCTCGGTTTGTCCGCCCCGGGCTTTCAGCGTGATCCGCGAGGCAGACGGATCATTCCGGTATTGGTCTTTCAACGGTTTTTGAACAGACTTAAGATCCACGATCGCCTCCAAGACTGGGCGCATGAAGACAGTATTGTAGCAAGTCTCGGGGCTTGCTAGTATTCCCGTGCGCGGGGGTTACCATATGCCGAAGTTCGTGATCGAGCGAGAAATACCAGGAGCGGGAAATCTGTCGGATGCAGAACTGAAGGAAATCGCCAGGAAGTCCGTGGAAGTTCTCAAGGGAATGGGTCCTGAGATTCAATGGCTGCAAAGCTATGTCACCGGCGACAAAGTGTACTGCGTGTATCTTGCTCCCGACGAGGCCGCCATTCGAGAACACGCTAAACGCGGTGGCTTCCCCGCCAATCGCATATCCGCCGTGCGGCGGCTCATCGATCCCACCACGGCAGAGTGATTTTCTGCCGATTCTTTCCGTAGGACCCGATCACCAGACTCGTCCACCAATCGCACGGCACGAGATCAATCTGCTGTTGTCTTCGCGCCTGAAGCAGGACGAAACAAATCTTCAATGGCTTTTTCGATTGGCATCACCCAACCCTCCAGCCACGCATTTCTGGCGACCGTGATGGGCAAGGCTCGCCGAGCCGCCTCGAGACTCTGTTCCAACTTAACTTGTTCTGCGGGCACAAGCGGCGCACCAATGCTTTGCCGTAGCGCTGCCGCCGCACCCGCCAAACGCAACGAGCGCTCCGATTCCGATTGTGCCGCCGCGGAGCAGGCAAACGATTCCAGAAGTCGCGCAATCCCTCGCTTATGCTCCAACTTCCAGAAAATCGCCAGGCTCTCTCGGTAAAGCGTATCGGCGGTACGGTAATCCTGTTGCTCTCTCGCGAGGTTTCCCAAGTCGGCGAGTGATCCGCCGACTCCCCAGCTATCGTTGAGCTCCCGAAAACTTGCTAAGCTCTGTTCGTAAAGTATCCGTGCGGCAACGGAGTCGCCCTGGTCGCGTGTCACATCTCCCTGATGATTTAGCGCCCAAGCGTATCCCGTTCCGTCGCCGAGTTGGCTGAAAATCGATAGACATTCCTGATTGAGAACTCCAGCGTACGAATAGTCGCCCTGTAGCTTCACGACATTTGCGAGATTACTCAGAGCTCGCGCGACAGCCCGTGAATCATGCAGCTCTCTCCACAGTGCCAGACTCTCTTCGAAAAGCGCCCGCGACGCCGGCAAGTCGCCTCGATCGCGCGCATTGACAGCCAATGCGTTCAACGAGACCGCGATACTTTGCTTGTCTCCTAATCTCCGCGCAATCTCTAAACTCTCCTCCAGAAGAGAGTCGGAAACCACGAAGTCGCCTTGCTCGCCAGCCAGAACTCCGGCGGCGAATAGGGCCCGCAGCCGCGCGTTGCTCGGTGCCGACGCACCTTCGAGTTTAAGCAGCTTTCCAAGCCGCTCGCGGCCTTCGCTCAGGTGTTCGCGCATTTCCCAGAAACGAAACAGAGCCACGCCTAAACGCAGACCCCATTCCGCGTGGCCGGTCTCGATAAGCCAGTCGAGCGCAGCGCGAAAGTTGTCGTGTTCGATTTCAAACCGATCCAGCGAGACGCTCTGGTTCGTACCTATATCCTCGGTAGCCCCTTCCTCCGCCAGCACAAGACAGTACGCGGCATGGGCACGACGGGTCAGCGGTTCTTCGCCGCATTCTGCCATTTTAACAAAGGCATACTCACGAATCGTCTCGAGCATCACAAAACGCGGCTCTCCGTCGGCTTGTTCTGTCTGGCGAACCAGGCTCTTGTCCACCATTGAGGACATACCATCGAGCACTTCCACGCCGAGATCCTTCTTGGTGTCGCAAACCGCTTCCACAGCTTCCAGCGTGCATCCGCCAAAAAAAACGGAAAGCCTTCTGAAAAGTTTTTGCTCGGGCTCGGCGAGAAGGTCGTAGCTCCAGTCGATCGCTTGCCGGAGAGTCTGCTGTCGCGCGGGCAAGTCGCGCGCACCGCCGGTCAAGAGCTGGAGGCGGCTCGCCAGTCTTGCCCGCATCGCCGAGACGGACAGCAGTTTGATCCGGGCAGCGGCAAGCTCTATAGCTAGAGGAAGGCCGTCAAGCCGCGCACAAATCTCCGCCACGATAGGCGCGTTCTCTTCGGTGATTTTGAAATTAGGTCTCACGGCCGCCGCGCGTTGAACGAAGAGCGAAATCGCAGAAAACTTGGAGAGTTCCTCGACGGAAACTACCGATTTAGCATCGGGCAGTGCGAGTGGCGGCACGGGAAACTCGTGTTCGTTGTAAACGTGCAGCGCCTCGCGGCTGGTGACCAAAAGTTTAAGACTGGGGGCCAGCGCCAGAACTTCCGCGAGTAGTGGCGCGGCTTCAACGAGGTGTTCGAAGTTGTCAATCAGCAGAAGCGACGCCGACCCTGAGGAATTGCGCAAGTGTTCCTTTAGCGCGTCCATCGGTGCCTCTGCGCCCGTCTCGCGAAGACCCAGCGTCTGAGCGATCGTCAAAATGATCAGCCCGGGGTCGGTGATGGCGGACAGTGGAACGAAATACACGCCCGAAGCAAACTGCTCCGCCAGATCGCGAGCAGCCTCAATTGCCAGACGGGATTTGCCAATTCCGCCGGGCCCGGTGACGGTCACCAGCCGCACATCAGGACGGCTCAACAACTGTTTCACCGCGGCAAGTTCTTTGTCGCGTCCAACAAACGCAGTCGTTGTCACGGGCAAATTGCTCGGACGAGTGTCCCTGCGGATTGCGGTAAGGTCCGAGAGTCGGTCACGGATTGCCACCAAATCTCGCAGCAAGTCACGGGTCGAGAAATAACGTTTCTGAGGCTCTTTAGCCAGACAGCGCTCAATGACCCAGCAGAGTGGCGGAGGCGCCTGGGGGTTCAGCGAGCTGATTGGTTCGGGCTCTTCGTGGGCGATGGCCGAAAGCGTGTGTGCCTGTGTTGCCCTTCGAAAGGCGTGCTTTCCGGTGACCAATTCGTACAGCACGAGACCGAACGCGAACTGGTCCGAGCGAAAGTCGAGCGAACGTCCGCCTGACTGCTCGGGTGACATATAGCGCGGTGTTCCGGAGATTGCACCGAACTCCGAGTGCATCGTGGCACTGTCGCAAGTGTCGCACTGTTCTTCGTTATCCAGCCGAAGTTTAGCCAGGCCGAAATCCAAAATCTTGACCGCCTCGGCAGAGACGATGATGTTCTCCGGCTTTAAGTCTCTATGGATGACGCCCATTTCATGGGCCTTGGCAAGCCCTTCGGCAATCTGCACGGCGATGGAAATTACGTTGCGCATTGGGGGAATGCCGTCGGCAATCAGCTTACGCAGAGTCGGCCCTTCGACGAACTCCAGCACCAGAAAGTCGATGCCTTCATCGTGCCCGATGTCGTACAGAGTGCAGATATTGGGGTGGGAGAGTTTCGAAATTGTGCGCGCTTCATGCTCGAGCCGCTGGCGCAGTTCTACATTCTGCGACAGCCGCTCGGGCAAAACCTTCAGCGCAACAATGCGGCCCAGGCGACTGTCACGCGCACGGTACACTTCGCCCATGCCCCCGACGCCGAGTGAGGAAAGAATCGCGTACGGTCCGAGTTTTGCGCCTGGAGCGAAAGGCATAGCGTGCGTGATTATAACCCCGGATGAGGATGGCCCGGCAAAGCCTGATCCCTGAGATTCCGATGATGCGGAAACCATAGAGGTTGCAATAGTTGATTAGATGAAGGTCTTCAAGGTCAGAAGGAGCGACCATCCACACCAATGATCCTAGCTCCCTCGAATCACTGTTCCTCGATAGACAGCAACACCAACGCTTACGGAAATTGTTGGTTCTTTGCCGTCATCCAACGGCTCCCGGCTGAAGTATAGGAGACATCAGCACTTTTTCACTGCACCTTCAAGGGCCCGGAAACCGAGCCTGTGCGACCGTTTAGGTCATCACGAACAACAAAACGGACGGTATATTCGCCGGGGGCAAGATCCAGACCTCCCTTATAGATAACCCCTCTCAGGCGAATCAGGGCCAACTTCTCCGCGCTCAGATGAGCATCCACTTTCTGGCCCACCGGTTGACCGGCCGGATTGCCCTCAGGCGTTACCGCCAATGCGACGAAGTCCAGCACGATGTGGTTATTGTCGGCTTCGTTGATCACGACAGCGCCCGGGGAAAGATGCATCACATAGTTCAGGCGCTTCTTGCCCGGCTCCGTCCCGGGTTCGGTGTTGTCCCAGTTCGCCTGGAACGCAAGCGATGTGTAATCCAAGGGCGACCGTAAAGCCGACGAGATGTCGCTGTTGCGGCTGTTTTCGGGATCGATGGTGGCATTGGTCACGAAGAAGCCGCTGCGCGCCCGCACTTCGCTGTGTTCGCGGTTTACCTTCACAGTAAGCTTGCGCCAGCCAGACTTAGTCTTCGAATGATCGAGATAGTAGCCCAGTATGTAGTATTCCGAGGAATCGTTCACCGCCTCGCGAAAGCCCTTTGCCAAGTCGTTGGAGTTGAAATAGGCGCGGCCTCCGGTCATGGACGCAAAGGTTTGGAACGTCGACTCCGTATCCATCTGTCTCAAATTCGCGCGGCTCGCGTAGTTTCTTGACGGATTATGCGTGGAAGCGCCCGGATTGCCCATAGAAGCGCTCGGCACCGTCCCAACCCGCAGCCCCTTCACGTCCACGGGATAGAGTGATATCTGCGCGTCGTTCAAAAGCTGCCAAGTGCGTTCGTACATGGGCAGCACATCGGCAAGAGTATCGCGGCCGGCGGGAGCGATTCCCATGGAGCCGCTCACGCTGAAAGGGAATCCGCCGCTCGCCCAGATTAAGGACTTGCGCCCCGGGAACCCCGCGACCGCCTGGGCTATCTGCTGCATCCCCTCTAAAGTGTAGGTGATGGCAAGACGCTGCTCGAACGATCGAAAGTTTAAACTTGTGCCTTGCAACATGGCTTGGAGCTTGCCAGCTTCGCTCTGCACACTCGCTTGGGCTGACCCGTTCGAGCTCCGCCCTCCGTTCCCGGCCGCCCCATGGCCACCCGCGCTGCTATTTGGGTTCGCGGTTCCGCTGCCGGCTCCCCCATCCTCCGGGCTATCGATCATTTCATATGCATCGCCGTTTACCTGATGCAGCGCCGCGACCAGGATCCGAGGATCGGTGGTGAAATCATGGATCACTTGAATGCCGCTGCGGGTGAGCGTGTAAAGGGCTGTCGGTTCGCGCACATCCACCGATTGCGTCAGATACTTGAGCAATTCCTGACGCGCAGTCTCCTGGTCCATAATGCGTGTGTTAATAAAGTCGAGCATGATGAGCGTGATGCGCCTCGCGGACGGCTCGGCCGCCACGGAATTGCTGAACTCGTCCGGAATCCCGGGGCGCAACCAGCGTTGTGTATCGCTGGTAATCTCCTCGAACGTCGCGACCTTTTCTTCCGCGCTGTCTTCCAACACTTTGAAGTCTTCCTTCTTGAGTCCGCTGATGTGTGTGCCCGATTTGTCCGTAACCACCGTCGGGATCAACACCAGTTCCGTGCGTAGAGTGAACTTGACTTCAGAGTTGTCATCCTTCTCTTTGGGTTTTGCAAAGACAATAACCGAACAAGCCAGAGTGGCGATTAACAGCACGTAGCGGAAATGCTGGCGGCAATTCATCATCCTGAATCCTATACTCTCCTGGCCAGAAGATCGATATTTGACTGCAAAAGTGGCAGCGAGTATACAACCTTTTCGCCTGCTCACATAGCCTTGACAACGAATCAGTGGTAGGTCCTGACAAACGCGTAATCGGTAAATTGGGTGCTGGAACGGAGATGTCCGGTAGCGCGACGTCCATTTGACGTCCAATCGGAACTGCCGCCTGAAACACTCGAACTCCCACACTTACCTGACATCCACCATGGGTCCGTGCTCGAGAGGATCGTCGCTGTCCAACATACCGATAAGCCGGGAACACGGATCACTGCTGGCCTCCTTATGGCCAAGGTCTATCGCAATTCAAACGACTCTTACCTGAGCGGTTTTGCGTGCGAGTATGCTGGCAACGGATCGATAGAAGAAGCGGAAGCCAATTTACGGGAAGCGATGCAGCAGCTTTTTGTGCGCCGTTATGAAACAAGCATCTACAAACTCAAGTATGGAAAATCGGTCGTTCGGACCTATACGCCGGGAAAATCGTTCGGAACGATTCTTGTCGGCATCGGGTTCGCCAGTTATCTGGTGCCGATATTAAGACCCGAAGTGGAGGTTACCCCTTCGCACAAAGATAAGTCGCACGTGAAATATACGACCAAATGAGTAAGCTGGCACAACGTTGTTGACTTCATACAAGCTAAGGGGTAGGTTGCTTTTACTAACTTGTGGGTATGCTCAGGCAGGCTGCATGCTCTCAAGGAGACGTCATGAAAAAGCAAAAGGGTTTTTCTCTTATCGAACTGTTGATCGTCGTGGCGATCATTCTGATCATCGCGGCCGTTGCAGTCCCAGCCTTCATTCGCTCCAGGATAGCGGCGAACGAGGCTTCGGCGGTCGCCTCCCTGCGCGACATCAATACGGGCGAAGTGACCTATAACAATTCGTACCCTGGAACGTATGGCACCCTCGCGCAGTTGGGCCCTGACGGCGCGACCTGCACTACGGCTAGCTCGGCGAACGCCTGCTTGATCGACATCGTGCTAGCGAGCGCGTCGTCTCCGACGACTCCGAAGGATGGCTACTACTTCACGATCGGTGGCGACCTGGTCACGGGCTACACCAGCTTGGCGCAGCCCTCTGGTCCTAACACGACGGGTACGCGCACGTTCTGCTCGGACGAGTCCTTGGTGCTCTTCTACAACGCAAGCGGCGGCGATTGCACGACGACCACCGCCAGCCCGCTGTAATACGGCGCATCCCCCACAAACCCTTCTGAGGACTCGACTTCCGCAATAACCAATAGGCGCGCACAGTTCGTCCCTGCGTCGCAATTTCTCCATTCTTCTCCATCTCCCCAAGCAGTTCACCGTTCGACGGGATCTGCCATCTCGCGGCGCTCTCGCAAGTAACCCACTGTCGGTATTACGCATTAATCGGAGATCAGATGGGGTACTAGGAACATGTCTGCCATCATCGGACAAGTGGCAGTGCCCGCAGCCATAGTTTGTATCTTTTTCGCGTTGTCCTCGGCCGAGTCTCTTCTCGAAAACCCCATTCGCTGGCAAACTTCTTCCTTCTCCCTTCCGCCTGTCCCTTCGGGCAGTTACCCCCTCTGCCCCTTTGCCTAGTTATCTACTGCGCATCACCACGGATTCTTTCATGCGCCTTCCTCCGTTTCTTCTCACAATGAAACCTACGGGTGCCGTTTCCGTTTGGCTGGTGTTTCATGAGGACTGCTGGCTTCTTCTTTCTCTTGGCCGTTTTTGCCTTACTTTCTCCGGCCGTGTGTTTCTCTCAATCCCCCGCAAACCCTCCAACGCCTCGCAACGATTCCGTCGTCTCCGTTCAGGAACTCGCCATGCCCCACAAAGCCGCGCACGCCTTTGAAAAGGGCACAGACCTCCTCCTCAAGGGCGATCTCCAAGCCAGCCTCCCTTACTTCCGCACCGTTATCGAACAAGCTCCTCACTCCTATCGTGCCTACCACAATCTTGGCCTTGCACTCTCGCGTCTCGGCCAGCTTGACGCCGCCGCGCAAGACTTCCAGAAATCGATCGACCTGACCAACGGTGGCTTTGCACCCTCCCTGTTCGGATTCGCGATGATCCTTTATCGGCGCGCTGACTACCGCGAGGCCGAAACTCTGGTTCGGAGAGGTCTCCTGGTCGCGCCGGGTTCCGGGGTGGGCAACTATTGTCTCGGGCTTGTGCAGTTTTCGCTCGGCCGAATCTCTGATGCGGAACGCAGCACCGTAGAGGCACTCAATCTCGACCCCGGCAATGCGGACGCCTACGTCCTATTGGGCAGGATTCACGAGCGAGAGCACAACCCCTCTGGCGTCGTCACTGATGTCCAGACCTATTTCAAGCTCGATCCTCACGGCGCCTTGCACGCCGACGCCCTTGACCTTCTTCACCGCGCTCAGCGGGACATCTCCCGCCTATCCGCATCTCTCAACTGATTCCACTCGCCGCAACTGGACTTCGCATGCCACCCCGCCAGGGTTATCCCTTCGAGGTACGCCATCCCTGAATAATCGATTCCATCCTGATGGGCCTTGCAAAACTGCTATGGATGACGGGGCTCACTGTCTGATAAACGCGGCGGGCTCAATGGGTCGGCGCAACACCAGCTCGAAGTCTACTCGCAGGAGTCCTAGAAGCTAAAATCGTTTGCGAGTGTTGGATCAATCGGAACACTACCCTGTCCAAGTCCGATTGAGTACACCAGGAGAGATCGGTTCTCTAGGGGAAGTATTGTCGGATCAACTGATTAGCTGGTGTTGCATCGGCCTGTTGAGCTTTCATGACTAACCAGGCAAGTGGAATTGCTCCCGAGTTGCCCGTGATCCTCCCGCAATCAAGGGCAAGGCCCACCTGTCGGGGATCGAGACTTGTGCCTCGGCTACTGATGCTCGCGCGGCCCGATACTCCGGGCACGCCGCTGGATTGAAGCCGGATTATGGTCGGGGAAGATCGAGCAGCACAACATCCGAGCGCTCCTGCACTCGTTCGAGGACAACTTCACGGCCATCTGGGGAGATGTCGAAGTCGCGAATATCGAAGCCGGGCGTGAAGTTCGTCAATTGCCGCTCGGCACCTGTCTCCAGGTCGATGAGCCAAAGATTCTCATGTTGAATCTCTCCTCGCAGGACCACGAGTGCTCGCCCTCCTGGCAAAAAGACCGAATGTCGAGCCCCTCGTGTCAGGGTCAGGACCGGCAGCAGATGCGCTGCACCCTCAGCCGTGGCGGCTTTCACCGAAAACGTGGTGCCTATGTCGGGTCCCGAATAAACAACGAAGCGACCATCGGGCGACCACACGGGATCGACTGAGTACTCCTGGACAAAAAGAGCGGGGGCGCGACCGTGGACCGGTATCCGGAAGAGGTGTGGGATGCCGTGGTCATTCGCCGCCGAGGTAATTGACTGGCCGTCGGGCGCCCATGCTGGAGCGCCTTGAAGGTCGAGCGAATCAGTCACAATCCGCACGTTCGTTCCATCGACCTGCATCACGTACAACAGCGTCTGCCCATGTTGCCGGACTGAGAATGCGATAGACCGTCCATCAGGCGAGATTGCCGGGCCGCCGAAGACTCGCGCTCCCTGACCGCTCCACAACTCCGTTCCAGTTCCGTCGTTTGCGACCTTCCAGATACTCTCGCTCGTACCAGTCGCAGAAACGTACAGAAGATAATTTGGACCTAGTCTTGGTGCGAACCCGGTGCCGGTCGTCAGCGAGATTCGAGCAGCCGCCGACTCCTCGGCGGGTGAGTCAGCGATCCGCATGCGCCAGAGTGTTGTCTTCGGGCTTGCGAGCGTGGCAACCAGACGCCGGCCATCTGCGCTGGCCGCCAACGACGTGTACCGGTCAACCCCAGAGGTCAGCCGGTGGGGAATGCGGCGCTCGACGTCCATGCTATAGAGCCACGGCCCCGAACCATCGGGATCGTTTGCGAGGTACAGCAGCGTCCGACGGTCTAAAAGGACCGGATGAGTTACGCGCCCCATGTGCGACGTAATCCGTTCGGGACTCCCGCCTGTTGGCCTGATGCGCCAGATGTCCAATTTGTCCGGCAGGGAACCTTGAACGAAGTAGACGAACGCCGTGTCGGGCGCCCACAACGGAAAGTGACAGTGAAGCCCGGCTGGAGCAGTGAAGATGGGCCGACCCTCCGCTCTCCGGCTGCCGTCTGATACGAACAACGGATCTCCAGGTCCGGGAGTGTGGTACACGAGTCGGGAGGCGTCGTGGGACCAGTCGTACTCGGCCACGCCTTCGAGGTAAGGCTTCGGCGATCCGCCCAGCGTTGGCACCGCCCAGATGCTGATGTCGCCCCCGCCCGAGCCGCCCTGCTTGCGAACCCAAAACGTAACGAAAGCGCCGTCGGGCGAGAACCCCAAGGTGCGGATCGATGGATTGACGAGTTCCGATGTGCTCCCGCGAGTCAAATTGTGAAACTGTCCCGAACCAACCTGCGTCACCCAAACATCCATCTGTCCGTCCCGGTCCGACAGAAACGCCACAAACTGACCGTCGCGTGACACCGCAGCGTCCTGCTCCATTCCATCGAAGTCCGTGACGGTCTGAATTCGCGCGTCGGCGATCGGGTTTCGCCAGAAATACTCCGTCCTCTGAATCCAGAGGCCTGCGCCAATCGCCAGCACGATTCCTGCCGCTGCCAGCGGCAAAACGAACCTCCATCTAATTAGAGAGGTCGGTATCGCAGTGCGCGGGGCCACAGGAGGATTAAGCGAGGGACCCTCGTTTCCGTTTTCCTGCGCTGCTCGAAGATTCCGGCCACGCGCCCAGGCATCCAACTCCGCCCGGAAAGCGTAGACCGAGCCCATCCTGTAATGCAGATGCCGGTGAATGGGCATCCCCTCCCGCTTCTCCCAGCGCTGGACTGTCGTCACGTCGCGGTTGAGGTAGGCCGCGATTTCCTTCCACGAATCCAGGCGGTCTTCGCTAGGTTTTAGGGATGGCGGCGTGCCAAGGGATGAGTCCCCCATGCGCTCTCCTGATTGGTCCGCTGTTTGTCGGGAGCAGCCCGGATTGTAACCTCCGCCACACGCGGCGGCAAGACACAGCATTCGACGGCAAATAGCGGCACTGCTGCAATTCTGTGCCTTGCCGCTTGACGATGCCCACCAGGCTGTCCGAAGGTATCCGCACGCCTGAAGTGCAAGAAGGCGTGAGTCTCAAAAATCCTGGAGGTCTTTCATGAACGGCAAAACATTCTCGTGGGTGGTACGCATCATCGCGGTCCTGGTCCTTGCGGTAGGCACCAGCGCTCAGGCTCAAGATCCGACGCCCAAGCACTTGAGCGGTGTAATCAACGACTATACGCCGATATCGGGTACGACCGCGTGGGAAGTTCGCGGCCCGTGGACCTTAAAGCTGAAAGGAGAATCCGGCTCGGCCGATTTCTCGGCGGCTGTGACCATGGAGTTGTCCGTCCTTGGACAGAGCACTACAACCGTCTCGGCGGTTGCCCTAACTCAGCATACACACCACATCACAATGAACGACGCTACTGTCACCAGCTTTGAGACAATCGAGGCCAGCGGCTGCCCTACGTTCAGCCCGGCTACCAGCGGCCCCGTTCTGGTGGTGAGCGGTCAAGCCACCGTAACGGCGAACGGACAGACAGACACACCCTTCGCGCCGCTGGGCCAGCCCTCGCCGCTGACGCTGTGTCTCAGCGGAGGAACCGGCGTGCCATATGCCAACATCACACTGCAGTTCGGGTCGCCTGCCTCAAAGCATTTCGGGTCCCAGGCCATCCACGGCGTCGCTCGCATCCCGCGTAAGTCAGACGAAGGTGATGGAGATAAACACTAGGCATCTCAGCCTCTCGAAGGCCTGGTTCCCTGTGCGGAATCGTTTGGCTCGGAGACGCACGGTACATATCCCTCAGCATCGATCCCGGGCACTGGCGCGGGCTGAGTGTCAGTGCCGCATTATCAAACGATCTCTCCAGCCAGGACTTGCGCGACGCGCCGGGATTAGGGCTTGCGTGCCGAAACGGTTGACGAAAGGTGGTTGCAGGGCATACTCGCAAGCGTTCCACAGGAGCCTGTCCTGGAGAAGTTTTCTCCGACCTGCGCCTGCGGGGGCTGGTTAGTCTCCGCGATGAAGACACCTGGTTGGCGGTTCCGCCGGATTGTGACTGCATTGTCGGCCACTCGGAGCTGATGGTCTAAGTCCTGGTAAACGCTGTCAGCTCAACCGGTCAGCTTGGTACTAGTCTCCCCATGCACGGTCACCCGACTTGCTGGGACCTGTTGTCATCGCTCTGCGCAAACGCAATTTTGCAACAGCTACGAGATACGCCAACAAGGCCTCTTTCGCTCTGTCAGCGCTTCGGGATGCGCGCAACAGCCCCGTTTGATGGTGGTTAGGTATGATTAACAATGGCCGTTTTTACATGCGTTGTCGCCCGTAGCGACTTCGTTGGGTGACCACCTGCCAGATATTCCTAAGCAGCAAGCCCACTGAGCCAAGAATATTCAAGTAGCACGAACACGCACGTCCTTATTCGTCGGTGCGGTCCCAGAGCCCATTGGACCTGAGCGCTTCGACTTCGCGTCTGGCAAGGTCCTGTAGAACCAAATAGTTGGCCTTAGACGCGCGGTTCAAGGGCATCTTGCCAGCGTCCAGCAAGATGTAATGGCGCGGCCGCATGTAGGAAGCCAGGCCGCGCGCGTGCTTCTCGAGTATTTGCCTGGTGAGTTCGGCGCCGGGTTTCTGTTCCACGAAGGCGACGATAGCCTCGGAGATGATGGCGTGCTCCACTCCGACCGCCGCGCACGAGGCGACTTGATCGAGCGCACAGAAGTGGTTTTCGATGTCTCCCGGGAACACTTGGTATCCACCGGGCTTGATGATCCACTTGGCACGGCCGACGAGATGCAGGCCGCCAACATCGCGGAAGCCGATATCTCCGGTGTAGAGGTAGCCATCCTTGGAAACAGTGGCAGCCGTGGAGGCTGGATCGTTGAAGTAGCCAAGGAAAGTCTGCGGGCCGGAGAAGCACACGCAGCCGGGATTGCCGTCGGGCAATTCGGCTCCGGAAAAGCCGTCGGCTCGCATGGGATGGCGGATGGTCGCTGGGTAGACGGGCATGGCCCAACCGAGGCTGGAGACGCACTCGCCGGCACGCTCTCTCTTGCGGTGGATGTAGGTGCAGAAACCGGCGCTTTCGGTGAGACCCAGACCGGTTCCGATCGATGGCGCCATGGTGGCCATCTTTTCGATGAATGGTGCCGAAACCTGCTGTCCTCCGTAAGCGACGAATTCGAGGCTGGAGAGGTCGAAGGAATCGTAGTCCTTGAGCCTCCACTCAAACTGGAACATCGCCGGAATTTGGCCCACCACGGTGACCTTGTATTCTTCAACCGCTTGCAAGGAGCGCAAAGGTTCAAAGACCGGCAGAAGCACTGCCGTGCCCCCTTCGAAGAGCGTACCTGCTAGCAGTTCCGTCTGACAGCCGACGTGGCTGGATGGCAGGTTGACCAGTGTGACGAGGCCCTTGTCGCAGCGGAGGAGCGCTTGGCTGATGCACATGGCCTGGCAGGAAATATTGCGATGGGAAAGCAAGGCGGGCTTGGGCGAGCCCGTGGAACCCGTGGTGAAAATGACCAGAGCTCCCTCATTCTCCCTGACGGATTGCCTGGCTGCGCTGTAGCTCGCTGCCAAGTCCTTCCTCTGCGCGTCAGAGGAAACCGCTTCGCACAGCCGCATGGCATCCTGGAGCAGGGGGGCGACCGGCGTGGCGCCCTCCACGCATTCTTCGGCGGGAGAAAACTGCAAAAGCATTCTGAGCGCCGTGCGCGAACGGATCTCTTTCACGAGAGCTACGGGGTCGATGCCACCCGGAACTTTGGTGAAGGCAAAGCCTTCCGCGTTCACAAGAGCGAGGCTGCGCAACACTTCCGTGGTGAGCAGGCGCAGATCGAGCGGCACGAAGATGACGCCGATTTTGAAACAGGCGTACTCGAGGAAAATATGCTCGCTGACGAGCGGCAGAAGTGTGGCAAAGCACTCGCCCTTGCGGAAACCGCATTCCAGCAAGCGAAGGGCGAGGCCGGTCGCCATGCGATCGAAGACGGCCCAGGAGACTTCCTGTTTGCGATCCGCGTCAACGAGGGCGATGGCGGAAGGCTTCTCCTGCGCCCACTTCTCCACGATGCCATGAAGGAGGTGACGATCTCCGAAGCGCTTCTCGAAGTCGTTTGGCGTGAGGCTGGGAAGGTTATCTGGAATGGACATGTGTCACGGTCCTGGAGCGGCGTTCCGGCAAAGAGTGAAATGCGAGTGGGCGGTCCCGGCCTGCCCTTCGAAGAAATCACGGCGAATCGCTTTGCCCATCACGAAGAGTTTACATCAGGCCGTTCTAGGATTCGCTATTGGTGAAGTCAACGAAAAGGACGGAAGGAACTTTGAGGCCCGGGTCCTTGAAACTGATTGTTTTTTCCTGAGCTAAGGTCGGCTCATCCCCTGGTAAATACGCTTACTAAAATGATGCACTTTTTCGGTCAGGCGGCTAGTGCCGTTCCAACTCGTTCCAGCAAATCCCTTCGAGAATACTCTCTCCGTGTTCGCGTCAGATGCTTGGTCCGCCATTTGGCGGAAATAGTTGGAACGGCACGAGCAGGAACTTGGATGGTACTACTTCTTTGTGGTCTTCTTAACGATATGCAGCTTCACTTCTTTACCCGTGACGTCGAGAATGTACGCGTGTTTCCCCTCGATTGCAATTTTCGTTTGCACATTTACCGCAATATCCGGTGCGTGGTTATTGTTGTGCTGGCCCGGTTTGTAGGTATATTCGACTAAATAAATCATATCGTCGGTCTCCATGGTGTAGTGCATGATGTTTCTTTTGCCCCGCACTTCCCCCGAAACATCGGTTTCCGAAGCATCTACCACCATCGCGATTTTCCACTCCCGCGTGTTCGCCAGAGTCGCAGTTGTGGCCAACATCGTCAACATCAGAAGCCTGAACTTTTTCATTGGGCCTCCTCCGCGGTGCATGATGCCGTTCCCATCTCTCGCCGGTGAATCGCCAGGTCCATTTGCTAGGTCCTTCTCAACCCCTCTGATTAACGCTTTTACCATAAGTGACCCAGTTCCGAGCCGCCACTGCATTTTGGCCGCGGGCAGAGTCTCGGCGCGCGGCACACTTGCCAGCCTCGACGGCTTCGGGCCGCGAACAACCAGGCTCACCTGCCGTCATGAATAACCGTCTGGCGCAGCGCCTTGTCAAGTGTCGTTACTATGTTCAACGGTCAGCACGACTTTCCCTCGCGCATGTTTTTCTTCCAGATAACGGAGAGCTTCAGCGGCGTCGCTTAACGGATAACGTCTGTCTATGACGGGTACAACTTTTCCGGATGCCAGAAGATCTTTCAGAAAAACCAAATCCTTCTGGTTTATATTCGCTATAAAGAAATACGTCTTCTTGCTCCCAATCCGCGACAGTAAAGGACCGAGTAAAATTGCTTGGAAAATTCGCGCCAGGCCGCCCCCGGCGATGACATAAATTCCGTCCTGACTCAGCGCGCGCATGTAATCGAAAATCGAATGATGGACGTTCGCACCCAGGATCAGGTCGTAACGCTGCCCGCTCCGCGTGAAATCTTCCCGCGTGTAATCAATGACATGGTCTGCGCCAATCCTCCGCGCCGTGTCCACTTTCCCAGTGCTGCACACGGCGGTGACTTCCGCTCCAAACGATTTGGCAATCTGGACCGCAAACGTACCCACACCACCAGACGCGCCATCAATCAGAACCTTCTGGCCTGGCT
>Ga0326728_10011712_pt1 | contig 19861 bp, 12 predicted proteins | sample MB3enrmetagenome_FD_207602 | JGI IMG/M metagenome (GOLD analysis project Ga0326728, IMG submission 207602) | Lab enriched peat soil microbial communities from McLean, Ithaca, NY, United States - MB31MN | ecosystem: Environmental > Terrestrial > Soil > Wetlands > Peat | place: USA: New York... | reverse complement strand
AGCGTCCACCGGCCCCCGCGCCTCCGCGATCCTTCGCCATCAAAGGCCGATGCTGGCGGGTTGGCGTAGCGGCCTTTCGAAATCCGCACACCGACCATCAGCTATAAACACCGAATTCGATACGTTCCAATATGGCCTCGACTTCACCGGTTCCCGCCGAAGTGTCGAGCAATCGCGCCGGTATCTCGCCGCCCAAAACAGGGTTCGGTGTGGTCAGCCAGTGGACCGCCCTCGTCCTGTCTCCCAGGGTGTCAATTGCCTTGGCCAGCGTCCCGGCCATCCGCACCACGATGTCCGACTCTTCAGGCGTCAATCGCGGGTACCTTCCGATTGGTCCGGCTTCCCGGCCTTCGCTGGGCCAGCGCAAACCCCGGTATACGTCCACCAGAGAGACCAGGTGTCGCATCTCCGGCAGGAGAGTCGCGTGAACGTCCCTAGCGAACGCCGGTTCGTAGCACAGGAGCAGTTCGCCGACTTGCATGGCGGCAGCGGCCGGCAGCCCCTCACGGGTGGCGCGAGCCAGATCCAGATTCGAGTGAACTGACGTGCCGAGAACCCGCTCGCCTCCCAGGAGTTCCGTGACCTGCGTGGCCATATCCAATTATCGTCTCATTTCATTTCGTGGTCCCGCCGCCTTCCACCCGCCGAAAGCCTCTTCCAGCGCCGCGGCAACCGCCAGCGCCACATCCTCACGCCACGGAGGCGCCACTACCTGAACCGCAATCGGCAGGCCCGAGGCGGATTCTCCGCAGCGCACCACCGCGGCCGGCCATCCCGCCAGGTTGTACGCCATGGTGTGGCTGAAGCCGCGGAAGTTGGCGTCCAGCGTGGATGTTCCGTGAGGCAGCGCAACCTCGGTGTAAGCGGGGCACAGGATCACATCGTAGCGGCCGAAGATCTCCAGCATACTCGCGCGGTAGCGGTCCCACTCGTCCCAATATTTCTGGAAGCCCGCCAGATCCGTCCGATAGGGCTCCAATTTTTCCAGCCAGCCGCGCAGCAGGGGATGCGCGGCCGTAGAGCCCTGGGCGGCGAGGTACTGCCAAAGCCCGTCCCCGCCGTCGGCGCCCAGGAGTTTCATTTCCAGGTCATAAGCGTTTTCCACGCCCGCGGGGCGCGCCTCGTCTACCGCCAGCACCACGTCCAGCAGCGCGTGAGCGGCGGCGCGAATCACCTGCGCCACATCGGCATTGGTGGCGGCGATTTCATTGTCCGTGTAGAACGCCACGCGCAAGTCGCGCAGGCTGGCATCCAGCGGATCCAGCCACGGCATGCTGACGGCCGTGGGGTCGACCCCATCCGAGCCAACCAGCAGCGGCATCACCGCCGTGAGGTCCTCCACGCGGCGGGCCATCGGGCCGATCTGCCAGAGCGCTTCGATCCAGCCGCCGGCCGGCGGGAAATGGCCCGTTCGCGGCAGCCGTCCCGAAGTCGGCTTGATGCCGGCGATCCCGCAGAAGGCGGCCGGCAGCCGCACGCTGCCCGCGGCATCGCTGCCCAGGCCCACGGGCGAGCCGCAAGCGGCAATCAGGGCGGCTTCCCCGCCGCTCGATCCGCCGGAGGTGCGCGAGAGGTCGTAAGGATTGCTCGTCGCGCCGAAGATCAGGTTGTCGCTCTCGAAGGCGAACAGCAGATCGGGCACATTGGTGCGCGCGATGGGGATGGCGCCCGCGCGGCGCAAACGGGCCACCACGGTGGCATCCTCGCTCGCCGGCGCGGCTTTCGCCCGTCCCAGCGTCCCCGCGGTGGAAACGCTGCCGCCCAGTTGGATGGAGTCCTTGATGCTGAAGGGCACGCCGTGCAACTCGCCCGGCGGAGCGCTGCGAGCTTCGCTCATGGCGCGCTCCGCCAACACCTCGACCGCGGCGTTGATCGCGGGATTCACTTCCGCGATCCGCTCCAGGTGTGCCTTGATCAGTTCTTCGGAAGAGATTTCGCCCTCGCGGATCAGGCGCGCCTGTTGCACCGCCGAGAGCGCCAAAACCTGTTTCATGCCGTCCTTCCTTCCCCCAGCACCCGATCCACGCGATCCAGCAGCAGGTCCGCATCCGCGCGGCAGAAGACCAGCGGCGGCTTGATCTTGATCACGTTGTGCAACGGGCCGTCCGTGCTCAGCAGCACGCCCAGATCTTTCATCCGGTTGACCAGCGCATCCGCGTCTTCGGCCGCGGGCAGCTCGAATCCCAGGAACAGGCCCAGCCCGCGCACGTCGCGGATCGACGGATGGCGCTCGGCCAGCCGGGCGAGGCCGCGCATCAGGTAGTCGCCGGTATCGCGCGCGTTCTCCTGCAAGCCTTCGTCGCGAATCACGTCGAGCACCGCCAGGCCCGCCGCGCAGGAGACCGGGTTCCCGCCGTACGTATTGAAGTACTCCATGCCGTTGGCAAACGAGCGCGCAATCCCGGGCGTGGTGACCACCGCGCCCAAAGGGTGGCCGTTGCCGATGGGCTTTCCCATGGTGACAATGTCGGGCACCACACCCTGCGTTTCGAACATCCAGAAGTGCGACCCGGCCCGCCCGAATCCGGTCTGGACTTCGTCGGCCACGCATACCCCGCCCGCGGCATGAACCGCCTCGTATGCCGCGCGCAGGAATCCCGGCGGCAGAATCACCTGGCCGGCGCAGCTCAATGCCGATTCGCAGAAGAACGTGGGGGCTTTCAGTCTTCCTGCTGCCGCCGCCACGCCCCCGGCATCCTGCCATCCGGCCACTTCAACGTGCGGCGGTTTTCCGCGCCCTCCCGGCCCGTTGAATTTGTAGGGACTGATCTCGATGAGGGCGTTGGTATTGCCGTGATAGGCCGTCTCGATGACAATCGCGCCGTGGCTCCCGGTGTGTGCCCGCGCGAGGCGCAGCGCCAGTTCGTTGGCCTCGCTGCCGCTCGAAACCAGGTAGACCACGCTCAGCGGCGCGGGGAGCGTGGCCGCCAGGCGCTCCACGTATTCCGCCAGGTGCTCGTGCAGATAGCGCGTGTTGGTGTTGAGCAGCGCCATCTGTTCGGCCGCGGCCCGCACCACTCGCGGATGGCAGTGCCCCACGTGGGCCACATTGTTCACCGAATCCAGGTACGCGCGCCCGCCGGCATCGTAGAGGTACTGCTTGGAGCCGCGGATGATGTGCAGCGGCTGCCGGTACGAGATGCTCAGCGAGGGCCCCACGTGCTGCCGCCGCGCGGCCAGAAGATCGCCGGCCGTGCGCGCGCCCGGTACCTTGCCGCAGGCCCGGCGAAAGACTTCGCGGGGCCAATCGGCGGGCAAGGCGGCGAGCCTCTCCAGCAGGGCCCACGCCGGCCGGTTGGAAATCGCCAGGTACTCGTTGCGCGGATCCTGGCTGGTCTGCCACGCGCAATAGCAGACGCTCATCGCCAGGCGCGTGGCCGCCAATGTGTACAGCGCGTCGGCCTCCGGCGCGGCCAGCGGCCGGCGCTGGTGATAGGCCGCCACCACGTCCGCGGCGGCCGCGATGGGGTCCTGCTCGTCGAGCATCACGTAGGCTAGGGCGATCGCCAGGTCGCACACCGTGGCCGTGTGCACCATGTCGCCGAAATCCAAAATCGAGGCAACCTTGGCGCCGGTTTCATCCACCAGGATGTTGTAGTCGTTGGCGTCGCCGTGGATCACGCTCGCCGGCAGCGCCGTCCAATCCAGCTTTTCATGGGCGTCGAAAAACGGCTCCACGATCTCGCGCTGCCGCGCGGAAAGCAATTCCGCGTGCCGCCGCGCCATCCCGGCATGGCGCACGTCCCAATACCAAGTGCGGTGGGCGGCGTGATGCGAGAAACCCGCCAGGGCCGTGTCCGTCGCGGCCAGCGCGCGTCCCAGCGAGCGAAGGAGTTCCGGAGTGTGCGGCCGCACGTAGGACAGGCATTGGCCTTCCACCCAGGTCAGCAGCCGCAGGAAATAGGCCGGACCGCCTTTCGTACCAACTGGGATGATCTCGTTGCCGGAGCGGGTGGAAACTACGCGCGGCCACGCCAGGCCGGTGTCGCTCGCGGCCAGCAGCTTCAGCGCCTTATTCTGCAGATCGAGAACTTCCAGGGCTTCCTCCGCATTAGCGATCTTCAGAACGAATTGCGCGCCGCCGGAGTCGCGCAGTCGAAAATTCTGGTCGCGCTCGCTGGGCAGTTCGGCCGCCGTGGCTTCCAGCCCGTACTTTTCGCCGGCCAGCCGGACCGCATCCGCCGCGCTAAACCGCGGAGCCTTACGCACCACAGGTGTCACACCGGCCAGCATAACGCACGCGGCCATTGGCCGTTCGGAAACTCCCCCGTCCCCATCACATCCGCGGCCAACGGAGCGATTCCCTCCGCCCCCTCGGCGCCCGAGCCCGGAGGACGATGCGAAACCCTGCCGCCGATCACGGCGCTAAACCTCCGGCGTCTCCGCGTCTCCGCGGTGAACCGGTTTTCCCGCCCGCACCCCCCGATCCGCCACGCTACAATGTACACCGGCCAGCATAACGCACGCGGCGCTTGGCCGTTCGAGAACTCCCGCGTTCCCACAGCATCCGCGGCCAACGCAGCGATTCCCTCCGCCCCCTCGGCGCCCGAACCTGGAGGACGAAGCGAAAGCCCACCGCCGATCACGATCCTAAAACTCGGCGTCTCCGCGTCTCGGCGGTGAACCAGCTTCTCCACCCCGCGTCCCCCGATCCGCCGCGCTACAATGGAGCCCGCCATGCTATCGGCCGCTTCACAAGCCTGGCAGTCGTGGAAAAGCGCCAGGGCCGCCGCCTTCCTCATCGTCGTCGCCTTCACCATCGGCATCGGGTCGGCCACCGCCATCTATACCATCGTCAACGCCCTTCTGTTGAAGCCCGTCCCTTACGCCCAAGGCGATCGCTGGGTGTCTTTCACTGGAGCCACCCCGCTGGATCCCGACTCGATGTCGGGCCTGAGCCTGGACGACATGCTGGAGTACCAGCAGCGCACGCGGAGCTTCGACGTATTCGGCTGGGTCGAGTTCGCCCACTACAACCTCACGGCGCCCGGCCAGCCGCAATTCGTCCAGGGAGTCGCAGTCACGCCTGCGCTGGCGAACGGGATCGGTGTGAACCCGCGGTTCGGGCAATGGTTTCGCGGCGCGGACGAACCTCTCGCCGTGATCTCCGATTCGCTTTGGCAGCGCCTGGGCGCCGATCCTCTCCTGGTGGGCAAGAGCATCACTCTCAGCGGCCGCATCTACACCATCGCGGGCATCATGCCGCCGGGCTTCAGCCTGCCCCTGGCCGGCGTGCCGTACAGTGACGCGCAGGTGGATGTCTGGGTCGCGCTCGATCCCCTCGACCCAAGACGGAACCGCACCTGGGGCGACAATCTCGGCCTGGCGCGGCTCCGGCCGGGTGTAACCGTCGCGCAGGCGGATGCCGAGGCCAAACGCATCGCCGCCGAGATTGCCCACCGCGAATCCCGCTCTTCCTACTCCGCCCGGGCGGACGATCTCCACTGGCTGGTCACCAAAGATGTCCGCCCGCTGCTGCTTCTGCTCTTCGGAGCGGCCGAACTGCTGCTCCTCATCACCTGCGCCAACGTGGGCGGGCTGCTGCTCGCCCGGTCCGTGGCCCGCGCGCGGGAAACCGCGGTGCGCGTGGCCCTGGGCGCGGGAGTGCGGCAACTGGCTTCCCACTACTTTCTGGAAGGCCTGGCCGTGGCGCTTCCGGGCGCGGCCGGCGGCATCCTGCTCAGCGTGGCGCTGGTCCGGGTTCTGGTATCGCTCGCCGGATCGGCCGGCGCCCGCGCCGGGGAGATTACCATGGATTGGCGAGTCTGCCTGTTCGCTCTCGCCACGGCAATCCTGGCCGGCGCTCTGGCCGGCATCGCTCCCCTGTGGCAGGCCGCGCGGACCGCGCCCAACGAAGTCTTGAGCGAGGGCGTGCGCGCCTCGGCGGGGGCTCGCAGCCGCCGTCTCTCCCAATGGCTGGTCGTGGCGGAAGTCGCCCTGGCTTTCGTGCTGCTGGCGACGAGCGCCGTGCTGGCCGCCGAGTTTTTTCGCCTCACGCGCATCGCCCCGGGCTTCGATCCCGAACACCTGCTCACCTTCCAACTCACCTTTTCGCCCGAAGAAATTCCCGGCAAGGCCAGCCGCGCCAGCTATCAGGACCATTTGGTACAGGCAATCCAAGCGATCCCAGGTGTTACCGGAGCGGCATTCGCCAACCAGTTGCCGCTGAAAGGCTGCTGCATCAGCACGGCCATTTTTCCGGAAGGCGTATCGTCCCACCCCAGCCGCGGCGAGAGAGTGGCGTTTCTTCCCATCAGCCTGGATTACTTTCGCACCATGCGCATCCCGCTCGTCCGCGGCCGCCTGCTGACCGAGCACGATACCAGCGAGAAGCTGCTCCCCGTGGTGGTCAACCAGGCCACCGTCAAACGCTACTGGCCGGATCGCGACCCGATCGGCGCCTTCGGCCATTTCGGCAGCTCCACCGGCGATCGCTTTCAGGTGCTCGGAGTGGTGGGAGACGTGAAGAATAACGGCCTGGACGAAGAAACCGTGCCGGAGATTTACCTGAACGCCGCCATCGATGTGCCGCTGAATCCGATGGTGTTCGCGGTACGCTCGCCCCTGCCCGAGAAGACCCTGGTCCCCGCAGTGCGCCGCGCCGTTCAAACCGTCAACGCCGGCCAGCCGATTCACGACGTGCAGATGATGAGCAGGATTGCCCGCGATTCGGTGGTGCTCAAGCGCATGGCCTCGTACGTAATGACGTTCTTCGCCCTGGCGGCGCTGCTCATGGCGAGCATCGGCACCTACGGCGTGGTGTCTTATGGGGTGCGCCAGAGGACCGTGGAACTGGGCACTCGCATGGCCCTCGGGGCCGTGAGCCGCGACCTGCTGGCCCTCGTATTGGGCTCCGGACTGCGCATGGCGGGCTATGGAGCCGCGATTGGCGCGGTGGTGGCGGTTGCCGTTTCCTGGCTGGGCCTCCGCCAGTTCGGCATTCATAATCCGGGCGTCCTGCCGTTTGTGTTCTCCGCCGCGACCATCGCCGCCGTCGCCGTGGCCGCCTCGTTCTTCCCCGCCTGGGGCGCCACGCTGCTGTCCCCCATGGTAGCCATCCGCAACCAGCCGGGGTCGATGTGGGACACCGCGCGTCACGGCGCCGCGCAGTTGTTCGAAGGGTGGTTCGGCGCGGGCTCCGATGGCGCCGATCGCGCCCTACCGCCCGAAGCCAGCCTGATGGCGGAGTTTGTCGAAGCCTCGCGGCGCGCCGCCTCCTTCCGCGAAGCCCTGCGCGCCGCACTGGAGTCTCTGCGCCGCTCGATGTCGGCGCAATCCGCGCTGCTGCTCGAAAGCGATTCCACGGGCGAGTTCCGCGCTTCGCTCGCCCTGCCGGAACAGCCCGCGGCCGCCTGCTCCATTCCCCAAACCGGCCTGCTCGCCAACCGCCTCCGCTTCCATTCCACGCCCTTGCCGATCAGCCCCGAAGATCTCGACGTCTGGCGCCGCTGGGCGCAGGAGTTCAAGCCGCAACACCTGGCGGAAATCGAGACCCTGCGTAAGTGTGACGCCCGCCTCGCGGTTCCGCTCCGCACCAATCGGGAAATCCTGGGAGTGCTGTTGCTGGGAACGCCCGCCGCGGGCGAATTCTCCGGCACCGAGAAACGCCTGCTGCGCGACTGCGCCAACCATCTCGCCCTCATGCTGGAGAACGGCCGCCTCACCAGCCGCATCGTGGAGCACGAGCGGCTCCAGCGCGATCTGGCATTGGCCGCGGAAGTGCAAAAGCACCTGCTCCCGCGCCACTCGCTCGATACCCCGGCTGCCGCCCTGGCAGCCCTGAGCCTGCCGGCCCGCAGCGTGGGCGGCGACTACTATGATTTTCTGGACCTGCCCGGCCGCCGCACCGCCATCGCGCTCGCGGATGTCGCCGGCAAGGGTGTCGCGGCCGCCCTGATCATGTCGGTGGTGCAGGCTTCTCTGCGCGTGATCGCATCGGAGCCCGGCATCCCGCTGCCGCAACTCGCCGCCCGGCTGAATCACTTCCTCTACCGCTCCACCGGAACCAACAGCTATGCGACTTTCTTTTACGCGCAGTTGGACGAGTCCGCCCGCGAACTGCGCTACGTCAACGCCGGTCACAACCCGCCCTACCTTCTGCGCGCCGATGCCGCGCGCATGACGGTAGAAGAGCTGACCGCCGGCGGAACCGTCATCGGCTTGTTTCCCCAGGCCCGCTACGAAGAGGGGGCCGTCGCACTGCGTCCCGGCGACGTGCTGGCCGTCTTCACCGACGGCGTCCCCGAAGCCTTGAATCCGTCCGGCGAGGAATTCGGCGAGGAGCGGCTCAAGACCATCCTCGGCGAGTTGCTCCACCTCCCCGTCGAGGAAATGTCCTCGCGCATTTCGCAGGCTTTGAAGAACTGGATTCGGGACGCCGCGCAGTACGACGACCTTACCTACGTCCTCATGAAAGTGAAGTAGCACAGCGCGGCTTCGCCGCAAGCTTTCAGCGATCGGCCTTCAGCGTTCAGACTCTCGAAGACCTCCGGTAAGGGTTGAGCGCTGCTCCCCATTGCCGAGGCCGCCTGTCCCCGCGACGCCAACCGCAGCCCTTCGGCGTGGCCTTTACCGGCATGGCATGCAGCGAACCCCGCCTGATCGAGATCGGCTATGCGTTCGAACAGGCCGCCAGGCGCCGCGTGCCGCCGGCGGCCGTCCCGTGAGGTCGGGGTTTAGCTTCTTATTGGAACATGGCCCCTCCCTTAGTTTAGGGAAGGGGTGCGCGACCTAGAAGTGATGAAGAACCGTTAATCAAGCACGCCGGGCCTCCCAATAGTCCTCAAAACGATCAAATAGTCCTCAAAACGATCATTGAGGTGCTGGCATCGCAGTGCCAGGATGGCGTTAGCCCCGCGCACGGTCCGGAACATGCCCGACTGTTTGCAGCGGGAACCGATTACGGTTTTGCAGCCGGCTTCGATGACGCCCGTGCCGACGAACAGGTGCTGACTGCGGAATTCGGGATAGCGCATGCGGGCGGCGTTGTTCTCAAAGTAGCCGGCCTCGCTGCGGATCTTTTCCGCTGCTTCGGAGCTGGATGAATCGATCGAACGGAGCGCGGCTACCAAGTCTGTGGTCTTCCCTTCATCCAGCATGTCTTGGTGAACCGTCATCCAGCGTCTCTGTTCGGCGTCTTGGTTGGGGTACAGTTTGCGTGTCAGGCCCCACAAGTGTTGGCGGGCGTGGAAGAGATCGACGATTTGAATGGCGCCAGGGAAATGTTGGTCGGCAATGTTCCAGATCCATTCGGCTCCATCGCCCATCACGACTTTCTTTTCCGCGCGGCTCCAACCGCGCTTCCAAGCTTCCAGGTTGCCAGGCGCTCCGTTATAGCAACCGTAACGGAGCGCTTAGTGGTTCTTCTACCGGTGTCCAGTCATACGGCGGTCGCCGCTTCCAACCACGGCGTTGTCGTTGGCTTGTCCTGCCTGGATGCGTGCCTGTCGCGAACCCGCGGTCCCTCGGGATCCCGTCACGGTTGTCGCCGGTCCGGATCTCCACCGCCTCCCCAACCTGCTGCGTGATCACGAGCAAACAGGGCCGGCAATCGAGCGCGATATCGAAATTCGGATCCTGGGCCTGCAGCGCGTGGTAAGCCAGGTTCACCGCTTCCCGCCGGCCCGAACCGTCTCGCGAATGCGCCAGCATTCCCAGACCGGCAGTTTTCGCGGGTCGGCACACACAACCCCGACCCCCGACCCCCAACCCCCGACCCCCGCATCCCGCCGATGGTAGCCTGAATACATGGAGTCCTCGTCCAACCATCTCCCCGAACTGGCGCAGGACGTGGTCAAACGCGCCCTCGCCGCCGGCGCCACCGACGCCGAGTGCAGCATCTCCGAGGGCGACGAATTCTCCGCCAACGTGCGCATGCGCGAGATCGAAAGCCTCAAGGAAGCCGGCTCGCGCGGCGCCGGGCTGCGCATCCTGATCGGCCGCAAGACCGGCGCGTCCTACACCTCCGACCTGTCGCCCGAGGGAATCGCTCAAATGGTGCGCTCGGCCATCGAACTCGCCGACATCACCACCGAGGACCCCCACGCCGGCCTGCCGGACCCCGACGAATTCGGCAGCCTCGCGGGCGATCTCGGCCTGTATTCGCCGGACGTCGAAGCGCTCGCGACGGAGCTCAAAATCGACAGCGCGAAACGCGCGGAAAACGCCGCCCTTTCGGCCGATCCGCGCATCGTGAACTCCGAAGGCGCGTCCATCGACACCCATGTGGGCCGCCACATTTTCGCCAACTCCCGCGCATTTTCAGGCGAATACCGCACTAGTTACTGCTCCTTGAGCACCGTCCCGGTGGCGCGCGACGGCGACTCCATGGAGCGCGACTACTGGTTCACCCTGGCGCGCGACTTCGGGGGTCTCGAATCCCCGGAAGAGGTCGGCCGCACCGCCGCCCGCCGCGCCTTGCGGCGGCTGAATCCGGTGAAAGTGGAAACCCAGAAGGTGCCCGTGGTCTTCGAGCCGCGCACCGCCCGCACGCTCCTCGATAACCTGTTCGAGGCGGTGCACGGCATGTCCATCTACCGCCACGAATCGTTTCTCGCCGGCAAACTGGGCGAGAAGGTGGCCTCGGAGAACCTGACCGTCGTGGACGACGGCACGCTCCCCGGCCTTTTCGGTACATCGCCGTTTGATGACGAAGGCGTGCCCTCGCGCCGTACCGTGGTGATCGACCGCGGCGTGCTGAAAAGCTACCTCCTGAATACCTACGCCGCGCGCAAGCTGGGCCTCAAAACCACCGGCAACGCCTCGCGCGGATTGACCGGCAACGCGGGCATCGGCCACGGGAACTTTTTCATCGAAAAAGGCGTCCAATCGCCGGAGCGGATAATCGCGGCCATCCCCAACGGGTTCTACGTGACAGAGCTGATCGGGTTCGGAGTCAACGTGGTCACGGGAGACTACTCGCGCGGGGCGGCCGGGCTCTGGATTCGCAACGGAGAACTGGCTTTCGCGGTGTCCGAGGTTACCATCGCCGGCAATCTCAAGGAAATGCTGCTGGGTCTGGAAACGATCGGCTCGGACCTGGAATTCCGCGGCTCGGTGGCCGCCCCCACACTGAAGATCGGAGAGATGACCGTTGGTGGCAGATAAACCCGCAACCCCCGCAAAAAAGCAGCCCACGGTTCCGGCGGCCGCCATTGTCATTGGCGCCGTGCTGGTCCTGGGCCTGGCCGGCTTCTACTACCTGGAACAGGCCGCCAACCGGCCGCAGGCCCCGCCGCCGCCGCTGACCGGCCCCGCCAGGGAGTACGTCAAGTACCTGAAATTCGTCTCCGCGGACGGCCAGACACCCCAATCGCCGCAGATGACCGCCCACGAGAGTTACATGAAACTCTCGGTCGTGGAGCTCACCGGCAGCCTCCGCAACACGGGCGACCGCGTGGTCGAACTCGTGGAGATCACCTGCGTGTTCAAAGATCCCTATGGCCAGGAGGTGATGCGCGAGCGGGTGCCCATCATCACCCGGAAGATGGGCAAGCTGGCGCCGGGTGAGACTAAGGCCTTCCGCCTGGCGTTCGACAACGTGCCCGAAAGCTGGAACCAGGCGATCCCCGAGATGTACATCGCGCGCATCGACTTTTCGTAGTGGCACAGGCATTCCTGCCTGTGTGTCCGGCGCCGCCGCCATCTCTTGATCACCCCATCCACTGCGGATGCATCGCTGTGCCGTCCTGCCGGATCGTCGTTTTGAACGTTTCCAGCTTGCCCGATAAGGCCGCCTCGCGCGTCTTTGCCAGCAGCGCCGAAAGCTGGCTCTCAGTGAGCGGCTTGAAGGTGCGCGCGGCCTCCAATGCCTGATCCACATTCTGCCGGTTCTCGCAGCCCGTGATCACCACCGACGTCGGAAGATTCAGCGCATAATGCAGGCATTCGATCCCCGTGGCCAGCCCCTGCCGCGGCAGCGAGCCCGTGGACATGGGCTTCATCCCGAGCACGCCGATGCCCTGCTCCACCAGCCTGGGCACCACCTGGTGAGCGAAGCTGCGGAACTGCGCATCCAGGATGTTCAGCGGCATCTGCGCGCTGTCGAAGTGGAAGTTGTGCGCCTGCGCCACTTCCAGCATGCGCAGGTGCACCACCGGGTCCTTGTGGCCGGTGAACCCGATGTAGCGCAGCTTCCCGGCCTTCTTCGCTTCCAGCAGCGCATCCACTACGCCATCGTTGAAGAAGCGGTCGGGATCTTCCATGCGGATGTTTTCGTGGTATTGCATGAGGTCCACGTGGTCGGTCTGCAGGCGCTTCAGCGATTCGTCGATCTGGCGGGCGGTGGCAGCCTTGGTGCGCCCATCGAACTTGGTCATCAGGAAAACCTTCTGGCGGTAGCCGTCCCGCAGCGCCTGCCCCATCCACGTTTCGCACTTGCCATCCATGTAGTCCCAGCAGTTGTCCATGAAGTTGATGCCACGATCGATGGCCGAGCGGACCAGCCGGATGGATTCCTGCAGGTCGGCGGGGACGCCGATATGATAACCCCCGAGACCGATGGCCGAGACGCGTTCGTTGGTGCGTCCCAGTTTGCGGTAGATCATGTCGCCGCTGCGCTCGTCGGCGGCGAAGAGTCCTTCAGCAATCAGGCCGCCGAGCGACAGGCGGCCCGTGAGTTCGAGGAATTGACGACGTTCGAGCTTGCCGGAATCAGGCATCCGAATCCTCCCGGTGCGAAGCACCGCAAGTTATTATCCTCCAGCCTGACCCGCCGCGGGCGGTCGCAGCGCCCCCAACATCCACGCCGAAATCGCTCCAGTTGACCACCTTTTCCTGCGCCGTCGCCTGACGCCCTAGAATCGAAGTCAGCGCCGCGGCGGCGCCGATCTTGATATCCACCGGAGGCGTCGTCTGGTTGACGATCGCATCGGCCTAGGCCCTCATTTCCGAAACAGCCGCGGCGCGAAATCGTTCAAGTCCCTCCGCCACGTCTGCCACTCGTGCGCCGTGCCGGGCGATTCGAAGAACACGTTCTTGATGCCGGCTTGGTCCAGCCCGGCGTGCATGGCTTCGGCCCCCTGATGCATGTTCTCCTCCGCCGTCCCCGCTCCGATCCACAACAGGCGCACCTTCTGATTGAATCCTTTCGCATCCGCAAAGACTCCGTTGTACGAAGTCTTGGCGTCGAAGTTGCGGATGGGCGCGCTGAACGACCCGATCCACGCGAAGCGATCCAGGTGCCCCAAGGTAATCTGGAGGGTCTGCCCGCCGCCCATGGAAAGTCCGGCCATGGCCCGGTGCGCCCGGTCCGTCTCCGTCCGATACGTGCTGTCGATCATGGGAATGAGATCGTCGATCACCACGTCCGCGATGGCGTTGGGCGGCCCGCCGCGCCCGCCCCGTCCGGCAGGCTCCGCCGCCGGGGCGGCGCCCGGCTTCACCGCGTAGCCCGTCTCCATCACCACCATCATGGGCACGGCCTTGCCCGCCGCGATGAGGTTGTCCAGGATCAGGTTGGCCCTTCCCTGCTTGGTCCATCCGGTGGCATTCTCACCCGCGCCGTGTTGCAGGTACAGCACGGGATAGCGCGCGCGTGAGTTGTCGTAGCCCGGCGGCGTATAGACATACGCCTGCCGCCACTGGCCGGTCACCTTGGAATGGTACACGCGCAGGCGGACTTCGCCGTGCGGCACGTCGTGCGGCTCGTAAAAATCCACGCCCTGCTCCGGCACCTCCACCGCGCTGGTCTGTTTGCCATAGCCGAAGTACGTTTCGCTCCCCGGATCGTTGGCCGCGAAGCCATCCACCAGGAACCAGTAATAGTGAAACCCGGGCACGGCCGGAGGGATGGTCACCGTCCACACGCCTTTGTCGTCGCGGACCATGTCGTACGGTCCGCGCCCCAGCCCGCTGTCGGCGCCGCCGGGCTGGATCTGCACTTTTTGGGCGCCCGGCGCGGTCACGCGGAAGGTGACGCTCCGGTCGGGGTGAACGCGCGGATAGGCCGCGTTCATCACGTTGGAAGAGGCCGGCTGGGAATCGTCCGGCGTTTGCGCGAGGCAAAAGGCGAAGCTCAAGGCGCATAGGGCGAGAGCGAGCGGCAGTTCACGTTTCATACGAAACCTCGAAAAGCCAAGGATACTTCAAATCCTGGGGGGCGGCAGCGTTCAGCGTTCAGCCTTCAGCCACTTGTCAATGTGCTCGGAACGGCGCAGCCTCAGGCTGATTGCTGATGAGTGCTGAGAACGTGAGCAAAAATTAGGCAACTTATGCAGATGCGTTTTGGCAGGGGGTCGGAAATGTCTACCCGAGGTCTGCCGATCGTTCCTAGAGCTTCTAATCGCGCCGTTTTTTGCGGCTTAAATCAAGCGACGGCGGTTCTGCGTTGATTGCCTAATTTTTGCTCACGTTCTGATCGCTGAAGAAGGTGAGCAAGAATAATAGCCACGGATGCACACGGATTAACACGAATCAAAAAGCAAAGGAAGTTATCCGTGTGCATCCGTGTCCATCCGTGGCTCAGTAGTGATTTTTGCTCAGCTTCTGATCGCTGAGATCTAATTCTCGCCCGAATGCAGGCCGCCGGCGCCCGCCCGGAACACGATGTTGCCGTGCTGCGGGTCGTCATCCAGCGGCGTGACGCAATTCCACAAACACGCCCCGCAGTGCACGCACTTTTCGCGATCGAACACCGGCACCCCGGTGAGCCCGGGGGTGAGCGCCTGGCCGGAGCACATCTCGATGCACATCTTGGCCCCGCACCGCTCGCAGAAATCCGGGTACACGAACTGCACGTGGTCGGCGAATCCCGGCGGCGCCTGCACCTTCCCGCCGATCAACAGCGCGTCCTGCTGCGACACCAGCAGTTGGCCATCGTAGGGAATCGCCGGCCAGCCGCACCGCTCCATCAGGACGCTGTGGCAGGACGTCCCCCTGGCCCGGCACTCCGCCATAATCTTTTCCAGCTCGCCCGCCGGAATCCTGCGGCGGTAATACTCCTCGGGCGAAGGCAAAAGCCGCGGCTCGCCGCCGATCGAATGCCTGCCCTTGGTCAGCCCCGCCAGCGCCATGCCGATCAATCCGGGAATTACGCCGCGGTGGAATCCGTCGCGGGCCTTCTCGGCAATTCGTCCTTCTTCCTCCACCCAGCTTGCCCGCCGCCGGCTGACGTAGGTGTCCGCGAGATTGTCCCGGGTAAACGGTTTCCCCTCGCGGAGCAGATCCAGCACCGCCTCGGCCAATTGGGCTCCCGTGGTCCAGGCCTCGTCCACACCCGAACCAGTGAGCACGTTGGTGCTGCCCGACCCTTCCCCCACCCGCGCGTAGCCGTTGCCCACTAGAAACGGCTCGCCGCGCCGGCCCGATTCCTGCAGCGATTTCGCGCCCCACGAGCGCAGCCGGGAGCCTTTCAGATGACGCCACAAATAAGGATGCAGCATGAAATGCTGCAGGTACCGGTAGGACGTGCGCAGCGGGCTGCGAAACCACGACGGCACAAAAATCCCCACCGTGCCAATGCGGTCGGGATGCACGTAGAGGAAGCCGAAAATCTCCGGCTCGGGGTATCCCAACGTGTGGAACACGGTCCCCGGCTGAAGGGCCGTGCCTTCCGGCAGGTCGACCACCATCTTCATGCCCACGGCCCACTCGCGTTGATGATGCCCGCCGGGCATCCCGAAGGCCTGATCGAGCTGGCGGCCGATGGCTCCCACCGGCCCGTCTCCCACCACCGTCAGGGCCGCGCGAATCTCCATCCCGGGCATGAAATTGGCTTCGGGATTTCCGTGGCGGTCCACCCCCTGATCGCACAGCTTGATCCCGCACACGCTCTCGCCGTCGTCGTCGATCAACGCCCGCTCCACCGGTGTCGCCGGCCAGAGCTGCACCGTCCCCGACATCATCAGCTCGCTGCCCACATACTGCATGAACTGTCCGAGCGACATCACCAGGCCGCCGCGTTTGTGAAGAAATGACGGAACGTAAGGCAGCTCGAAGCCGTAATCCCGGTCGAGGTGGAGCGTGCGCAGCAGGCGGTCGCCGATGCGCAAGGCCGCCGAGCGCCGGCTGGCGCCGATGGGATCGAGGAGATAGACCAGCCGCTCCTCGGTGACCGGCGCAGCCATGGGGATCCGTCCCGGATCGAGATCCGGCAGCGTGGCGCGAATTCCCCGCGCCCGCGTCACCACTCCCGATACGCCGAAGGCAATGTCGTCGGCGCGCTCGTAGCACGCCACCTGCAGCGGCAGCCCCGGATTGCTGGGACTTTCGATGGCCGGCGACCCGTCGGGATTCACCAGCCGGCGCGAGAGCGTGGTCAGGAAACCCGCGGTAGCCGGGCCAAAGCCCACGCACACGATGTCGACTTCGATCGCGGCATCGCTCATGCGGGGTAATCCAGGGCCTCCGGAATCATGACCTTGGTCAGGGCTTCAGCCGCGCGGTCCTTGGCGAGCTGCGATCCGGTCAGGCAGCCGTCCATGCGCACGCGCAGGCGCGAGAACTGGTCGAGCCCGTCGAAGCGCGCGCACGGTCCGGCTTTGGCCGGGTGCGATCCATCGCGTTCGATCACGTCGGTGTACCCGCGCGCCAGGCTGGCGATGCCGGGAATCACGGTTTCCAAAGCCTCGAGGTCGTCCGCCTGGTAGCACGTGGCGCAGCCCTCGCTGTCCCACGCCGGATGCCGGTTGTACCCGAACACCAGCTCCGCGCACACCCGCCCGGCCTCACCGGCGGCGCGCGCCGCCTGCACATGGCACAGGTCGGTGAGAAATGCCAGCAATCCGGGCAGCCCCTCGGCCACCGTGGGGTGCTGCGGACCTTTCTTCTCCAGCTCGAGCACGTCCAGGATCTGGCAGCGCGAGGCCAGCAGCCAGCAGAGTGCGTCCGCCAAGGGGAACGTCACGCCCTGGCGCGAGCCCTGGTAAAGTTTGGCGCCATCCGCGTCGGCCGCCTTTTGCAGATGGTGGAGGGTCCACAACCACATCTGCATGGCCGTGGCCAGCGCGCACGCGCCGGTCCCCGGATGTTCGCTGGCGATCTGGCGCATCTCCCCGATCCATTGCTGGAACTGCGCCAGGAAGAGATCGTCCGTCATGGTCACGCTGAGCTGCCGCCGCTGCACCGCCTCCGGCCCTTCGTAAGTGGCTTCCAACTGCGAGTCCATCCACTTGTGCCCCAGGAATCCGGGGCAATCCTCGGTGATGCCGTAGCCGCCCATGAGGCTGACCGCCTCGCGCATCATGCGCGCACCGTGGCCGGTGTTCCAGAGCTTGCAGGCCGGGCAGAGCACGTTGGCGACGGAGTCGAGGAGGGCGTACTGAACCAAGACGGGGGTTGGGGGTTGGGGGTTGGGGGTTTTGCTCGCCAACGGCGAGGGGGTTGTGTGTGGGCCGCCGTGGAGGTATTCGATGGCTTCCTTTTGGACGGCTCGCATGGCTTTCATGGCGGCCATCCCTCCGGTGATTCCTCGCCCCTCGAGGATTTCCGTTTTTTGCTTTTCGAGCGGGTCGAGTTGGTCGAAGACTCGCGCCGCCTCGAATCCCAGCGCCGCGCTGGCCTCGCCGGTGGCCCACACGTCCACCAGTCGGTGCACGACATCCTGCTTGAGCTGCAGCCCCAACTCGTACCGCGGCGACCCCGGAGTAGCGATGGACCCGCCGCGGAACCGGCCGCGTCCATAGCGGATCACCGGCTCGACCGCGCTCAGCAGCTTGGCCGAGGTCATGATCCCCACGGTGACCCGCGTGCGCCGGAACACCGCCTCGATGATCTCCCCGTGGTTGTAGCGCGGAACGATCACGCCATCCTTGACGCTGTATCCGCCGACGATGCGGCTGGCCGGAATCCGCAGGCTGAAGATGGGATCGCGCGTCGAGGAAAGCTGATGCACCAGCTTGCGCGTGGGCGTGCCGCGATCGAAAGTGCCCGCGTCGGTTTCCTCCAGGATCACCATGCAGGTTCCCTTGATGCGCGGGTCGTCCGACTCCACCGCCGCCGTCACGAAGTTGGCGAACCCCATGTTGGTGATGAAGCGTCCGCGCTTGTCCACCTGCAACTGCGGCTCCTGGCCCTCGTTCCATTCCGCCACCCGCACTTTGCCGCCGAGCATGCCCGTCTCGACGCCCACGTAGGGGAGCGGCTCGGTCAGGCAGAAGGCGCCGCGCCACGGCTTGCGATCCTCGCCCGGCTGGGCCGGCGCCGAGCGGCTCATGTAGTAGTCGCGCTGTTGGGGAGTGCCGCGTTCGTGGATGGGGGAAAGGGCCAGGCACCCCGCCAGGCTGCCGGTGGCCGCGCCCGCGTCCACCCAGGCCAGTTCGAAGGCCACCAGGGCCAAGGCGAGGTTTTTGGGGCCTTCGAGAAAACCACCCTGCCCCGGTTCCATGAACACGCCCGTAATGCCGGAATCGTCAAACGCCTGGAGCAGCGCCTGCTTGTCCGCGGTCCATTCGTGGGTGTTGCGCGCCCCTTGGGCCACCAGCCGCGCCACCGGACCGCGCGCCACCGCCCGCACCGACTGCACCAACATCTGCAGATCGTAGCGGTCCTCAAAGCGCCACAGGATCTGCCGCACATCGTCTCCGGGCAGCGCCCGCAAGTACTCGGTTTTGTGTTCCGTAGCCAGAGGTACCACGTTCCCGTCCTCCTTTGGGCCGGCGCTTGCGTGAAAAGGCGCAGCGCACCAGCCGCAGTTGTTCCGAAATTCCAGAAGGTGCAATCGGCATGCCAGCCGATCAAACCATGGAGAATCAACACATCCGGCGAATTCCACAGGATTCTTGGGTCCGAAAGCTGTGCTTTATGGCGCACCGCGAGACGGCCACGATAAGATTGATTATGTCCCCGTGCTGGAAGGCCGTAGTGGCGGCGCTTCTCTGGCTGGCGCTCCCTGCGGTCTCGCGGGCGCAGCCGAAAGAGGCCGAGCCGGATGCGCTGATTCGCCAGGCCTTTGGCCGGCTCTACAATTTCGATTTCCGGGGGACGCACGAGATCCTGGAGAAGCAAATCCGCCTTTACCCCCAGGACCCCCTGGGCCCCGCCGTGGATGCCGTCGCTTATCTGTTCACCGAGTTGTATCGGCTCAGGATTCTGGAGCTCGACTTCTTCACCAGCGACGAGAAATTCGTGGATCGCCGAAAGCTGGTTCCCGATCCGGCCGCGCGGCAAGCCTTCCAACAGCAAATCGATAATGCCGAGCGCCTGGCCCAGGCGCGCTTAGCCGTCAATCCTGACGATCGCAGCGCTGTATTCTCCATGTGCGTCACCACGGGCCTGACGGTGGATTACGCCGTGCTGATCGAGAAGCGCCGCTTCGGCAGTTACTCGCTGGCCAAGCGCAACCAGTTCTGGGCCCGCAAGTCGCTGGCGCTGAACCCCCCGGTGTACGACGCCTACGTGACGATCGGGACGGCCGAATACATCGTCGGCAGCCTGCCGTTTTTCCTCCGCTGGTTCGTGCGGTTCGACCAGATCAAGGGCAACAAGCAGACCGCCTCGGAGGTGCTCGAAGTGGTGGTCCAGAAGGGCAAATACTATGGCCCGCTGGCGCGCATCCTGATGGCGGTGATCGACCTGCGCGAGAGGCGGCGCGCCGAGGGCGAAAAACTGCTTGTCGGCCTGGTGGCCGACTTTCCCGAAAATCCCCTGCTGCGCAAGGAACTGGCCAAGGTCGGGGGCCGGGGGCCAGGGGCCGGGGGCCAGGGACAGTAAGGCGGGGGTTGGGGGTTGGGGTTGTATTACTAAACCCGAGAATCTTCGCGGCGCGCGAAGATTCTCGGGTTTGCGATCAGCGATCAGCCGTCAGCGCTCAGCCATTGAACCTCCGGAACTTCCGACTCGCTGAAGGACATCCACGATGCCCAACCGGAGAATTTGTCACAAATCGGAAGCTGATCGCTGGAAGCTGACCGCTGAGAGCTTGCGG
>Ga0326728_10011711_pt1 | contig 19863 bp, 18 predicted proteins | sample MB3enrmetagenome_FD_207602 | JGI IMG/M metagenome (GOLD analysis project Ga0326728, IMG submission 207602) | Lab enriched peat soil microbial communities from McLean, Ithaca, NY, United States - MB31MN | ecosystem: Environmental > Terrestrial > Soil > Wetlands > Peat | place: USA: New York... | reverse complement strand
GTCTGAATCTGACGATCCGACGGGACTCGGCATATCTATTTCGGCGGACGATATGCCAGGCACAATGGAAGGAACGTCCTGAAGGTCATCTCGAGTTGCTTCGCTGCTATTACAACTTCGTCAGGCCTCACAGGGCACTGAAGCTTGGACCCGAGATCAGTTCCCCCGGCGATGCAGGCGGGATTGGTCTCCAGACGACTCAGCTTCAGGGAGGTATTCATGGCTGAGCAGGAGGAAACTCTTTTTGTGATCGTTTCCATTGACGTAACAATAGATTTAAATAGAGTCAGAGGGCAGAAGATGGCAGCGTAACAACAGTAGATGACGGAGAGACCTTTGCTTCCAAAACGCAGGGCCAGAATTAGGGAGGTTTCATGACTCTTGATCCATGCAATGTGAAAAGCTGCGATGTTCTCGTCATTGGAGGGGGCGGGAGTGGTGTCCTCGCTGCCCTTGAGGCATCAACAGATGAAACCCTCAACATCGCTCTTATCAGCAGGGGGCCCGTGGGGCAGAGCGGTCTCACCCCGACAGCGAATGGAGGAGCCCTTATTGCCGGACCCGCGATAGATCCCTCCCTCTTGTTTGAAGAAATGGTACGCGCAGGGCGCTTTCTAAATGACCAGGATGTCATCTGGTTCATGAATCATGAAGCCGGCCTTTGCCTTGAAAGGCTGAAGAATTATGGGATGCCGGTCATTCGTTTTGCACCCAAATCCGTTTGCGTACCGGCAATCGATGTACTGAAAAAAGCCCGGAGAATCCTTAAGTCCCGGCCTAATGTCACACTGCTGGAAGATATGCTCGTGACCCGCCTCTCAACCAAGGACGGATGCGTGTGTGGGGCCACCGTACTTGATTTGCGAACCGGTCAATTTTTTGCGATCGCTGCAAAGGCGACGGTGCTTGCAACAGGAGGTATGTCGGGTGAGCTTTATCCATATAGCAGCAATAATCCATTCGGGATTAGTACTGACGCCGCTGGCGCGGGGCATGCGCTGGCCTGTCGGGCCGGTGCCGAACTCGTCGATATGGAGATGGTACAATTTGTGCCTCTACCCTCCGGGAATCGGTTTCTCAACCTCCGCTATTTTCCCGAGTTCTGGGTTGGTCCTTACATGAATGCCAGGGGTGAGATTGTCGAAGATAAAGTGATGGGGTATCCAGGCAACTTCTATTCATATCAACTGGCGCAGAAGCTTTACCTCGAAATCGAGAAGGGCAACGGGCCCATATACATTGACCGGCGGGGACAGCCGCCGCCGAACGAGGGGCCTTCTATCCAATGCTGGGCCGACAGGAGAAACCTGATCAAACGACTGGATATCGATCCGCAGCAACACAAGATAGAAATCGTCATTGGTTCACATTTCAACGCAGGCGGTGTGAGCATCAATGCGAGAGCCGAGACGACCATTCCGGGACTGTTTGCCGCAGGGGAGGTCACAGGAAATATCAATGGCGCCCTGAGACTCGCCGGCATCAGCTTTACGCAGATGATCGTTTTCGGCATTGAGGCGGGCAAGCAGGCGGCCCTGTTTGCCCTAGAACACCAAAAGACAACTGGACTGCTCGAGGAGCAAGCGAAGCGGGAACGGAACCGCATAGCCAGTTTTCTGAAACCGAAGAACAGAGTCCGTCTTGTAGACCTCAGACGGCAACTGCAGCAAACGATGGGAAAGCACTTCTTCATTGTTCGCACGCGATTGGACATGATTGCCGGCATGGAGAAGATCGAGGCAATCATGGAGCAGATCCCCAGAATCACCGTGCCCGCGTGCAAGCGATTCAACCTGGAATGGGTTCGCGCCATTGAATTCGAGTTGCTGGTTCAGGTCGCGAGGATTACAGCGGCATCTGCTCTCACTCGGGAGGAAAGCCGGGGTTTCCACAAACGCACTGATTTTCCCGATGAAGACAACGGGAGATGGCTCGTCCACACCGTCGCGCGACAGAATGAGGCAAAGCTTGAGATCCTAACCAGGCCCGTCACTATCACACGTTTGAACCCGGGAGTTTCGTATGGAGCCCGTTAGAGCACTAGTATTCCGCTTCGATCCGGAAAGGGATGAAAAACCGCACTATGTTCAATACGATGTCGCCATGGGAGAAGAAACCTACGTCATAGTGCTCCTCGATCGCATCCAGCGCGAAATGGACCCGACGCTCAGCTTTCGAAGCTATTGTTGCGGTTTGCAGTCGTGCGGCTCGTGTCGCGTGCGGATCAACAAAAAAAGAAAGTTCGCCTGTCTCACGATCGTTAAACCGGGAGATGAATTGATCATTGATCCGCTGACGTTTCCCGAGGACCACATTAAGGATCTCGTTGTCGAAGTGGAATAGGATTAATGCGATCCCGCGCTGGCGAGTGTCTTATTCAGGTGGGGTATTTTTGCGAAAGCCACCGCCACCATGCCTGCCAGGCTTATAAGACCTATCAACTCTAGCGCGGGTGTGTAGTTGCCGTATGAATCGAACAACTTGCCGGCTATGGCGCCCGAAGGCGCAGCAATAACGGACGAAAGCAGCGCCAACATCCCGGTCAATTTTGGGTAGGGTCCGGGACCGTAGAAGTGGCCTATGGACGTGTACGCTGCAATAAAAGTCCATCCAAAGCCGATGCCAAACAACGTCGCGGCTGCGTTTGCATAAAATATCGTATCTGCGGTCACTCGAATCGCCAGATAGGCTCCCGACAGATAGCAGCAGAAGCCAAGCATCAGTGCATAGCGGGCAGGGATCTTATCCACGAGCCAGCCGCCGACAAGCTGGCCCGGAATCTGGGTGATGGTAAAGACTCCGAGGGCTGTTGCGGCGGCAACGGCGCTAATCCCTGCCGCCCGCAGATGCAGAACCCAGTGGCTCAGCATGAAAAACAAGGGGAACTTGCAGGCGATCCCGCCGATAACGATCAGCCAAAAAGGAAGAGAGCGATAAGCCTCCGATGGAGTCCACGTCAAGTTTGTGATCCGCATTTCGGACTTGGCCGCGACACTTTGCGTCGGATCTTCACGGAGAGAACCATCCGCCGTCTGGCCCAGATCTTCCGGGCGCTCTTTCACGAAGAAGACGGCAGTTAATCCCGCCAGAATTACCAGAACAGCCATAATCTTCCATGCTTGTTGCCAATCTCCCTGGTGGGCGGTCAGGAACCGGTCCACCATTGGGGAGCCCACGAACCCGCCGACGCCTGCGCCGCTCAACGCAATGGCCATCGCTCTTCCGCGATAACGCTTGAACCAACGGGTGATCGCGGTGCTGATGGGTACGTTCGTCGTGAATGCAAATCCTGTACCGATCAGCACGCCGAAACTCAAGAGATATTCCCACGGTTCGTGAACGAAGAATGCCAGCCACAAAGTCCCGCACAAAAGAAACGCCGCTCCGATTGCGAAGGTGGTTCTGAGCCCCCAACGCAAGATCACGATCGCGACCAGAGTGGACGGCAGCCCGTAGAACAGATTTGCAACTGTGAATCCAAGCCCGTAAAGGCTGCGGCTCATGTGAACCTGATTGAGCATGTACGTGTTGATCACGGAATAGTAAGGCAATCCCATCAGCAACAGGTCGGTCAGGAACAACACGGCTACAAGGGTCCAACCGTAGAATGCCGCTTTCTTCGTCATATCACTCTCGCGACTTCTTGGAGTGCTGCAGCCTGCTGCCGCTTTGGGAAGGTCTCTTTGACCATCAACAAAGCAAAAGGCTGCGAACTTCAATGGCCATCAGTCGTGCCGGGATACGATTTTCTTCAACAGGGGAAGAATGCCGTCGCCCTCAAATATTTCCTTAGGAGTCCCCTCCAACGGCTTGAAGGTTGCCGATTTTCTCGTTTTCGGATTTCTCGCTTCCGCCTGTTCGAAATCGATCTCGATGCCATCTCCTTCCTCAAACAAGGCACTCACGCCTTTGGCAAGGATAGGATATATGCCTAAAGCCACGCAGTTCCGCATATAGATCCTGGCCATCGACTCGCAGGCGATATAACGGATTCCCATCTCCTTGACGACCTGTGTCGCGTGCTCTCTGCTGGATCCACAGCCAAAATTGCTTCCTCCGACTATGATGTCCCCCTCTTGAACTGTTTCATAAAACCCCGGGCGCACAGGCTCAAATGCATGCTTTTTGATTTCATCCAGCGGAAGGTGAAGTATCGCCGCAGGTGTGATGATGTCGGTATCGATATTATCCCCGAATTTCCTTACCCTGCCTCGTATGGTGTCCATCTATGTGACCCCCCTTGGGTCGGAAATTTTCCCCGCGATCGCAGAGGCTGCGACAGTGGCGGGTGATGCCAGGAAAATCTCGGAGTCGTTGCTCCCCATTCTCCCTTTGAAATTTCTGGGAACGGCGGCAATGCATCGTTCCCCGCTTGCCAGGACGCCCTGAATGCCGGTGCAGAATCCGCAAGAAGGGTTTCCTATCATGGCGCCCGCATCGAGCAAGGTTGCCAGAAGGCCTTTATCCAACGCCTCCCGGTACAACTCCCACGAGGCGGGCGCAACCCAGAAGCGCACTCCCGGGTGCACTTTTTTCCCTTTCAGAATTCGGGCGGCAATTTCCAGATCTTCAATTCTGCCGTTACAGCAGGAAGCGATGGATGCCTGATCGATCCGGACATCTTTGACCGCCGATACAGGTTTCACGTTTCCTACGGAATGAGGCAGAGCGACCTGCGGCTCGATGTCCGAGGCATCAATCACATAGGTTTCCGCGTAAACGGCGCCGGCATCCGCTTCCACCGGTTCAAATGCCTTCCGGGTATGTGCCCTGACATAATCGATGGTTTTCTGATCCGCTCCGAACAGGCCAAACTTGGCCCCAAGCTCCACCGACATATTGCTCATGGTGTACCTGGCATCCATGCTGAGGCTCTCGACAACCGTACCGGTCCACTCGATCGACTTGTACTGGGCAACCTCGGTGCCGTATCTGCCTGCGATATACAGGATTAGGTCCTTGGAGCAAACAAAGTCGGGCAGTGTTCCACGTAAATCAAACTTAACGGACTCAGGCACCATGAACCAGAGATTCCCGGTCTGCATCACATAGGCCATTTCCGACGCCCCGATGCCTGTAGCCGCAGCATTCAAAGCGCCATGGGTCGTCGTATGCGAATCGGCCCCGACGATCAGTTCTCCCGGCCTCACGTGCCCTTTTTCATGAAGGATCTGGTGACAGACTCCGGGAAAGACATCATAGAAGTACTTCATTCCCAGCTTGCCTGCCAATTCCCGGAGCTGTTTGTGACTCTCTGCAAGCTCCGGCGCGGCTGCAGGCACATAGTGGTCGATGACGGCAACCACCTTTTCAGGATCCCATAGCGTCAGAGATTCGGGGTTGATCCCTGCCTTTAGAAGCGCCCGGCGCACCATCATAAACATTTCCGGAATCAGCGCCATGTCGATCTTCGCCGTCACATAGTCACCGGGTGAGACACTGCTCGATCCGGACGCGCGCGCCAGTATTTTCTCAGCAATCGTCATCATAACTGTCCTTGTCGATTCGGGATTCGAAAACTACGGTCCTTGGCCTTAATCTCGGATCTCGAAACGCAAATCACGTCAGTATGTCTGCGCCCAAATCAGTAACGCAGATCGTGTTTCCGATCATTATCGCGCCGGTTTCCTCCCCAGGAATCGTCATGCGGAGCGAAAAACACATGCCTTTGCTGAACGGGGTAGCGTCCCTTCCGTCAAGAAAGGGAGCCTCGCCGCAGCTGAGACCGATGCCGTCTCCCAAGCCATAATCTGATATGTATCCGCCTGCTTTTGCAGTAATTTCGTGGATTGCATCTCGATAGAATTCAGCCGCCGGCTTTCCTGGTTTCACCGCAGCCGCAATCTGCTGGTATAATCCGATCGCTTTTTCATTCCGTGTTTCCCTGAAATTTCCATTTTCGACCACAAAAGTTCTGGCGCCCTCAGCCCAGTACTGTTCGAAAGAAGTTGCCAAATAGACGATAATGGCGTCTCCATTAGTCAGGGCGGAGTCTCCATCCGGCCTTAGCGCCCAACCGGCTTCCTTCGGCCTCCCCAGAAGAATCCTCACATCGTCGGGTCCCTGAATGCGTGCAGCCCAATCGATTTTTATTTCCAGACTCCTCTCGTCCGTTTTCGACAAAACCATTCCTGAAATCGCATCCAGCGCGTTGCGGACGATGCGTGCTGCCCGCCGTATCTGATCGCACTCCCGGGTAGATTTGATCATGCGCATGTCCCGCACAATATGACCCGCGTCTACAAACTCGGATCCCTGGACGCCTTCCGTGAGGCGCTGAAATTCCCCGTGAGACATGAATTGGCGCAGTCCGGCCATGCCAATCTTGGACGAACCATAGCACTTCTCTTTCAGGTAGTTCACACAATCGCCGGCAAGACTGCCCGTTGAGGAAAACGCGCCCGCGAGAGAGGACCGGATATCGTCGATCCATGTCACTCGCTGGCCAAGCTTCAGTTCGCGGGAAGAACCGACGAAAAACAAAGTCGGCTCTCCGGTTCGGGGCAAAACAACGAGCGCTCCCGCCGGTAGGCGTACGAGAAAATTGCTGATATAGCACGAGTCTCCATAATCATGGATGTCTCCATAGAGAAGGAGAACGTCGAGCCCTTCACTTTCCATCTTGTGCCTGATTCTTTCGACGCGCTGCAGGAATTCCTGTTTGGGCATGTTGATTTGGTCCCAGACATTGCGGCCCCTTTTCAGTATCGGCTGAAGAGTTTCCACGACTACACCTCCTTCACATAGAGTTGTGTGAGCGACTCCTGGAGGCGTTCATACCCGGTGTCGGTAATCAGCACAGTCTCGCCGCAAGCAAGATATCCCGTTTCAGGCAGGTACTGGTTTGGGTGGACGACCACTACCTGACCCTTTTCGAAGGGAGCCGTGGTCTCATCATCAATGACGCCTCCCGGCGAAACGGATCCCAGCCCCATTCCGTGTCCGCGCGCTCTCATGTAAGGCGGAGCACAGTATTTGGCATAGCCGGCAGCGCTGATGACCTTGTTCATGGCGATGGCCATGGAAGATGCGGGATTCCCCGGGCGCACCGCTTTCAACGACTCTTCCAGTGCATGGACCAGCATGTCATATTTTTCTACGAGCAAGGAGTCGGCATTTCCGAGCACAATCGTTCTGCAGATCTGCAGCACCTGGCCGTCAACTACCGGCGATATTTCGCCGATGATGATGTCTCCCACTGCGAGTCTTCTGTCCGTCGGCGCATGCATTGCCTGGTTATGCTTTCCCGCGCTCATGAGATTGAAATTGTCGTCGGCGCCGGCATTGCGCATCGCCAACTCCATTTCGGCCAGGAATTCATATTCGGTAATCCCGGGACGGGCATTCTCGATGAAGGATCGATAGCCAGCATCGGCGGCCCTGCCGGCCCTCCTGGCGTTCTCAATCTCCTGCTCCGTTTTCGGCTGCGCCATCGCCGGTGTAATGTCGTCTGCTCGAATGACTTCGGCTATATGCCGGATGCCGGCATATACTTCGGCAGTCATTTCATCAGAGCCCGCCAGCCCGACCGGCCCCGTCAGTTTCAGCTGCCGCATAGAATTTGCCAGGTCATCCACGAAGGATGAGGTGCCCTTCACATCCTTAATCCAGCTTTTCGATTGCACTCGCGCCTGGTCCCATTTTGGCGTAACCAGCAGAATGACATCACCGGACTTGGAAAGGACGGCTGCGTTCCTGGGCCCCATAAGCCTGCATCCCGAAAACCAGTGAAGATGATTTGGACGCAGTATATTGGCCGCTCCGTTAGAATAGACGATCAGCCCATTGAATCCCTTCCGGTTTATCAACTCCAGGGCCTTCTTGAGTTTCCCATGTACCGCGGCCATCAGCTCTCCTTACTTCAGAAGCTTGTATTCGCTCTTGTGGCTTCGAATGTAGTTTCCTATCCCTCCGGCTTCAACGATCTGCATTATAAAGTCGGGGTAGGGTTTTGCCTTGATACCGATCCGTGTGGTCCGGTTCGTAATCTCTCCGGTATATACATTGATTCTGATTCTGTCGCCCATGTTGATTTTTTCCACTTCCATGCCGATTTCGAAAATCGGCAAACCCTCATTGATGGCGTTCCGGTAAAAGATCCTGGAAGCGCTATTGCACAGGACGGCGCCGATCCCCTTTTTCTTGAGAAAACGAGGGGCATTCCTGGACGAGGAGCAACCGAGATTGGTTCCGCCGACCCAAAGGTCGCCTTTTTTGACTTTGGCTGGAAAATCGGGAATGAGAAGCTCGCCAATATGCTCCATCAGGACGTCCACTCCTTCATGCAGCCATCTGCTGGGAGTAATGCTTTCCGTGTTGATGTTGTTCCCGACCTTCCAGACGCTTCCCTCGATCCAGCCGTTATCTCCGATTTTTGAGCTCATTCCTTCACCTCTTGCAGATATTTTCGTGGATCAGCGATGTGTCCTTCGATCGCAGTGGCCGCGCAGGTCGCGGGCGAAGCGAGATAGGAATACGAACCCTCCGCCGTTCTTCCTTGCCAGTTTCTCGGTCCCGGATGGATCTGCACCTCGCCGGGAGCCAGGTGTCCCACGCAAAGAGTCTGGCAAGTCCCGCAAAAAGGGGGATAGAGGTCGCAGCCGCTTTCCACGAAAATCTGGAGGAGGCCTTCGGCCGCGCACTGCAGGTTGGCCTCGCGCGTCGCTGGAATAATGAGAGTGCGCGCCTTGACGCGTCTGCCCTTTAGAATCTTAGCCGCTTCCCGAAGGTCGTCGATGCTCCCGCCCGTACAGGTGCCGATGCAGACCTGATCGATTTTCACGCCTAATGTTTCCGAGAGGGGTTTTGTGTTGTCCGGCGAGGAGGGCGCGCACACCTGCGGCTCCAGATCCGAGATGTCGAAATGATACGTTTTCTCAAACCGGGCGTCCGGATCGGTCTTGACGACCTCGTATGGAGCCTTCACTCTGCGATCGATGTAGTCCAGCGTGATTTTATCGGGCTCGATGAAACTGCATTTTGCGCCAAGCTCAACCGACATGAGGCTGAAAGGGAATCTCAACGGGACGGGCAGGCTGTGAATATAGGAACCATCCCATTCAATGGCGCTATAAACGGATGCATCCAGTCCCACTTCCCGGACGATGTGCTGGACGACATCTCGCGGGTACACCCCCTTCCTGGCTTTACCCTCGATTGTATATTTGTGGGTTGTGGGGACCTTGAACCACAGGTGTCCTTTCAGGAGAACCTGCACCATTTCGGTTCCTGCTGTTGTGGACATGGCTCCGACGGCGCCGTACGCCGTTGCATGGGAGTCGGCAAAAAGGCAGAGCGCTCCGGGATATGCCAGACCTTCTTCCATGATCAGAATGTGACAAATTCCCGTGCCGAAATCGAAAATTCTGATGCCGAGCCTCGCGGCCCATTCTCTGGCGATCTTCTGATTGGCGGCAAACTCATCGCTCAACCCCGTACAAAAGTGGTGGCTCAGAAACATCCCCACTTTGTCCCGGTCCCATACTCCAGCCAGTTCGCCCGCTTCCTCAAACATCTTGAAGACGAGCGCGTCATTGCCTTCATGAAATCCCACATAGTCGATATTGGCGGTAACAAAATCACCCGGCGAAACGGTATCCAGCTTGTCCACCGAGTGCTGCATCAAGATTTTCTCCACCGCGGTAAATGGCATCATCACCTCACCAGGTATTTGTGTCAGGCGTCAAGAGATACTCATGGGCTAAGAGATCCAAACGCGGACGATGCTGCTCATTGTAACCGTCAGGGGGAAATTTTGCACTTTGATTTGGTGGGGCGAGATTTCGTCGCCCGCGCCTTCGAGGGTCTTTTTTATCTTGCTTTGGGACCGGCGCGCAGATAGAAGTTTTAAAACGGGTCATGTAGGACTGATGTCAAAGCGATTTTCAGAAGAGGCGGATGACGAGGCGGGTTTGTCCTGTAAATTAAAAATACCGGGACCGGATATCGGCTGGAAAGGAGGTAGCAGTATATGGCGCTATTTGAGGGTTCGGAAATATTTGTCGAACTACTGAACGCAAATGGAGTGGACTGTATTTTCTATAATCCGGGATTCGATGTTGTCCCCCTCCTTTCAGCCATAGCTAGGTATAAAGCGGCGGGGAAACCGGCCCCAGCTACAATCATGTGCCTGGATGAATTTAGCGCGATGAATGCGGCCCACGGCAATTACATGATCTCCGGCAGGCCGCAGGTGGTACTGGTGCACGCGGAACTCGGAACCCAGCAGGTGGGCGGAGCCATTCAGCAAGCCTGGTGGGGGCGCATTCCCCTCATCCTCTGCGCCGCCAACATGGTCTCGCCGGAAAGGCTCAACTGGAAGGAAGAACCCTATGATCCGGGAGCTATGGTCCGCAATTGCGTCAAATGGGACCACCAAGTTGGGAGAAATGAAAGCTTTTACGAGGCTTTAAATCAAGCTTTTCAAGTGGCTGATTCCGACCCTAAAGGGCCGGTCTACCTGTGCTATCCCGTTGATACACTCCTAAAGAAAGTGGAAATACAAACTATCAAGCCCGCCGCAAAACGCACGATGCCGGAACCCAATCCTGCAATTTTGAACTCGGCCGCCGACCTGCTGCTGCGAGCTGAAAATCCGTTGGTTATGACGAGCTATTCCGGCCGGGACCCGCGGACGGTGGCTTCACTGATTGCACTGGCGGAGACCGTCGGGGCGAGGGTAGTAACCTCTTCCGTCCGCATGAATTTCCCTTCCGACCATCCCCTCTGCGCAAATCTGGAACCGACCGACGGCATGCAGTCTAAACCCTATTTCCTGTCTTCCGATATCCTGCTGGTTATCGACTATGATATTCCGTACGCTTATCCACCGAGCTTGCCCAACCCGGGCACAAAAATCATTCATGTAGACATCGATTTTGTGAAACAGGGAACTCCTCTGTGGAACAGGCGGGCTGATATTCCAATCAAGGCCGATTCCGCGAAAGTCATTCCGGCTTTGACTCACATGGTCCGGACTAAAATAACCGCTGAACAGAGTCAGCGAATCCATGAACGTTCCCGAAAAATCCAGGATGAGAACCTAAAAGTGCGCGAGGGCTATCTTGCTCTGGGCAAGAGTGCCGGAGACAAAAAGCCAATTTCTCCCGAGTGGCTGGCCTATTGCATCAACCAGGTTATAGATGAGGACACTATCGTGGTCAACCAGACAATTATGCCCTCGGCCTCCGTAGCCCGGCAAATCTCTCGTACCCGGCCGGGGACGCTGGTAGCCTGCGCCGGGGGTACCATCGGGTGGGCGTTGGGAGCAGCCCTGGGAGCCAAGGTGGCAGCTCCGGACAAGCTGGTGGTGAGCTTAATGGGCGATGGAGCTTTTGTTTACGGAGGACCTACGGCTACGCTCTGGCCTGCGGCCAATTACAAAGTGCCGTTTCTATCGGTCATCTTTAATAACCAAGCCTACGGTGCCATCAAGATGCTCTTTCAGGGGGCATGGAAGGAGGGCATCAAGGACTCATTGATTCTGCCTTCTCCGGACTATGCTACTACGGCTCAGGCTTGCGGAGCTTATGGCCGGAAGGTGGAGGACCCACAGGTTGTCCTGCCGGCGCTGGAAGAAGCCATCGCACAGGTCCGCCGGGGGAAGGCTGCAGTCCTAGACGTCAGGTGTTCGTAGAAATCATCAAGGCGAGGATCTCGTTTTCAACTGCGATTGCGGTTCAGGAAAAAAATAAATTCCAGCGGGCGGAGCCACCAGCCGGCCAGCTTTCGCGGCATAATCGCCAATCCCCAGTTGCGGCTGCTCGGCCTGGTGCAGATGGCCTCTTTCGGACTCGTGCTCGTCGTCAGTGTCTGGCTCACTACCTTTCTGCGACAGGAGTTGCAAATCAATCCGTCGCGCGCCGGCATGTTGGGTTCGATCGCCTTAATGCTGGGCATTGTCACGCGGTCGCTGGGTCGAGCTTTGTTGCGTAGGATAGGTGTCCGCCCCCTGCTTCGTTTCAGCGTCATTCTCAGCGCAGCGGGCTGTTTTCGGCTCGCGCAAACCGGGATCTCGGTGATTTGGATCGCGTTCGCCCTCGTGTTCATCGGTGTGGGCTGCGGATTCCCTTGTGCAGCGCTTCACCCGGGACGGGCCGGCGCGGCGATGCGATTTGTATATATGCTCGGCGTCATCATGATCCTTGCTGTTCCGCCGTTGATCGGCTAGCTTGTCGACTGGAGCGGGAGCTTTCAATCCAGCTTCTTTGCTCTGGGAGGCTTTTCTCTGCTTGCGTTTGTGAGCAGGTTTGGAATTTACGAATCATGAACCTAACCAACCTTTTCGACCTTTCCTTTCAGAGCCGCCGCGACGATACAGCCCTTGAATTTTGCGGACAGCAATTCACCTTTGGTGATATCGATGCCAGGAGTAATCGCATGGCGCAACTGCTGGCCAAACGGGGACTACGATCAGGCGACCGCCTCTGCGTGTACCTCGCCAATTGTGTCGAGATGATCGACCTCTTCGTTGCTTGCGTAAAGCAGGGGGTGATCTTCGTCCCGATCAACATTCTCTATAAGGAGCGCGAGATCGTTCATATTCTCCGTGATGCCGAGCCGCGCGCCGTGGTAACCGCAGCGATGACTTTTCCCGCCGGAGTGCCGATCTGGCGCCCGGAGGAGTTGGCTGCGGAATCCTTGCATCTGAACTCCGGGCGGCCGGCAGTTGCGATCGAGGGGGACGCCGCCGCAGCGCTCGTCTACACTTCGGGAACCACGGGCGCATCCAAAGGCGCGATTCTCAGCCATAACAATTTTGCCGCCAACGCTCTCAACCTCATCACGTGCTGGCAGATTTCAGCCGACGACCGCTTCCTGCTCCCGCTGCCGCTGTTTCACGTGCATGGACTGGGCAACGGACTGCACGCCTGGCTCATCAGCGGGTGCCGCATGAGGCTACTGGAGCGCTTCGATCACCAGGCGGCGGTCACGCAGTTTCTTGATTTCCGCCCCACTTTGTTTTTCGGTGTGCCGACCATCTACGTGCGCTTGCTCGACGCGACCATCGATCAGGCACGGGAGATCGGGAGCTTCATGCGGCTCTTTGTTTCCGGCTCCGCTCCGCTGCCAGCTCAGGTGCTCCAGGACTTCCAGAGGCTCTTCGGGCACGTGATCCTGGAACGTTACGGAATGACGGAGACGCTCATGAACATCAGCAATCCGTATACGGGCGAGCGTCGTGCCGGAACCGTGGGGCTGCCGCTTCCGGGAATCTCCGTCAGGTTGCTGGATCAGGGAGGCAAACCGGTGCCCGACGGGATGACGGGCGAGATATACCTCCGCGGGCCGAACGTCATTTCAGGGTACTGGAAACGGGAAGATGCGACCCGGGCTGCATTCGTGGACGGCTACTTCCGTACTGGGGACCTGGCGGTCCGCGCACAGGATGGTTATTACACGATACAGGGACGGCGGAGCGATCTGATCATCTCCGGAGGTTTCAATATCTATCCGCGCGAGATTGAGGAGTTCCTCGAGGAGCAAGCATCCGTTGCCGAAGCCGCTGTGGTTGGCGCCCCCGACAAGCTGCACGGCGAAGTCCCCGTTGCCTACATCGTGCCCCGCGGCATTCCGGATGCAGCAGCATTGGAAGCGGCGTGCCGCGCCTCGCTGGCCACATTCAAGGTTCCGCGCGCCTTCATCATGGTCGACAAACTGCCGCGCACCGCCCTGGGGAAAATCCAGAAGCATCACCTGCCCTAGGAAAAGGAGTGATGCATCGTGGAGTTCTTGAAGCGCTTGGCAAGATATAGGAGCAAGTATGTTGACCTTGCGGGGTTCGGACCCCACTCGTCGGCAAGATCTTCGACCGGACGAACTCCTATAATGCAGTCGTCTTTATCCTCGCAATGGCGTATGTGCTTCAGGCCATATTTGCGCTCATCCTCGGCCCTTATCGCTACTCGCTCGATGTACACGAACGGGCGACGACTTCCGACGTCAGGGCGGCCGATTCAGCGCCGCTGCCGGCATGAAACCCATCACTGATGACACGGATTTCCGCTGATGCTCTTGTCGTGGGCGGCTGAGGAACTCGTCGGTGCCAGCAGCAAGACATCTCAAATCAAAGCCGGCCAAAGAATAGATTGGTAGGCCTTCTATTCACCCTTTCAAGTCGCGTTCGATGAAGTGGGAACACGGCCAGCAAACCCAATCAAAGTCTTTTTCTGACCGATTTGAATTTTGTCCTGAGCGCGGCGGCGAACCACTTGCACACGCGACAAGGGGGCAGGGTGGATCCGGGGGCGGCCTGAAAGGGACTCCAACCAGGGATCTTGCTTTTAGGCATAAATCCCTGGGTGATCCCAATCCTATAAAAATTGCAAATTAGTTACTTCAACTTTGAATTCATGTAATGAGAGAATTAGATTACATGAAACACTACAAGTTATTTATTATGAATTATTTAGATGGAGGTGGCGGGAATCGAACCCGCGTCCGAAGGACTTCAGCGAGCAGAGCCTACATGCGTATCCAATCCGTTAAATTTCGCAGGCGCTACGTTCGGATTGGCAGGAGCGCGCACCCGCTAGCCCTTTAAGTTTCAGTCAAGATCCCAGGGCTCGAATCCCGACCTAGCCTGCTGTGTGTCGCCCCGGCCCGCTCCCGCAGGCAAGAACGGCGGGACGTGACCGCTTAAGCGGCCAGTGCTAACTGATTGTTGTCAGCAGTTATATTTAATTTCCACGAGTTTTACGAGTCGCGGACAACTCGGCATGCCTCCACTGCCTCTTGACCCCCGTCGAATCCAGTTCACCCCCATTTTTACTTGTGACAGAAGAAGTATAACGCCTCTTGTCCGTCCGGTCAAAGCGGGAACTGCCTTTCGAGCACCAGAATACGCTGGTGAAGTGCGAAGACTGGCTTGCGACTGAACGGTCGCATGGGATATGATCGGCGCCTATGTACAAAGGCCGCCGTATCACTGTTGTGATTCCATGTCTTAACGAGGAGAAGGGGATTGTCAAGGTGTTGTCTCGCATGCCCCCCTTCGTCGACGAAGTCGTCGTGGTCGACAACAATTCCACAGACCGCACAGCGGAAATGGCCCGAAATTGCGGGGCTCTTGTCATCCACGAGGAAGTCCGCGGTTACGGTCGCGCATACAAAACAGGTCTCTTGCGGGCGCAGGGCGACATCATCGTCACGCTGGACGGAGACCACTCGTATCCTCCCGATGCGATTTCTTATCTGCTGGAGTCGTATCTGCACTCCGAAGTGCGGTTCCTGTCGGCGTCGCGTTTCCCGCTCAAGAACAAAAGGGCGATGTCGTTCAAGCACTGGTGCGGAAACAAGATGCTGAGCTTGGCGATGTCGGTCCTCTTCTTTCGCTGGGTTCGGGACTCTCAGTCCGGAATGTGGGTTTTCGAGCGGGCAAGCCTTGAGGAAATGAATCTAGTCAGCGACGGAATGGCATTCAGTGAAGAAATCAAAATCGAAGCCATCACAAAGAAGCGCATCGGATTCAAAGAGATTTACATCGATTACTCAAACCGGATGGGAGAAATAAAGCTCCAACCCTGGCGTGACGGCTTGCGCAACCTGTCTTTCCTGGTCTGCAAACGGTTCGGAATCGGATTGGAGTCGGCACCCTCGTTTCGTTTCTCGGACACTACCCAGGAGAAGCACGGGTGAGTTCCCATCCGTCCTTTCCCCACGCTCCGAATGGGTTTCCGGTACAAACTGCCTGTCCTGTCTGCCGCGCCTCAAACCCGGCGAAATGTCCGCCCGGCCGGGACCGTCTCTTCGGGCTGGTCCACGGAACATTCGCTCTGTCCCGCTGCTCATCCTGCGGGTGCATTTTCCAGAATCCAGTTCCGGAAAAATCTGCCCTGGCGCGGTTCTATCCGCGCGAATACTGGTGGTCGGAAAATACGACCCACGTGGGCCGATCTGCTCATTTTTTCCGCAAACTGGAAAAAGCCTACCGTGAATTTGTGACGCGGGATCATGTGCGCTTCCTGAATTCCTGCGTTCGGGAGAATCCGCACAGCAACAAACTCCTGCTCGACATCGGATGTGGAAATGGGACGTTCCTGCACCTGGCGAGATTGCACGGCTTCGATCCTCATGGGATGGATGTTTCCGACAGGGCAGTCGAGATCGCTCAACAACAATACGGATTGAAGGTGCGCCAGGGAGAGATCGGAAGTAAAATATGGAATGGGTGCCGGTTCGATTTCATTACCATGTTCCATGTTCTTGAACACCTGCCCGATCCGAGACTCGGGTTGAAGTATGCCAGGGAGCTGCTTCAACCCGGTGGGGTGTTGATTCTCCAGGTGCCCAACCTATCTTCGTTGCAGGCGCGTCTCTTCGGGGCCCGTTGGTATGGACTCGACGTGCCGCGGCACGTCATCAATTACACGCCGAAAGCATTGGGACACCTGCTGCGGGATGCCGGTTTCGGGTATCGGCTCTCATCCCGTTTCTCACTGCGAGATAATCCAGCGTCGATCGCTTCCAGCCTGGTGCCCTGGCTTGATCCGATCCACCGCAAGGGCATGGAGTTGGACTCGAGCCCGGCTTTGGGCGGCGCAATCGAAATCGCCTATTTCGGATTAGTTTTGCTTTCTGTGCCCGCTGCCTTATTCGAGAGCGCCTGCGGCGTGGGAGGGACAATTTGGGCTTGCGCAAAACCGAAGTAGCTTTCACCATTCAGCCTTAAGCGCTGTTCCACCCCGTGGGTTCCCGACGACGGCGGAATGCTTCCCGATTCCGACGCCGATTTTGCGGACAGCTGAGAGCTGAAATGCTTTGGCTGGAGACAAACCTAATGTACGATAGAAAGTCTTCAGCTGATCGAGGCCAAACCATGAGGAAGTTATCTCGAGCAAGGGTGCTTGTCACAGGAGCCGGCAGGTTCATCGGAAGTCACGCTTGCGAACGGCTTTTTGCCTCCAATCAAAAGGCCCGGCAGCGCCTGCATTGGGTGCCCGAAATAAACCTCATGAATGGTTTGGAACGGACAGTGCGCTGGTTAAGCGGACGCAGAAACTTATATAAGAGCCACGTTTATCACGTATAGCCATGAATCCAGATGCCCGAATTATCATTGTGCTTCCGGCATACAATGCCGCGCAAACGTTGGAAAAGACTTACGCGGATATTCCCAAGGATAAGGTTTGGAAGATCATTCTCGTCGATGACGTCAGCCAGGATCAGACGGTTGAAGTCGCTCGCGCCCTTGGACTCTCGGTGGTGATTCACGTACAAAATCGCGGTTACGGTGGAAACCAGAAGACATGCTATCTGGAGGCCCTGAAGGAAGGGGCGGATGTCGTGGTTATGCTACATCCCGACCACCAGTACGATTCACGGCTCGTGCCGGAATTGGTCGAGCCAATCCTTTCTGGCAAAGCCGATATGGTCATGGGTTCTCGCATCATCAACGGTCGCGCCCTTGAAGGAGGGATGCCTTTCTGGAAATATGTGTCGAACCGTGTGCTTACGATTGCGGAAAATGTTGTTTACAGGAGGAGGTTTACCGACTGCCACAGCGGCTTTCGCGCATACAGCCGCAGGCTCCTGACTACGGTGCCGTTCCTGCTGAACTCGGATGATTTCGTCTTCGACTCGCAAATGATCGCTCAAGCCATCTACAATGACTTCAAGGTCGATGAAATCCCCGTCCAGGCCCGGTATTTTCCCGAGGCGTCCAGTGTGAATTTCAAAGTGAGCACGATCTACGGATTGAAGACAGTTGGGGTAATGTTCGGCTTTCTCCTTCAGCGGCTGGGGCTTGTTCACTCACAAATCTTCGAAAGAAAGCTGGCGGATGTGTTGAGCCGGCACTATCACGAAACAGTATTTCGGCGTTCGTAGCGCTGCACGGCTCTCCGGAGCCGTCCCGGATGAAATCGGGAACTCAAGGGATTAATACACGTACGGAATTAATTTGGAGGTGCGCTTCCTGTATTCGATATACTCTGACCCGAACTCGCCGACCAGAAATTTCTCTTCCAGGTTGATTCGAAAGATCAAGCTGGGAATCCCGACGACCACCATGAAAATGACACCGTATAGGCTGCAGAAGGCCAGCGGCAGTCCGAGAAAAGAGAAAATCATCCCGAAATAACTGGGGTGCCGGAGCCGCTTGTAAATTCCTTCTTGAATCAGGCGGCGCCCTTCGTTGACGCGCAGGTGCGCCGTAAAAAATCTGCCCAGGGTCCGGATCGAGATATAGCGGATCGAAATTCCCAAAATCATGAGCGCAATGCCCAGAGCGCGGATCCAGGGAACCCGAGGCAAGATTGCAGGCAGATTGTAGTAATCAAATGCCGGAAAGCTGCATCCGACCCACAAGGAGAGCGCCGGAAGCACCATGGTGTGTTTGCCGGGATCTTTTTGGAAGCGGTAATGCTTCATCCCGATGCTGACATGCTCGTAGGTGCGCCAGAAAAGCACAAGCGCCAGCACGGCCAAGGCGAAGGGATCTTGAGCAAATTCCTGCGGGTGGAGGGAAGCAGTAAAAAAAACCGCAATGAAAAAAATCCAGCGAAGAGGCAGCAATATTTTTTCCCAAATCACTTCAGGTATGAGGGTCATGGATTTGTCCGTTTCAGGTTAGTGGTCCGTTGGGTTGCCCTTGCCCACGCGATCCTCGAAGATGGGCGCTTGTGAAAACAGGGCCAGTTTTTCAAGCAGAGGGATCATTTTTCTGACGGCGAGCCCGTTTACGACAAAGCTTCCCAAGATAAAGACCATGCGCGGCTTGGGGACCCAGCAATTGACGCAATCGTTGTAATTTTCGATTTTGCCGTCCAGGTGCGCCTGCCGGATCCTCTGCATCCTTTCGTTATTCCAAATTTGAATCAGGGGTTCGCGATTGGCGTTTCCCAATGGCTCTCCCCGCCACATATAGCAGCAGGGGAAAACATTGCCGTCGTGATGCACGTACGCAGGGCCCTGCCAAAGATAGTGGCAGGGATTCCGGCGCTTGCTGCGGAGGCGCGGACCCGGGATCGCCGTGCCTTCGAACTGCATTTCATCTTCCTTGATCCGCACCTGGTCAACCCCTGGAATGGACCACATTTTCCGGAAATCCTCGACCTCCGCGGCGTTGTCCTTGAGACGAACCATTTGGATAATGGTAAATGTCTTGGCCCGCATTTCCTGCTTCATGGCCAGGAACTGCAGGATCTTGGCTCGCGTTTCCTCAAAAATCGCGCCTTTCCGGTACTTCTCGTAGGTCTCTTTGGTTGCGCCGTCAAAAGCAAAAATGATGTAGTCGAGGCCGGCTTCCAACAATTTGCGGTTACGGTCAGGATTGTTCAGGGTGGCATTCGTCGAGAAGCCGACGCGAAGGTTCCGCTCGCGGCAGAACTTGATCATGTCGAATATGCGCGGATTCAGCATCGGCTCGCCGCCGCCGTAGGGCACAATGAATTCAAGAAAGTCCTTGGATTCTTCGATGATTTTTTGGAAAAGCGCCATCGGGATGTCCGCCGGCTCAAATTTCACAAGCTCCCGGGGACACATGGGGCAGAAAAGGTTGCATTTGCCGGTCGCTTCCAGCAGGACATACTTCGGCCCCCCTGCGACCACCGATTTCTTCCTCAGGTAGCTCCAGGTTATCGCCAGCCGGTTTCTGCAATGCGACCAGAATTGACTCATAGGCGAACCGTCCGGAGAGAGCCCCCCGATATTGTAAAGCCTGGATGGCGTCTCTCTGGCGGACAAGAAGCTATAATACCGCTTTGTGAAATGCAATAAGAGGATTCCGAATTGCCCTGAGGAATATAGAGAACTGTGGACTGATCACGGCTTTCCGATGACGGATGTCCCGACAGAATGTCAGGTGAAATCGAGCCCGAAGGGCGCTGTGGAACGATCGAAGACCTTCGTGATAGAGCTATATAG
>Ga0326728_10011710_pt1 | contig 19863 bp, 16 predicted proteins | sample MB3enrmetagenome_FD_207602 | JGI IMG/M metagenome (GOLD analysis project Ga0326728, IMG submission 207602) | Lab enriched peat soil microbial communities from McLean, Ithaca, NY, United States - MB31MN | ecosystem: Environmental > Terrestrial > Soil > Wetlands > Peat | place: USA: New York... | reverse complement strand
CGGTCCACAGAACCGGATTCATGGCCGTGCAAATGGACCCCATAACAAGCGAAAGAGATGAAGTACCTCATGACGGGCGTTTCCGTTACCGCTCCTTTACAGTCGCGGCTCGGCTTGACGCGGCTCGGCTTGACGCGGCTCGGCTTGACTCGGCTTGACGCGGCTCAGCTTGACGTATCCCTACGCCCGGATTTGACCGCTTGGCTGATGGTTCCGCGAATCGATCCCTTCTGTGTCGTGCATCCCAGGCCAGAGGCGCGATGCCGTCCTGCTAAGGGCTTTGATATATTTGTAGGCGTTGAGATTCTGGGGGCACTCGTGAATTCAAAAGAACCAACTGAAGCGCAGCCCGGCGCCAAATCGGGCGTCTCGCGGCGCGGCTTTATCCGGGGAGTGGGCCTCGGCGGAACACTGGGCGCCGGTGTTCTTGAAAGGAGCGCACGCGGCCAGCAGTCCCCGGCCGTGGTGGGTCCTGGTCCGGCGCCGATCACTCTCCAGGTGAATGGCAAGCCGCACCAGCTCACGGTGGAACCGCGCGTCACCTTGCTGGACGCGCTCCGCGACCGGCTCGGCTTGACCGGCGCAAAAAAAGTCTGCGACCGCGGCAACTGCGGGGCATGCACGGTGATTATTGGCGGAAAGGCCGCTTATGCTTGCACGGTGCTCGCGATCGACGCCCAGGGCAAGGATATTCAGACCATCGAAAGCCTCACGGAAGGCAGCCAGCCCCACCCGCTGATCCCTGCGTTCGTTCAGAACGATGCGCAGCAGTGCGGCTTCTGCACGCCGGGCTTCGTCATGGCGAGCAAGGCGTTGCTGGCGGAGAACCCGAGTCCGACTCTCGACGAGGTCGAGTACGGACTGAGCGGCAATCTCTGCCGCTGCGGAACGTACATGGGGCTGCGTAAGGCCGTGCTCCAGGCCTCCCAGGAGATGAAGGGAGGCAAGAATGCCTAATACGCCGGATTACAGTTGGCCTCCGCCGGAAAAACGGCGCGTCATCGGCAAGCGGCTGAGCCGGATCGACGGCGTCATGAAAGCCTCCGGCCGCGCGAAGTACTCCTACGACATTCAGCCGCCCGGTTTGCTGTACGGCGCAATTCTCACCTGCCCCCACGCGCACGCGCGCCTCACGGCCGTCGACACCAGCGCCGCGGAGAAGATTCCCGGCGTGGCGGCCGTCGAGCTCATGGCCAAGCCCGGAGAAGAGATCCAATTTGCCGGCTATGAGATCGCGGCGGTAGCGGCCGAGACCGAGGAGATCGCCAAGGACGCGATTCGCAAGATCAAAGCCAGCTACGAGGTGCTGCCGCATTTCGTCAACGAGCGGGATCTGAAGAACGCCGGCACGAACGCCAAGCCGTCCGGCGAGCAGGTCACGGGCGACCCGGACCAGGCGCTCAAAGAGGCCGACGTGACCTCGGAGGGCTTTTACGGCCTGCCTGTGCTCACCCACTGCGCGCTCGAATCCCACGGCCAGGTGATCGAATGGAAGAGCGATCAGCTCAACTACTGGCCTTCGACCCAGAACGTCTCCGGCGTCGGAGGGGAACTCGCCAAGGTGCTGGAATTCCCCGCGGCCAACGTCCATACGCGCATGGATGTCATCGGCGGCGCATTCGGCAGCAAGTTTAGCCCGGACCGCTGGGGCGAGGCCTGCGCCCGGCTTTCCAAGAAAGCGGGCGGCAAGCCGGTGAAGTTGTTTCTCGATCGCGCCACCGAATTGACCATCGCCGGAAACCGTCCGGCGTTCTACGCGACGATCAAGACCGGCGCGAAAAAGGACGGCTCGCTGACCGTCTGGGACGCGAAGACCTGGGGCACCGGCGGCTACCAAGGGGCCAATCTTCCCGCTTCCGCGTTTCCGTACGTTTTCCGGAAAGTCCCGAACATCCGTTTCCAACACACCTCGGTCGCCATCAACGCCGCCATGGAGCGGGCGTGGCGCGCTCCCAATAACCCGCAGCTTTCCTACCTGACGTGCTGCGCCCTGGAAGATCTCGCGGCCAAGCTGAAGATGGACCCGGTGGAGTTTTTCACGAAGAACGCCGGCCTGACGACGCAGCCGGCGGTCTATAGCAGTCAGCTCGCCAAAGCGGCGGAGCTGGCCAAGTGGAAAGAGTTGTGGCACCCGCGGGGCCAGGGGGAATCCGGCCCGGTCAAACGGGGCCTGGGAATTGGGTTCAACACGTGGTTCGGCCTGGGCGCTTTGAGCAATTGCCGGACCACGATCCATCCGGATGGTTCGGTGGAGCTGGAACTGGGCAGCCAGGATCTAGGCACCGGCACTCGCACCGTGATCGCCATGGTCGCGGCCGAAACGCTGGGCCTGCCGGTCAGCGGTGTGAAGGTGAAGATCGGCGACAACAAGTACCCGGAGTCCGAGGCTTCGGGCGGCTCGACCACGGTGGGCGGCGTTTCCGCAGCGACACGGAAATCGACCATGAACGCTCTCGCGAAGCTATACGATGTCGTGGCGCCGGCCCTCGGTGCCCAGCCCGGCGAGCTCGAAGCGGCCGAGGGCAAGATCCGGGTCAAGAGCGATCCGTCGAGGAGCCTTGAATGGCAGGCGGCCTGCCAAAAGCTCGGCGCCGCGGCTATCATCGCGATGGGAGTGAACAACCAGCGCGGTCCCGGCGGCCTGATCTCGGGCGGCGTGGGCGGCGTACAAATCGCCGATGTTCGCGTCGATGCCGAGACCGGCGTGGTGCGGATGAACCGCATGGTGGCGGTGCAGGATTGCGGCATGGTGATCAATCCAAAGACCGCCGAAAGCCAGGTTTTCGGCGCCTGCATCATGAACATCTGCGGCGCGCTCACGGAAGAGCGCATCATGGATTCGCAGACCGGGCGCTTCCTGAATCCCGATTTTGACTACTACAAGCTGGCCGGCATCGGCGACGCCGGCGAGATTGTCGTCTACATGAACCGGGAGCCGGAGTATGACAAGCGGGGCGTGATCGGGCTCGGAGAGCCGCCGGTGATCGGAGGCCTCGCTGCCATCGGAAACGCCGTGGCCAATGCGATTGGCGTGCGTGTTTCCGTGCTGCCGCTGACGCCGGACAAGGTTCTGGCGGCGCTGGAAGGGAGGAATGCCTGATGGAAGCCTTTGAGTACGCAAGTCCAACCACAATTCAGCAAGCCCTGGGTTTGCTCGGCCCGGACTGGGGCGAGGCGCGCATCCTGGCTGGCGGCACCGATCTGGTGGACCTCATGAAAGACTACCTCGAATCGCCGAAGCGGGTCGTGAATATCAAGGCGATCAAAGAATTGGAAGGCATTCGGAAGAGCTCCGCGGGGCTCCGCATCGGCGCGCTGGCGACCCTCGACGAACTCTTGAAGAACGCCGAAGTCCGCACCGAATACCCTTCGCTCGCCGGGGCCGCGCGCGGAGTGGCGAGCATGCAGATGCGCAACATGGGCACGGTGGGCGGGGACCTCTGCCAACGCCCGCGCTGCTGGTATTTCCGGCTCGGCTACGGCCTGCTGGCCAAGGGCAAGGACGGCCGGAGTCTCGTACCGAATGGCGACAACCGCTACCACGCGATTTTCGATAATCAGGGACCGGCGTACTTCGTGAGCGCCTCCAGTTTCGGTCCGCCGCTGGCGGCTCTCGGAGCGAAGGTGAAACTGGTGTCCGCCTCCGGAAGCCGCGAGCTTCCGATTGAGAAGTTCTTCGTCACGCCGCGGGACGCTTCGGCGCGGGAGACCGCTCTTCGGCCGGACGAGATCCTCACCGAGATTCTGGTGCCGCCCGCCCGGGGCGCGCACAATACGACTTATGAGATCCGGCAGAAAACCGCACTCGACTGGCCGCTCGCGACGGCGTCCGTGGTTTTGAAGATGCGGGGGATGTCGGTGGCGGACGCCCGCGTCGTGCTCGGCCACGTGGCGCCGGCGCCGTGGCGCGCCGAGGCAGCGGGAAAGGTCCTCGCGGGCAAGACGTTGACACCGGCGCTGGCGGAGGAGGCCGGAAAAGCCGCTGTGGAAGGCGCAACGCCGCTCAGCGGCAACGGGTATAAGGTGCAGCTCGTGCGCACCGCTGTGAAGCGCGCCCTGCTCGAAGCCGCCCGCGCAAGTGCGTAGGAGCATTTCAGGCGGAGCCGCGACCGTGAGGGAGCGGTAGGGGCACGGCCGAAGCTGATTCTACCGCTCCCTCACGGTCGCGGCTCCGATTCAACTATCTCCGCCCGGCGTCTTCTCGGTGAATTATGCCTTTGCCTTCCCGGATCGTGACAAACTGGTCCGGCGCTACATTCGCAATGCGCTCTTTCGCGCCGCTGGGCCACTGAATTTCGAGCGCCGCCTCGCGAGCCTCCGGGCCGAGGCCGAAGGTGAGCGCCAGGTCGCTCTGGCTGCAGTAGCTCGAGCCGCTATGCACCATCTGCATTTGTTCGCCCGCGGCGCTCCGAACGCGGACCACCGCGCCAATCGCATCGCGGTTCGACTTCGTGCCAACCAGCCGCAGCGACAGCCAGTGATTCCGGTTCCCGCCGTCGTTGCGCAGCAGGCGGGCCGGCCCATGGTTGGTTGAGATCAGAAGATCCAGGTCGCCATCATGATCGAAATCGGCGTAGGCGGCGCCGCGCGCGACCATCGGCCGTGCGAAGTCCGGCCCGAGCGTCCTGGAGACGTCGTCGAACCGGCCGTGGCCCGCATTGCGGAACAGCAGCGGTGGCTCGCGAAACTGGATCTTCGGCTGCACCTGGCCGACCTCCTCGTCGATGTGGCCATTGGCCGCGAAGATATCCGGCCATCCGTCGAGGTCGTAGTCGAAGAAGAAGCAGCCGAAGGTCAGCGACAGCAAACTCGCGCGGCCCACCGTGGAGCGCGGCGCTTCGTCCACGAACAGCCCGTTGCCCTCGTTGTGATATAGGCCCAGCATCTGATTCGAAAAATTTCCGACCAGCAGGTGCATGCGGCCCGAGTGGTCGTAGTCGGCCGCATCGGCGCCCATGGCCCCGCGAGCCACGCCATCCTCGCCGAACGCCACGCCCGCCCGCAATCCTACCTCGGTAAATGTGCCGTCGCGGTTGTTGTGGTACAGCTTGTTCGGCTGCGTGTCGTTGGCGACGAACAGGTCGGGCCAGCCGTCGTTATCGTAATCGATCACAGCCACGCCCAGCGACTTACTCGTGGGATCGTAGAGCCCGGCCTTCTGGGTCACATCTTCGAACCTGCCGTTGCCGAGATTGTGGTAGAGCTTCGACGACGCTCCCTGGTAGGACTCGGGCGTGCAATACGATTTGGTCGCGCCGTCGAGCGAGCACCACAGGTCCGCCTTGGCGGTCCAGCGGACGTAGTTGGCCACGAATAGATCGACTTTCCCGTCGCGGTCATAGTCGAACCACACGGCGCTGGTCCCGAACGCGGCGTTCCGGATTCCGGATTCGCGCGTGACATCGCGGAACTTGCCGCCGCCTTCGTTGTGAAACAGGTGATCGCCATCGAGCGCGGTGATGTAGAGATCGTCGCGGCCGTCGTTGTCATAGTCGGCCACGGCGACGCCCATGCCGTAGATTTCGATATCGAGTCCGCTGCCCCGCGTGATATCGGTGAACGTGCCGTTGCGGTTGTTCCGATAGAGCGCGGCGGTGGAGCGGCGCCCGCGCGTGGTCCAGCCCTTGCCGTTGATGAGAAGGATGTCGGGCCAGCCGTCCCCATCGGCGTCGAAGAACGCGCAGCCCGAGCCCATGGTTTCCGGCAGCCACTTGTGTCCCGCCCTGCCGCTGTCGTGGACAAACCGGATGCCGGCCGCCGCGGTCACGTCGGTGAAGTGTACCGGAGGGACCGTAGGCGTTGCAACCAGGATGATCGCCGCAACCGCCGCAAACAGGAAGATGAGAGTCTTCATTTGGCCACCTTCGCCAGGTCCACGCTCTCGTGCTCGTGGATCGGTTGCCGCTCGTTGTTATCCTCGGGGCTCAGCATTCTGGGTTTCGCCGTCAAGGTCTGGGAGGCCTCGTCCGCCTTGAAACGCTTGAATAGCGCCTCTTCTCGTTGCGCTTTCTCCAGGTCGCCGAGACCGCGATAGCAGAGCATCAGGTTGTAGTGCGCCTGCAAGTCTTCCGGATCGACGCTCAATACCCGCTCCAGGGAGCGAACCGCTCCCGCATAGTCGCGCTTCAAAAACAAGATGCGGCCGATCTGATTCAAGACCACGCGATCGCGCGGGTATTGAGCTTCGGCCGTGCGCAGCGACGCGAGAGCGGCATCGTAGTCGCCGTCTGCCTTCTCCACCATCGCTTTGAAGAAATAGATGCGCCCGAGCTTCGGGTTGATGGCGAGCGCGCGCCGGATATAGGGCTTGGCGGCTTCCGTCTCGCCCTCCTGGACCAACGCGCGGGCGGCGTTGAGCCAGCCGTCGGCGTAGCCGGGCTCGGCCTCGGTGACGCGCTCGAAGGCGTACTCCGCGCCTTTCAAGTCGCCCTGCAACAGCAGGCCGATGCCCCAGTCGTTCCAGCGCTCGCGATCCTGCTTGCGGATGACAGGGCGCCAGACTGTGGGCGCCTTCCGGTCGCCCAGATCGAGCCGCGCCTCGGCTTTCGCCAGAACCGTGATGGGCAGAACGGGAATGCGGCCCGTGATTTCTCCGGAGACATCCTTCGGCACGTTGGCCGGCTCGAAAGTGAATTCGCGATTGTCGAATGCAGGTCCGTATGGTCCCGGCTTCGGCACGCCGGCGTAGGCGAACTCGGTGTAGTAGTGCGAGAACTTCCGGTGATTCAGGCGGGCCGAAAGCGTGATCGGCCCCTGGGCGTCGGACGGGATGCGCACGCGGTAGTGCGCCACATCGGCCGCGCCGGGCGGGATCAGCCGGACGTACAAGGTGCTGCGCGCCTGCCAGGCATTCCGCTTATTGATCGCGTTGCCTTCGCCGTCGATCAGGAAGGCGCGGTAGAAGTGGGCGCCCGGCTCGACGCGCCCGCGGCCGCCGTCCTCGACCATGCCGCTCCAGTAGATCGTCTTCCCGCCGGCATCCTTGGCCTGAAGTTCCAGCCATACGTCGAAGGCGTCGATCGTGCCGGCCGGGAAGAAATGGCCGATCGCGCGCGTGCGCACGACGACATCCACGCGCACGGTGGACCCGGGCTGGTAGGTTGCGCCGGCGGCGTCGATCGGCGCGGACACCTGGCCTACGTCCCGCAGGAAAACCGGGCGGCTCTCCTCGGCCTCTTCTCCCACCGCGAACGTGGAGCTAAGCCGCGGCCCCTCGCCCGCGCGCCGCAGCATCGGAGCCGGCGCCTTCTCGTCCACCGGCGAAGCAGCGAAGATATCGACGGTGATGAAGCCCGACTTGAGGAACGCCTCCTCGGCTTTCATCTGCGCCTCGTCCTGGTTCGCGAAGGCGACAGCAGTGTTCGCGGCCGGGAACCGGTGCAGGTGGACCTTGCCATCCACGTTGCCGGGATCTTGGGAGTCCACGAGCGGCATGTGGCAGTTCACGCAGGTCATCGATTTTGCCGGGTAGTAGAACGAGCGGGCGCCCTGTCCGGAAACGCCGCTGGCCTGCCAGTTGTCGTAGTCGTTGAAGCCGCGGATCCAGCGATACTGGTTCACCGGCACGTCGAGGTGGACCTTGTGGCACACCGAGCAGAACTCCGCCGGCTGCTGCCGCATGAAAGGCTTCAGGAACGTGCGCCGGTGCGGCTCGGGATCGAGGTAGGTCAGGAAATGATCCATCGCCCGGATGTAAGGGTTCCGGCTGCTCACCAGCTCGTGCAGGGGCGGGTACTCGATCGTGAATCCGCCATTGCCCATCGTGCCCGCGACGTGCGTGATCGCGTGGCACGAGGTGCAGGCCAGCCCGGCGCGCGCCTCCGGCGTATCGATCTGGCCGGCAATCGGCTTCTCGAACCGGCCATTGAAGAAGACGGCGTGATCGTGGCATCCCGCGCACCATTTGCTCGGCTCGGTCCCGACGACGCTCTGCATGTACTCGACGGACTTCCGGTAGAACTGGTTGTTGAAGCTGGCGAAGTGGTGCATCGAGCTTTTCCACTGCCGGTAGATGTCCTTGTGGCACTCGCCGCACTTTTCGGAATCCATGAAGAAATTCGAGGGGATGATGCCGCCGGTATTGGTTTGGGCGGAGGATGGGAAAAATGGCGATTTCGGCCCGCCGCCTTCTTCGTTCATCGAGGCGGGAACGGCATCGGGGTTCGAGATGCGGTCGTTCGGATCGGGCCGCGCGCGGCGGTAAACGTGCACCGAGAGTGGAAAGAACAGCAGCACGGCCAGCGATATGGCGAAGGCCTTCCGGAACCCGGGGCGCTGTCTTCGTACGAAGGGAACCAGCAGCACCAGGCCGGCGAGCGCCGCCGCGATGTGTACCCGGAGCGCCCAGCGGTGATCGCGGGTGGCCCCGGCAACCGTCAGGAAGACGCCCAGCGCGAGTGCGATGGCAAACGCCCCAGCCGCGCCCGGCGGCGCATCGCGCCAGCGGCCCCTCAGCAGGATGGCCGCGCCCGCCGCGACCGCCAGCCCGAGGCCGACGTGCAGGAGCACGTTCGCCATGTAAAAGATGGTGGGCGAGGCGAATGCCCAGACATAAGCGGTGTTGATCAGTAGAACGAACAGGCCCCCTGCGACCCACCGCGAAAGCTTCGAGCTACCCATGACCCCTCTGATTTGTACAAGCATACCCCCGGATTGCGCTGCCGCCAATAGTCAAAATCCACTACTCCCCGGAACGTGATATCGTTGCCCATTGAAGGCGAGGCATATGAGTCGAACATACCTACGAAGCGCAATGAGCGCACTGATGCTACTTACCGGAGCCGGCTTGTTTTGCGAACTGCATGCGGCGAGCCCGGATGCGAAGGGCGATACGTACCTTCCCTGGGAAGGAGGGTCGGCATACTACAAGCAATGGACGAATGGGCCATCCTCGGACCCTGGCTTTTTCCCAATCAGCGTCTGGCTTCAGGACCCGCGCAATGCGGCCCGATACGCGGCTATTGGCGTCAACCAATACATCGCCCTGCCGGGGCGCGCCTCCGATGAGAGCCTGGCCACGCTTGCCCAGGCGGGGATCACGGTGTTTGTGAACCAGTCGAAGAGCGCCCTGGCCAGTCCGAAGAACAGTGTCATTCGCGGCTGGTTCCTCTACGACGAGCCCGACAATGCGCAGGACAAACCAGGCGGAGGGTACGGCCCCTGCATTCTTCCCCCGGTCATGTTCAAACGGTACGAACAGGTGAAGGCCGCCGACGCCACACGGCCGGCGTATTTGAACTTCGGCCAGACCGTAGCCTACGAGAATTGGGTGGGACGCGGAGAGGCCTGTGCGGGCCACGACGAACACTATCCCCAATACATCAAAGGCACCGATATCGTCTCGTTCGATATCTATCCCGTAAACACCAAACTGCCGTTGTGGTGGGTCGGGAAGGGAATCGACCGCTTGCGGGTGTGGGCCGAGTATCGCAAGCCCGTGTGGGACTGGATCGAAACCTCCGCCTTCAACGCCGGGCCGAAACCCACGCCGGCCGACGTGCGATCGGAAGTCTGGCTCTCGATCATTCACGGCGCCATGGGGATCGGCTACTTCTGTCACCAGTTCAAGCCCGTCCAAAACGACGCTGCTCCGCTCGACGATCCGCCGATGCGTGAGGCGCTTGCCGCCATCAATGCTCAGATCAAGACGCTGGCCCCGGTGCTCAACACACGCTCGATCTCGAACGGCGTCACGGTGTCTTCGTCGAACGCCGATTCTCCGGTCGATGTCATGCTCAAGCGGCAAGGCGGCGCGACGTATCTGCTCGCCGCGGGCGCCCGTCCGGGAGGGGAAACCACGGCGGCGTTCAAACTCCGCGGATGTCCCAAGAATTTGACGGCCACGGTGCTGGGCGAGTCGAGGACCGTGAAGGTAAGCGGTGGAGTGTTGCAGGATCACTTCTCGAATTACGAGGTGCATCTCTACCAGCTTCCGTTCCTGCCGGAGAACTAAGAACTTCCTATACTGGAATCAATGCTCTTCCGCAGGCATCGGCCGCGAGAGATCACTTTCGAAGAGCGCCTCGCTGCGCTCCGCCAATCCGGTTTCGAGACTGTTCGGCAACCGGACGGCCGCGTGAGAGTCAGCAAGAACGGGTGCGCCGCGATGATCAGCGACGTTCCCGGCGGTACTCCCCGGATCGAAAAGGCAGGTTGGCTGATCGGCGGTGAAATCGCGCTGCTGGTGGATGCCGGATTCCAGAAGTTCTGGCGGGTCGGCAATGTGCGGAAGGCGCCCGCACTCGCCAGCCAGCTCCAGGCGCTGCACGAGTTCGAAGAGGATCTCCGCGAGGCCCTCGGACTCGAAAGCCTGTACAATACCTCGCTCGGCACGGTCAACGACCTGCATCAGTACGACCGTCTCGAGGGCCGCGACCAGGGCGTCGCCGTCCATCCGTGGCAAGTCAACGAGCAGCAGCCTCTCCCTGCTGGACTGTGAAGAAACCCAGGGGACACCCCTGCGGTAACGTGGCGGCTCTGCAGGGCGAGCCTGGGGTGTCCCCGGATTCTTTCACGATCCCTGGTACTTGAGGAACAGCGCGCGGTATCGTACCGCCTCCTCGTGCCTTCCCTGCTTTTCGGCCAGCGCCGCCCGCAGGTAGAAGATGCGCGGAAAGCTGAGTGAAAGGAACAGGTCCTCCCGCCTGGGGTCCGGAGGCGGGTTCAGGCGCAATAACTCGGGAACGCGCTGGAATTTTCCGGTCTCGACGAGCGCCCATGCGAGCGGCACCGCCGGCCAGTCGGGCGAGGACGGAACGCTAGCCGCGTAGAGCTGCTCGAGCGGCTCGACCGCCGCGTTGAAATCCTTCGAAAGCAATAGAGCGTATGCCAGGGCCAGCCAGCGCACGCCCGCCGGCGCCGGCTGCGGGAACAGCCGCTCGACGCGAGCGTTCCACTCCGGCGCGGTTGCGGCCGGACCGCTGAGCAACCTGCACAAGACGGCCAGCGGGCTCGAACCGGAAGACTTTTCGGCATACTGGCGCGCCCGCGCGCGATCGCCGGTTTCGAGACTCCAGACCGCAAGCTGCAACCATGCGAACCGGCCGGCGGGAGACGGAGCCGCCCGCGCGAATTGTGAGAGCCGGGAAACGGCCTGCGCGCGCCGCCCGGTCAGATACTCCCACTGAGCCTGCCGGTAAATCAGACTGCTGCCCTCATTCTGCTGCGCCTTGAGGAAACCGGCGAAACAGTCGTCCGCGCGTTTCAGATCGCCCACGATGAGCCTGGCCCAGGCGGCCTTGTAAAGTTCGCCGCCGTCGAGAAACGACGGATCCTTCGCGTTTGCTTGCTCGTAAAAGCTCGCCGCTTCGGCAAAGCGGCCAAGAAAATAGTGCGCATCGCCCAGCGAATCGAGCGGGTTGGCTTCCTCCGGCCGCAGCTCGCGATAGCGTGAGAGGGTCTTGACCGCGCCCTCCTCATCGCCGGCCCAGGCGCGCACATAGCCGAGCTGGTTCAGCAATGCGATGTCGTCCGGGCCACGCTGGAGCGCCTGTTCGTACCACTTGCCGGCGGCGGCGTAAGCGTGGCCTGCGGTGTCGATCTCGCCGAGCGCACGGTAGACGCCGGGGTCCCCAGGATCGGCTCGCGCCAGCGAGACGAGCGCCTGCCGCTCGGCGGCCCGGTCACCCGAGAGGCCGGCAGCGATGAGGTCGAGCCGGCTTCGTTCCAGCTCCGGGAATCGGGCCGCCTGATTGCGCGGCGCCGCGATCACCTGGATTGCGCCGGCCCGGTCGCCGCGGGATACCAGCGCCTGGGCCCACGCCACGTAGTCGGCGCCGAAACCCGGATCCAGGGCCGCTGCCCGCTCGAAATCGTGCGCGGCGACTCTGGCGTCCTGAGCGTCGAGCGCCGCAATGTAAGCGCGAAACGCCTCCGCGTTCCTGGTCGGCAATTCGCGGGCGCCCGCGTCGATCTTGTGCGCGACCGCCCGCGCCAGAGGCAACATCCCCTCGGCGAGAGGACCTGTTACCCCGATCCTCTCCACCATGCGATGCGTCGCCGTGTTCTCAACATCCGCCTGGACTCGCAAGCGTCCCGCAACCGCCGACAGATAGCCGTGGAGAATCCGGCTCGCCCCCGAAGACGGCGCATCGCGCAACGCGGAGATCGAGAGCGGGTGGAAGCGCGAGCCGCCGGCGAGCTGGAGCCTTACCGCTTCGGAAAAACCGCGGCTCATCCACGCGAGATCCTGCGCGCCGCCCAGGTTCTCGAACGGAAGGACCGCGATCGTCCCGGCGCCGCGGTCCTCTTCGCGGCTGCACGATACGGCCAGAAGCAGAGGGAGCAGGGCCGGGCCGAGGCGCCTAAAGTACACGCGGCTCCAGGGCCATCAACTGCTTGAACTCGGCGTTGTCGCGCAGTTTCGCGAACTCCGGCTCCTTGAGAAACTTGTCCCGTTCCTTGAAGCCTTCTTCGAGCGCTTTGCGGATTTGCTGCAACGCCTGGCCGGTCATACCCGACTCGGCGTAGAGCTTGGCCAGATAGTAGTGAAAGCGGGCTCGCTCCTCCACGCTGCGCTCCTGCACCAGGACGCCGTAGGAGTTGTGCTGCTCGAAGACCTCGGGGTCGAGCTTCAGAGCCTCCTGGTACGCTTCCATGGCCTCCTTATACTCCTTACGCGCGAAATATGCGGTGCCGAGATTGCTGTAGATGGCCGCCGAATCGGGGCCGATCTTCAACGCCTTCCGATACTGGCGCAGGGCGCGGGTGTAGTTCTTTTCCGCATAGAAGATCGTGCCGAGGTTGTTGACGGCTTCCGAATATTTCGGATTGAGCTTGATCGCCCTCTGGTAGTACCGCCCGGCCACCTGCAAATCATATGGCCCGGCGGCCATCTGATGATACGCGATTCCGATCTTGTTCAGAATGACGGCCGTCTCGGGCATCTCTTTGTATTGTTCGATGGCGTCGCGGTACATTTTGCGCGCCATGAAAATGTCACCGCGATTTTCGGGCGTCAGGGGCGCGAGCTGGCGGCTGGGCGGCTGGACGGCCGCCGGCGCCGCTGCCTGCTCCGTCCGCGGCTTATCGGCCTGAAACCCCAAGCCGAAGGCAATCGCCGGCGTCAGCACTAGAAGAAGAGATCTGCTCCGATACATGAAGCGTCCCCTTCACTCCCTGTAGCATACTGCTTCCGCTCCGCGACTTCAATGAGTTCCCTGGAACCGTGGCGTGCCGGCTACGGCTGCGAAACCGCGGCGAAGCTCTCCAGCACGGATTGGCGGGCGCGCAACTGTCGCACCTCCTCCTCGCCGAGCTTTTCGGCGCAGCCTGCTACGATCCGCGTTCCGTGCTGGACGAGTATCCGGCGGAACTCCGGATCGGGCGTCGAGGCGGCGATGTCGCCGAGGGCTCGCAGCAAGCGCAAGCTGACGGCCACATCCGTCTTCGAATACATGCGGATCTGCTCGAAGGCCGCTTCCAGCAGGCGCTCGAAGTGGATCCATCCAATGCTGGCGCGAACGATGCCCGGCGGATCGTAGAGCAGCTCCTCGGTTGGCTCCCGGGACGCGAAGCGGATCAGAATGCGGCTCAACTGATCGACGCAACTGATGGCGGTGGTGGGGTCGTTGACGGCGGGCGAGATCGCCTTCAACGCAATATCGACAATCTGGAGGACGCCAAACTCGACGTCCTGCTGCAACGTCCTGGTCGGGCCGAGGTCGAAGGCGCCCAGCAGCTCGGCGGTTCCCGCGGGGGGCAGGCGATTCCCCTTCGAGACCATCATCAGCGGGATTCCCGCCGGAACGAAATGGCCCACGCGGCGCAGCACGCGAATGCTGACGTGATAGTGCTTCGCCGCGGCGACCAGCCGTCGCGTATCGACGAAGCGGATGTAGCCCGAAGCATTGCTCAGGACGGCAACTTCGGTCGGGTTGGGCCGCAGCGGCTCGGTTGCCTTCATGTGATTCAGCCGGTGCGGCCAGGGCATGATCTCCTCGATCATGGCTTCGGTGTCTTCGGCGATCCGGTCGACGATGTGATTGACGCTGATGGCCTGCGAGATGTGGTGAATGAAAAAGAGCAGCAAGCCGACGCACGCCAGCGCCAGGACCATCGCGCCTAGAACCGTGGCGACCGGCGCGAAGGGGTGAGGGAACGAGCGCGCCGCCGGCAGCGCCGCCATGCAGTACGAGAAGGTGCCGAGGAAGATGCCGAGCGTCCACTGCGTCACGCGGTCCCTGGAAAAGCTGACGATGATGCGCGGGGAAAACTGCATCGATGCCAGGGTGAGCGTCATCAGCAGGATGGCGAACACGATAGACACCACCGTCATGATGGAGGCGGCGATACCCGCCAGAATCACCTGGGCGACTTGCGGGTCGGCGTGGGAGGGGAACAGGACGGTGGGCACCCAGGCGCTCACGGCCGGAAACTCCTCTTCCAGCCACGACAGGAATCCGCCCGCGCAGCCCAACGCCAGCGCGATGGTGAGCGGGCGAATCAAAAAGCCGCCGCGCAGGTTGTACATCGCGTGGCGCAGCACTAATGGAAGGTTCTTGTTCACGGTTCTATCCGTTCCAGTGTAGGGGATCGGACGCGCGCGTACAAAGAAAATCGGACAACCGAAGCTAATTCAAACCGGCCTCACCCCGCGGGATACTGGTGTCGGGAGCCCGCACATGTCCGATGTCTCCGCGGCCGGGCCGGATGCGCGGCCACAAGACGCGCGGCGGCGCACTGTGGGAAGAGCGATCCAGGCGGCGGCGTTCACCGCGGCCTGGCTCGGAGCGCTCTTCGGCGGCGCCGGCCGCTTCGAGTGGCCCCGGGGCTGGATCTATGCCGCGGTGTACGGCCTCGGAATGGGCGCCATGGCCCTGGCCGTCAAACGTTGGAACCCGGAGTTGCTGGAAGCGCGGGCGAGGTGGCGCCATAACGACACCAAGCGTTTCGACAAGGTTTTCCTGGCGATCTTCATGCCCCTTCAATTGATTCAGCCGGCGGTTGCCGGGTTGGACGCAGTGCGGTTCGGCTGGTCGTCGCTGCCCTTCGAGCTGGTGTATCCCGGCGTGGCGATCTTCGCTCTCGCAACCGGGCTGGCCGCGTGGGCCATGGCGGTCAACCGGTTCGCCGAGACTACGGTCCGAATCCAGGCGGACCGCGGCCACACTGTGGTTGAGTCCGGGCCCTATCGGAGCGTTCGGCATCCTCTGTATGCGGCGGCAATCCTGATGTATCTGGCGGCGCCTCTCATCCTCGGATCGGTTTGGGCGCTGGCGCCAGGGGGTGTCATCGCGGTTCTGTTCGCCGGGCGCACCGCCCTGGAAGACCGGACGCTTCGCCGGGAGCTCGCCGGCTACGAAGAATATGCCGCGCGGACGCGTCACCGCCTGATGCCCGGGCTGTGGTGAGTTTCAGCCTTTGTCCCGCGCGATCGGCCCGAGTGTCGCCTTGACCGCGCGGAGGTAATCGGCCGGCGCGAGCAGAATTTGCGTGCCGCGCACTCCCGCGGACACCGAAATCAAGTCGAACAGCTCGATCGTCTCATCCACGTAGACCGGGTAGCCGCGCTTCAGGCCGAGCGCCGTCACGCCGCCCCGAACGTACCCCGTGAGAGGCTGGACCTCCCTGAGCGCTACGAGTTCCACGCTCCGGTCGCCGGTGAGGCGGGCCAGCGCTTTTCCGTCCAGCTCCGCGTTGCCCGGCACGACTGCGATCAGCACGCCGGTGCGGTCCCCGCGCGCGGCCAGGGTCTTGAATACCTGCTCGGGAGGGAGTCCGATTTTGCCGGCGACCGTCCCGGCGTCGAGGTGCTCCTCATCAACCACGTATTCGCGAAGCTCATATCGGATGCCGAGCTGATCCAGTTGACGCACCGCGTTCGTTTTCATGAGCCTTACCGTGATCGTACAATGGCCGGTGGGCGATGGAATACCGGCGGCTCGGCAAAACGGGGTTGATGATATCGGCGGTTGCGCTGGGCGGCCACTGGAAACGCCTCGGGCCGGTGCTCGGCAGGCCCTTCACCGGGTCGGGCTATGACGACGAAGATTTCGACAACATCCGCTGCCTGGACTTCCGGAAGAACCGCGACGAAGTAGTCGGCCGCGCCATCCATCTCGGCGTCAACTACGTGGATGCCTGCGCGCCGGCGGAAGTCCTGGCTTATGCGCAGGCCCTCCGGGGGCGGCGGGACCAGGTCTACCTGGGGTATTCCTGGCACACGCGCGAGCCGAGGTATCCGGAGTGGCGCAGCGCGCGGGCCTTGGTTGCCGGCCTGGACCAGGGGCTGAGCGAGGCGGGCCTCGATTTCGTCGATATCTGGCGGATTTCGCTGCCGGCCGACGGCATCGAGGATGTCTCCGAGCGGCGGCGGATCGAGGAGGCGACAGTCGGCGGGTTGGCCCTGGCGAAGCAACAAGGCAAGACGCGGTTCACTGGAGTTTCAAGCCACGATCGCGCGTGGTTGCGTTCGATGGCCGCGCAACACCCGGAGCAGATCGAAGTCGTGCTGTTTCCGTTCACCGCCGGCTCGGCGCCGGCCCGTGAAAACAGCCTGCTCGATGCGCTTCAGGCGCACGATGTAGGCGCGCTGGCGATCAAGCCGTTCGCCGGCGGGGCGTTGTTCGACGCCGGCGGCGACCCGAACCGGCGGGCACGTCTCGCCATCCGGCACATCCTGGCGCATCCCGCCATCACCGCGGCGGTAGGTGGCTATTCGAGCGTTGCGCAACTTGAGAACGCCGCGGCGGCCGGCCCTCATCCCCTCGACTCAGCGGAGCGGGCCGAACTCGCTCGCGCCACAGCCGGCATGTGGGCGGGAGTTTCCTGGCTCCAGGCCTGGGAGCACGTTTAAGCCACGTTTTGCAGGGCGGGGCCCCCCTCCTGGACCTCCGGCGCCTGGGGCAGGGACAACTTAGGCGGATTCGGCAATATGAACCGCGTGATTTTCTCGTGGCGTCCGGTGCCGTCCGCCAGCGCTTGCGCGAGCTTCGAGACGTCATCCGCATCCGCATAGCGGCCGAGGCCCCGGTAGATCCCGGCAAGCAAGTTCAGGCAGCCGATGATTTCAGGATGGCCGGGCGGAAACACGCTAGCAAGAAGCTTGAGTGCGTAGCCGGCGAGTTGCTCCGCTTGTCCGTCCTTCCGCTGCCTTTGATAGAGCTGTGCCAGCCTGGCCAGCGGCTTCGCCATGGCCGGGTGTTCCCAGCCAACCGCGCGCTCATGGATTGCGATCGCGCGGAGAAGACACGATTGCGCTTCGTTATACCGGTCCTGCTTGAGATAGACCTCTCCGAGTTTGCTCAGGGTGACTGCGAAGTTCCAATCGTTCGAGCCACCCGCCCTTTCCTTGATTGCAAGAGCACACTGGAAGGCGAACAAAGCAGCCGGCATGTTGCCCTCGCTGGCTTCCAGATCGCCGAGCTGATCCAGCGTCCACACGACGGTCTGGTCCGGCTCGCCCGGGCCGGCCCCGGCAACTTCCAGGGCGTGCTCGAAAGCGACGCGCGCTTTGGCAGGCTCACTCGCCGCCCGGTAAACGAAGCCGAGGTTCGTCAGAAAGGTGGCCGGTTCCACGCCGGACATCTTCGCCCGTTCGGCAATGGCCACTGCCTGCTTGAGTAGTCGTCTGGCCTCGTCGTGCTTACCCTGTCGAAACCGGATGACGCCCAGTCTGTTCAGAACGCACGCAAACCGCACGTCCTGCTCGCCGAGCCCGCGCGCAGCCTCGGCGGCGCGCACCAGAATGCCGGCTGCGTTGTCGATCCGCCCCAGTACGTACTCAGCTTCGGCCAAGTCCAGGAGGGACTGGGCCGCTGCGTCGAACGCTTCGATTGCCGCCTGCTTATTGGAAACCCAGCCAGCCGCTATGCCCAGCATACTCGGTGCCCCCTCTGTGCTCCACATCTGCCCCATTAGACTGCGTCATGAGATCGGATGCTCTTCCCTAGCCGCAAGTCGCTTAGACCTGTTCCTAGTACTAGCAAAACCAGTGTAACGGGGGTTATGGACCGAAATCAATGAATTTTACACCCAAGAGGGTCTGGTTGCGGGGGTAAAAGTCCTAGTACTATTTCAGCTAGCGGCGGTTCAGAAGCCACATCACCAAGCAGAGTACTAGACTGAGTACTAGGCTGAGTACCAGACACGTGATCAGAGGGAAGTAGAAGACCCAATGGCGTCCACGAATTACGATATCTCCCGGCAGACGGCCGATCCGGAACGGCAGCCGCGCGCCCAGGCCGACCAACAGTCCGGCGAAAACGAGAATCACTCCGATTGCTATTCGTGTGCGGCCGAATGCCATGCACCTATTCTGCGGCCAATGCGCCGCGGATTGCACGGGGAGTTTTACTCCCCCCACTATGGGGATTCTTGCGCCGGCCGTGAAAAGAAGACTGTCAGATTTCACAGAAACCAGGCGTACTCCGGGAACAGCTTCAACAACAGCCACTCACGTTCCAACACGGCTGCCCTGGTTCGCTCCGTAAACAAAGCCGACCAGTGAATGTGCCGTGGTTGCCCATGATTGTTGTCCAACACCTGGCCATCCGGTGTGTTGAGCGGCTGCACTTTCGATTTGAAGAGCACCGGCCGGGCGATCCCAGGCGCAACTCCTAAATCCAGTAACCAGCGGTGCGTCTGACGGTTCAGGGCCTCGGTCTGCAGGAATCTCGTTTCTGCGACACGGCAGGTCAATTCAGCGAGATCGCGATGGACCAGGAAACGCTCCAGCAGCTCGATGAAGTTGGGAACCGAAGAGCGGAGAACGCTGACGGTTTGAGGGCCCAAACGCAGCCGGTCCGCCAAAGCCGGATCGTCACGCAGACCTCTGTAACCGATCTCGAGCATCCCCTCGATGAACTCATCAAAGGTGAGGTCGGGGTATCGGACGAACCTGCGGCGCATCTTCTCCGCATCCCATAAGCTCTCCCCAAACTGCAGATCCCGGTTTATCCACCAGCCAAACTGGTAAAGGGAAGCATAATAATCAAAAGGATTGCGTACTGTGGCTACCCGCGGTTTGGACCGATGAGCCGCGGGAATGCGATCCGCCCCGCCATGCTTGTCCTGGACAATCAGAGTTTTGGAGCACTGGCCGGCATAGATGTCCTGCAAGACCTCGGTGACAAACGTGCCACCCATTTTTGGGGCGTGGAGGAATACAAACTCTTCGGCAATGACCACAGGGCTAGGGCTCTCCAATGAGACTGGCTTTTGGTCAGGATAGGCGCTCCGCTTGGATCTGTCAAGAGCCAGCGTCCCGTAGCTGAAAGACTTGCGGAAGGAAGCGCCATCTCGATATCATTCGCAAGAGCACATAGAGCCATGGCCGAGGTTCCGCTTTCCCTTCTAGAACGGAGCGTATTGCAGGAAACCAGCATCCTGATCAAGACATTCGAGCGCCCCGCCTGCCTCACCCGGCTGTTGAACAGCATTCGCGCGTACTATCCGGACGTCCGGATTCTGGTCGCCGACGACAGTCGAATCCCATCCCCAATTGATGGCGTGGAATACTACGCTCTTCCTTTCGACACCGGACTGACCGCCTCGCGAAACTATCTTTTGGAACGGGTCAAAACCGAGTATTTCGTACTCTGCGATGACGACTTTGTGTTCACGCCCGAAACGAGAATCGAGGTGTTTATCAATTTGCTGAAGCTCAATGCGCTTGATATCGTCGGCGGCGGCCTTTATCTAGGACCGTTTCTCCAAACGCACAACGGACTACTGGAACTGAAGGAGGGGTGTCTGTCAAAGATCAGGGGCTGCCGCGAGGATTTTGGGACACACCAGATCTGTGATATGGTGCTCAACTTTTTTGGCGCGCGCACATCCGCCGTACGGAGGCTCGGCGGGTGGGATGCGCGATTGAAATTGTGCGAGCACGCGCTGTTTTTTCTGAAGGCCAAGGGTCGCTTG
>Ga0326728_10011709_pt1 | contig 19866 bp, 13 predicted proteins | sample MB3enrmetagenome_FD_207602 | JGI IMG/M metagenome (GOLD analysis project Ga0326728, IMG submission 207602) | Lab enriched peat soil microbial communities from McLean, Ithaca, NY, United States - MB31MN | ecosystem: Environmental > Terrestrial > Soil > Wetlands > Peat | place: USA: New York... | reverse complement strand
CCGACGAATCTCCTCTTGCAGGGCAGGAATTGCCATGACCGCATCGGGAATGGTCAGCGCTTTCATGCATAGATTATATGATCTCCCGATAAATATGTCCAATTATTAATGACGCTGCGTATAACTACTGATTCCTTTATTCTTCTGCGAGTAAAACAAAAACGAGGTAAAGAATGAAGATCGTTTATCACCCAGATTACAATGAGGTTTATGCTTCCGATCCGGCTGCCGGAGCGGGAAGGATGGAAGCTATTTTAAAAGAACTGGTAGGTGAATATGATTTTCTTGAACCTTTGCCAGCCAGCGAAGATGATTTAAAAAGAGTTCATACCCCATCGCATATTGAATGTATTAAAAGAAATCCCTATCCTTACGGAACTCTTTATGAAATTGCTTGTTTGGCAGCCGGGGGGGCAATCCTGGCCGCGGAGTTGGGAATGAAAGGCGAAAGCGCTTTTGGGTTAATCAGGCCGCCGGGTCATCATGCCAGTTCTGATCATTGCTGGGGCTTTTGTTTCTTCAACAATATTGCCATAGCTTTGGCTAAGCTTCAGGCAGAAAATCGGATTCAAAAGGCTTTAATCTTGGACTTTGATCTTCATTTTGGAGATGGGACCGATAATATTTTTACTGGAACAAAGATTAAATATTTCCAGCCAATGGTCCGAAATCGAGGAGACTTTATCGAAGCAATTAAGAAGAAATTTGAAGTAGAAAAGGAATATGATATTTTTGCTGTTTCAGCTGGGTTTGATCGACACGTTGATGATTGGGGTGGCCTTCTCACTACCGAGGATTACCGGATTATTGGCCAGGCCGTAAAAGAGGCCGCTCAAAAAAACTGCCAGGGAAGAAGATTTGCTGTACTGGAAGGCGGTTATAATCACATGGTTTTAGGTAAAAATGTCAAAGCGTTCCTCGAAGGATTGGAATAAAAAGAGCTGTCACCCTTTTATCAGGTACTGGGCAAGTTTTCAGCCCCTTAATGACCTTTGACTGGCCTCTTTGCTTGGGCCCACCACCACCGGGCTATGCCTGGCCGGGGTTCATAGATCGCCGCCCCACCCAGAATCTGCGAACCAATCCCAGCAGATTGCTGGGGGCGCGACAATGATGCAATGATTCAGTCCGCATCCGGCCTTTCGCCGGCGCCCCGGTTTCGAGGGTTATCTGCAGGTCACCCTGAGAGCGGCCGGATGCCTTACGAGGCGTTGGATTTTGGAACTCCGGGGCCTTCCGGGGCGGATACGGGCTGCAAGGAAACAATAAAAGTAGTGCCGCTGGCGCTAGGTTCCTCCTGGGCGGTCTTGGTTTCAAAACGGATGTGGCCCCCGAATTTCTCCACTATGGCATAACTCACGAAAAGTCCCAGTCCCGTACCTTCCCCTACCTTTTTGGTGGTGAAGAATGGGTCGAAGATGCGTTCCACGCATTCCTTGGGAATGCCTGTTCCGGTATCGGCCACCAGGGCCTCCGCCATTTTCTCTGTGGCATTGAAGCGGCTGGTAACCGTAAGTTTCCCCCCTTCCGGCATGGCCGCCACCGCATTGGTGATGAGATTGAGAAAAACCTGCTGCAGTTCGCCGGCGCTCCCTTTCACTTCGGGTAGATCGGAAGCCAGGTTAAGTTCCAGTTTGATCTTTTTGGTCAGCAGGGTGTTCTGCACCAGAAGGAGCACGGTTTCCAGGTTATGATTTAGGTCGCTGAAGATTTCCTGGTCGGTCCGCCAGCGGGCGAACCCCATCAAATTCTCCACAATGCGTTTGCAATTCAGGCCCTGGCGTTCGATGGTCTTGAGAATCTCATGCTCTTTGCTGTCTTGAGGGAGGCGGTCCAGGAGGATCTCGGTAAACCCCAGGATGACGGCCAGGGGGTTATTGATCTCGTGGGCCACCCCGGCTGACAAGGTGCCCAGGGAGGCCAGCTTTTCGGTCTGGAACAGTTGCTCCTCCAGGCGCTGACTCTCGGTGATGTCCCGGGACATCACCAGGACCCACTCCACCGTCTGGCCATCTTCTCCAAAGATCGGCACCAGATGGGTGGAAAACCAGTAGACCTGATCGCGGATATGGGCGATGGATTTGACTTCCAGGCTTTTGCGGCTATCCACCACCTCCAGCACGTGAGTCATCATGGCCGTGGCGTCTTCCGGGGCCAAAAATTCCCCCAGGCTTCTGCCGGGCATTGCCGCCGCAGGCAGGCCCAGGACCCGGGCCGCGGCGGTGTTGGCGCTGATAAAAATTCCTTTCTCATCCAGTAAAAAAATCAGTTCCCGGGCGTTTTCCACCACAGACTTATATTGTTCCCGGCTGCGGCGTAAATCCGCGGTGGCATGGTCCACTTCCCGCTGGAGTTCCACCGACCAGCGCCTTTCATAATAGATGACCGCGCAGGCCGCCAGAATCAGGGCGAAAATCAGAATCCCCTGGATCAAGAATTGCCGCAGGTAAAGGGAATAGATGGTGCCATAGACTTCCGCGGTGGGTGCCACCACCGCCACCGGCCAGATGCGGGAACCATCCGGGGTCACTTTGGCGTGAGTATAAGCCACAAATTTGGTCATCTGGCCAATGACCCCCCGGTGCCAGCCGGAAGTGTATTGCGAAGTCCCCTCCTCGCCGGCCAGCATTTTGGATTTCTGAATCTCATTGATGGCGGAAAAGCTGATTAAGGGGTTGCGCCGGCCCCGGGCGGTAAAGGCGTCTTCGCCGATGAACTCTTGTTCCGGATGATAAAGGAAAACCCCATCGTGGCTGAGCACCCAACAGTAGCCGGTGCGCCCGGAGCGAATCGCGGCGCAATAGTGGCGGGTGAATTGACTGGCATCCACCTTAAACCCCAAGACTCCGACCAGCTTGCCCGTGGCCTTAGGGTGCGATTCATCCACGCTCTCTTCGTACACCGGCATGCCCATGGTAAAGAACGGCACCCGGTGGTCCCCCCGAGGTTGCAGTTCCACCGGCCCCTGGTAAATACGACCACGATTGGCCGGGTCTTTGGCCCAGGTTACTTCCGGGGAGTCTTGCCCCTGGTTTTCCAGGATATGGGGACCGTGGGCATCCAGGGCATAAGTGCGGCCAGCCTCGGAACCCGTGAATTCGATCCTGACGATTTCGCTCACCCCCAGTTTGGCGAGGCCGTCGAAACTGACTTTCATGCGGTTGGCCCAGGCCACCTCCTCCAGATACTGGATGGCCGGCGAGTAATTAAGCATTTTGAGCTCCCGCCGCAAGAATTCCAGGCCGTCTTCAAGCTGTCGGGCGGTGGTCTTGGCCAGGAGCAACTGCTGCTGCTGAAAGTCCTCAGAAACTATTTCCCGGGTGCGCTGCAAAGACAGCAGCCCCAAGACAAAGGCCACCGCCAGCAGCACCACCACCAGCAGCCCTAAGCCCGTGAGCAGGCGTCGCCCGCTAATCTTAGCCATCGGCATGCCCATGATGCTTCGCTTCTTGAAAATCCAGATCACGGTTTGAAGAAAATTCCGGAATCTCTTTCCAGCTCTATATACTTCTGAGACTCCCCCGGCCCCCCGTCAACCTGAGAAACCATAACTTGAGACTGCCCGGAAAAAAATTTTTATGAGTTACGGGTGAGTCAAAGGCTCATAAGCATCTATTGCGAAAGTCCCTTAAGGGGAAGGCCGGGAGATTTTTGGTAAGGGGTCCCCAGCCCTTCCCTCAAACTCCCCTCCCAACCCCCCTTAAGTTTCCATAATAAATAATATAGGGGGTTGGGGGATAGGGTTTGGGAGAGGGGGGCAGGGGCTGTGTCCCCTGCCCCCCTCTCCCAAAGATTATTTCCCTCGGTTTCATATCCATCGCTTGCCGGGTTTTTGTGGCCAGGGAGCGACCCTGAGCCTTATCTGCGCCGCCGAACGCCGGGGAGGAGGCGGTTTCCGGTCGGGGCGGCGCCGTGGCTGTGTCACTTGCGTGCTGCGCCAATAATTTGGCGAATGAATAATTAATCAACAATTTCAATTACTAAGCCTTCGGCTCGGCCAATGTGCCGCAAAATTGAGGCAGCGGCACAAAATCAGCCGGAATCAGTCAACTAAGCTAGCCTTATTTGACCAGAGCTTGCCCCGGAGTTCGGCAGGCCGCGGCCGAGCAGTTTTTCATCAGGATAACCCAAAACTGCGGGGGAATACAGCGCCGATAAGAAGGATGGCCCGGTTTTCCGGAAAAAAATGGCACCTGCCGCGTCAGCAAAAACCGCTTCGTTCCCCCACCGTAGCCGCAAATCAGTTCATCGTTTGAATATGTTTCTTTTCAAGATGTTAAAATAAATCAGATAACCGACCGCGATTCTGGGGAATCCCGATATTTCCTTATAATTCCATAAAATAAACTTGACATTAATTTTAAATTGTGGTTTAAAAAGCATCCCTAGAAAAAGCTAAACCAGCCGTGAGACGGGGACTGAAAGCCACGGGTCTTTTAGTCCGCGGGAGACAGCCGGGTTGCCTGAGAGGAGGCAGTCCGGCTTTTTTATTGGCCTGAAAGCAAAATTCAGACAGAACCGCAGGAACTGCTCCTGTCCCCGGCTCTTAGCTAGTCCTCTGGCTGGGATTATCCCGGCTCCTGGCGGGCCTAAAGCAGAAGAGGTTGATAAAAATTTATAAAGGAGGGCAGCAGGAAGACGGCTACCGCAAGGCGAGGAAAAGGGTTTCTCTGGTTAATCCTGGCGCTGGTGGGGTGGGCGGTCTTGCTTTTCCCCCAGCCTTCCCCGGCGGGGACGACTTGCACCTTGGAATGACGGCACCGGTTGGTGGAACGACGCCGCTTACTGGACCCCCAGCGGCCAGCCCCAGGACGGGGCCCCGTCAATCTGACCCAGTCAGTTATCACCGGGAAGGCGAAAATTTCAGGTATGGTCTGGCTAGGTAAAGAAATAAAAAGGCAGAGCCATAGAGACCCTGCCGGAAAGGTTTCTCATCTCCAGGGGAAGGAAGCTTTCCTCATAAATCATTCTATGCAATTATAATCACTTAATAAAATAACCTGATACTCGCCACCTCCCATCCTTGTCTCTCATCGGGGTGACAGTTTCAATGGCAGATTTCTTGTTTTCAAATGAGGTCGTAAACTGAATAACCATATATTCTCCATCCGGCGCCCCAGGCAGAGATGTCTTATAGGTCTCACTCTTCACTGTCCTGGAATTTAGCTTGCCCAGAGGTTTTCGAACTGCCTGTAGGGAGTTCACCCACTGATTTTGGGAAACTGCTGTCTTAAAATATTCAGCCGCTTCCTTCCAACTTTCGGCATATTCTCCCTTATCGATTATGGCAAGCCAATTTTCTGCCGCGGTAAAGGCATCATTCTTCTGTGTGATATCTGCCCCAGAGGCGACACTCACCAAAATCATGGAAATTAGCCCAAATCCAGCCAAGAAGTTTCTGAACAAATCTCTTTCCTCCAATTTTATTTAACTGAAATTATGCCGCACCCTCAGTTTTGGATATCAGAACTGGGGCTCCTTGACCCCAGGAGATTCAATCCGGACCCAGACAGGATGGCGCCCTCACTGATGAGCTTAATGGGTCGATAAGGGGAGGCGGCCCGCGCCTTCACCGGAGGTATTCTTCGTCCTCTCCCACTACCGCCGGCAATTTCTGATACTGGTTCATTAGGCTTTGCATAATCAGCCATTCCAGCTTCTTAAACCTCTGACTCTTCTCTTCCTGGAGGTCCTGATCGCCGCTCTTCACCAGGCCCCTGTCGTCCATCCTGGTCTGCCGCTTGGCATTACTTGAGCTATCCGGTCCCGGTCCCGGCTCAGCTCTCAGGATTCCGGCATTGAAGCAAAAAACCAGGAAAAGGAATGCCGTGGCGCTGGCTTTAAGAAGGGGCTGTTTTTTCATGACATACCTCAATAAATCCCCCCTTAAATTTTCTGATGGTGAGACGACGAGGCCACTGATTGCTCCGGGGGAATTGATTCGGCTTTAGGCCGGAGAATTTGTTACCTGCCTTTTCGGAACATTTTACCCTTTCGATGATTTTGAACGGACTTTGAGTCATTTTTCTATCCCAGTAAATCGGGGAACCCATGAATTGTGGGGGAGAAGTTCCTTATTTTGCGAGAAATTTCTGAAAATCGGTTAAATCTGAAAAAACCGGAAGTTAACCTGGGCCTTAAGAGCTCTGAAAGAGTGGCCCTTTGGGGGCGGAAAAATAATTTTCCCGAAGGTTGCAATATACCACACCCTCTCTTGCCTTGGCTTAATCCGGACTGGCTCATACCAGGTGGCAATCCCATCAAGGCACAGGCGTATCGCCTGGTGAAATACTGGCTAAAGTCTGCGGCTGCAAGACATTTGAATGCCAGTTGATATCAGGAGCGGGCGGGGGCGCTGCTAAAAATAGAAAGGGAGGAATTACTTTGTCAGCGAAATCAGGGGGCGAGAAGAAGATGCTCAGCCTGGGACGGGTCCTGATGCTCAACCCAAAACTGATTCTTTTGGATGAACCCGCGGAGGGACTGGCGCCCTTAATTATTCGTAAGCTCATCGAGACACTCTTGGTGATCCGCAACTTTGGGGTAACCATTCTTCTGGTCAACCAAAACCTCAAGTTCGGTCGGCAGGTGTGCGATCGGGGTTACATCCTCGAGAAGGGCGGCATCGTCCACCAGGGGAGGCTGGAGGAGATCTGCGCCGACGAGACGGTAGTCAAACGCTACCTGGTGGTTTGACCCAGAGCTGGAAGGAGGGGCCCGGATCCCCGCACCCCCTTAGTTTTTTGTCCCATTTCTCCGGCTCATACCCAGAGAGGCTCTGACCTGCCTCCCCACAGTGGTCTGCCCCTATTGACCGCGTGCCCAGCCCCCCGTCCCTGCGCTTGTGGGATTCGCAACCCTCGGAACCAAAACCCCGGGACGAGACTCCTGCTCCCCTGTCCTTGAATGCTCCGGGCGGGAAATTTCTTATTTCTTCGTTTGAGGGGTCCAGATGCCCTTCTAGGTGATGGGACCAGGAATTAAAATTTCACATTCGGCGAAATTTGAGCTAATATATGTTTAATTACCATCTGGCTAAGAGGAGTCTTACCCAGTCAGACTCGTGAAGGCAGCGGCCAAGACCTTTTTCAACCGCGGTGGCCAAGGCTGCCGCATAACTTCGGTTTAGTATTTGATTCTCCAAAGATTTTATTGTTCATGGTACATTGGCCCATCAACTTCTTATCTTCCAAGGAGGGACATTTTTTATGGCAGTCAAGAAGAAGGCCCCGCAAAAACCTGGCCGCAAGCCTGCTATCGGCCCAGCGGCTTCTGGTCCAGCTCCTGCCTTCCCCAAGAAAGAACTGGACAGATGGCTTAAGGCTCACAAGACATGGAACCACGAAGACTGGCTGATGCTCCTTGATGACCTCAAGGCCAAGGGTTATGGCAACTTGGTCAGTAACAAGGCAGGTCAAGACTCGGTTGGATTGTACCTCGAGACCAAACGGGGTAAGTAAGTAGGGTCTTGTCTCGCCGGGATCCGTCGGGGGGCTGCATGGCCAACCCATGGCGGGAAGCGGACCAGAAGAGCTGGAAAAACTTTCCTTGACATTCGATGCCGCTCCTGGAGGCGGCGTAAAGGGGCTTCTTTTATGGGAAAGGCCTGGTCAGCCGGCTTAACCCCCACATCCGCACGGCCAATAAGACAAAACATTACGCCCCTGGACGTTAATGCTGTCATAACTCTTCTATTTATCCCTCTCCGTGGAGGATGAGTCCTGACCAGAAGTAGGGATGGGGTTCTTTGGCCCGAACTTCCTGGCGGGCGGCTTTCAGAGCCTCGGTCCTGGGTTTTCCCTCTTTCAAGTTTTTATAAAAGGTCAGGTAAAACTTCATGGATTCGTCCACCGGGATATTCCACAGGGACACCATGACGCTGCGGGCCCCCGCCTGCTGAAAGGCCCGGGCGAAGTTGAGCACCCCCTCCCCCTGCATCACCCGGCCCACCCCGGTCATGCAGGCCGCCAGGGTCACCACCTCCGCGTCCAGCTTCAATTGCAGCACCTTGCTGAAGCTCAAAAATCCGTCATCGGGAGGCTTATTCTCCACCTGGGTCAGCACCAGAGTGGGTTCCTGCACCCCGGACAGCTTGTCCGCCAAAAACCCGTGGGTGCCGAAAAACAGGTAACGATACTGGCTTAAAGGCGTTTGGCGCACCCTGGTTTCGGTGGCGTTGATGTCCAGGAGCACCTGGGGCGGCTGGGGCTTTTCCTGGAAGAGGGCCGCCAATTCCAGCACCGTCTGCCTGGTCTCCGGTAGCGGCGGGAACTCCAGGCGGCCCCAGCCCCGGTCGGTGGCCGCCATGGTCATGGCCTTCTCGGGCCCGGCAGGCTTGAGCTCCCCGGCCTTCTCCTTGCCGGCCTTATAGGCCAGATAGCGGCTGCTGTCCTTGTTGTAGATGCAATCGGCCAGGCCAAAGAGGGGTTGAGTGGCGCGGGTCGCTTCCAGATGGCGGTTCAGGGCCAGAATGGCGGCGGATTGGGAATAGGTTACCGGCCAATTATCCACAACCAGGGTGCACTTACTCCAATCCGCGCCGGCCTTGACTACCAAGGCCTCGAAGGGAAAGGCCCCCAAAGCGCCGTCCGGCACGATGATTAGTTTGGTGCCAGGATTCACCCCGGCCAGGGCCGGGGCCAGGATTTCCTGATACAAGGCTACTGCGTCGCTTATGGAAAAGCGGGATAAATCTTCCCTCCGCAAGATGCTCTGGCGGAAGGGCGCCAGCATGGCGCTCAGGCGCTTCTCCAACGCTTCCTGGCCCAGGGGCAGGCGGAAGACCTGGGTCTTGCCGCCGGCCTCCACCCGGAAGAGATAGCTCTCCTTCTCACCCAGGGCGTACTCCAGCAGCACCTCCCCGGGCTTCAAGGGCAGTTCCTGCGCCTTATACGGTTGGGGATAGGCCATGGCGGCGTATCGGGGCTCCCGGCGGCGTAGCTCCGTCACCAAGGCGTCTATATCCCGCTGCAAGGCCTCTCTTTTCCGCAAAAAACCCTCGGCCGTGAAGCCAAACGACATGCTCTCCTCCCGCTGGGCTTCCAGCTCCTGGAGGCGTTCTTGGAGTCGTTTTTCCTTGGCCGCCAAGTCCGGGGGCAACTGGGGCGCCACCCGGGCCGCCCCCGCAGCCAGGGCTTCCAGCAAGGAACGGGCCTTGACGGCCTCGGCAAAAAAGAACGCCGCGGACGCCGGGTCTGCCCCGTAAATTTGCAGGCCGGCCGGGGTGGGCTCGCCTGTCAAAGCCATTTCCGCCAGCACCTCCGCCAGGCCCCGATAGGCCCGAAAATAGCCGCCCATGAACCCGGACTCGAAGAAGCTGGTGCGTTCCCCCGAAGCCCGAGCCCGCAGCCCTTCGATATGTTTGATGGCCTCCAGGAAGGTGGCAGACGCCTCGGCCCGGTTCCCTATCCCCTTGAGGGCCAGCCCTTTTTGCGTATAGTATTGCGCCTGGTATTGCGGAGAGAAATGCGGCCGGGGGGTGAGGCGCGAGGTTAAGATATTCAGGGCTGACTCGTACTTCCCGGTGGCCAGGTAGAGTCCTACCAATCCAATGTCGCCATTCCATCCCGGTGCCCGTCGGAAAGCGGATTCCGCCTCGGGGTAATCTTTCCTGGCCAGATAGATAAATCCTAGATTCCTGAAACTTACCTTGGTCCAGGGATTCTCCGGTCCCAAGGCCTTTTCCCGGATGTCGGCGGCGCGCCGGGCCAGGGGCAGGGCCTGGTCATAGGCCCCCATCTGGGTATAAATGGTCGCCAGATTGCCCAGGGCGGCCGCGGTCTGCGGGTCTTCCGGCCCCAAGGCCTTTTCGCTGACCTGCAAGGCTCGCTGGCTCAGGGGCAGGGCCTGGTCATAAGCCCCCATCTGCCCATAAATGGATCCCAGGACCCACAGGCTTCGGGCGGTCCTGGGGTATCCCGGCCCCAGGGCCTTCTCGCTGCGCTGCAGGGCCTGCTGGGCCAGGGGCAGGGCTTGGTCGAAGAAGCCGAGTTGAGAATATAACCAGGCCAGACGGTTCATGCTGTCCATGGTGAGGGGGTGTTCCGGCCCCAAGGCCGTCTCACTAAGCTTCACAGCCTCCTGGTACGGGCGGAGGGCTTGGCGGAACCAAAAATTGTCCACATAGTTCTTCCCCTCTTTCAGCAGTTCCTTGACCTTGGCCGCGTCGGGCTTCTGGCCGGCGGCGGGCATTTCTTCATCCGGAGCGGCTTGTGAGGCAGGAGAAGACGGCGGGGCCATTTTCGCGGCATAGCCAGGAGGCCCCATTAACCCGAGGAGCGTGAAGCAAAGGCAAGCAGAGATGAGCCAACGCATATTGTCCTCCCATGGTGCAGCGGTTGCCGGGTATCTTGACTATTTTCTCCCCATTGCTTGAGCTCGGACGCAGGCATGATCTGCATATCGGAACATTCCCTTCAAATTTCCAAAGCCCTGAGCAGGGGCAGAAAACCACTTCGCCTCCCCCCAGCATCCCAATGATCTGCTTCGGCGTATAACGCTTCCTGCTCATTTCCCTGCCTCCCTTCGATCCACCCCCCTTAGTTAACATATGGATCAGTTTTTGGGAGCAGGTCACTAGCCTGGCCCCTCCTTTTCTATTTCTTCTTTTAGCAATCTTCGAACGTTAGAAATATAAGCGGAAGTGCCGTCACTTCTTCTGCGGTTCCCAACGAGCAGTGGCTGCATCATAATATGGAATTATGCGGATTAACCTATTCAGCAGTGATCCCGAGTCTCATACATCAGGCTAAATAGAAATCCCGCTCAATCGCTCCACCAATATCCTGGCAGTTTGAAACGCCGTGGCAATCCCCGGCAGCCCCACCGTGGCACAGGCGAACTCCAGATTGTCGATCCCCGGTATTGGCGGAACTTCCTCCAGAACGTTGGAAACATTTTGCTTCCGGCCATAGGCATTTCCTCTTTCGGCCCCTAGCGTTTGATAGAGGTCCAAGGGAGTGAGACATTCGGTAAAGATCAGGTGTTGGCGAAGATCCGGAAACCACAGGTTCTCCAGTTTGTTGAGGATTCGTTCAGCCAGCCGCGATTTTAGCGACTCATATGCATCTTTACCTTGGCGCCAGGTATGGTAAGCCTGATTGAAATTTCCAGGAATGAATACCACCAGTGATTGGATAGCATTATTACGCTGGATGTAGCCGTTACCGTTGGCGGTTGGTGAGCTGATGTACAAGAATGCAGGTTCCTCGGTCATATCAGGATTGTCAAAGTCAACCGCCCGGGTACCAGCTTGCCACCAATAGTTTTTCCCCGCCAGCTTTTGGTTAATTGCCGGGTAATCATGTACTCCTATATATAATCCAGTTATTGAATTAGAAGGTGAATATATAAAATTCTCACTATTACATGCTTCGATAAGTTTGCATACCATTCTTGGTGTCATTGTGCTGATCACGTAATAGGGCTCATAGATATCTCCACCGTTAGTCTCCAGATGATCTATTTTGCCATTCTTAACAGTTATCTTGGTAACTTTTTTCCCCTTCTCCACCATCCCGCCGAATTTCACGATTACGGAGGATAATCCGTCAATGAGGCTTTTAAACCCGTAACGAGGATAGAAAGCCCCCGCATGGTAACGTTCGGTCCCGGCCGCATAAACCCCAACAGAGACGGATGACTCATTTTCCACAAACATGCCCCCATGAGCATAGAGTAAGCGACGAGCCTTTTCCGACAGTTGGCAATGATCGTAGAGATCGGAGAGGGTCCAATCACCCATTTTTTTCAGTTGCCATTTTTCTTTCACGCTGAACTTGGATGAAAGCAAAATAGCGTTTCTCATTTGGGACCAACCTTTGAGGTAGAGGCCTTCATCATAAATAAACTTTGAGCCCCTGGAAAGAAGGTCTATGCAGTTGAAAAATTCTGAAACTCTTTGATATTCTTCAGGAAAACGACCGATTATAGCTTGCTTAAACTTATCCATCCCCATGGGCACCACTACTGCGGGTTCATTTCCTAAATGGAGATGTTCGAAGGCCTCTTTGTTCATCGAGTCGAAGGGGATGTCGTCGCTCACCCCTAAAAACCTTAAAATCCTATTCCCCACCCCGGTTCCATCATTGCCGAAATCCCAGACATATTGAGGCCCCGCACAAAACCTCAGTCCATTGCTCTCGAAACTTCGGGCATGTCCTCCGAGCAAGGTTGGATGCGCCTCCAACACATGAACCTTATAGCCAATCTTAGCAAGCAGGGCACCGGCACAAAGGCCAGTAATGCCGCTTCCCAGGATAAAGATTTTATTGTTGGGGCCGTCCGGGTTGAACAAGGGCAAGCGGCCCTGCCGGGCGTGGGAATAGGCAGACATCAGGGGCGTAATAATAGCAGCAAGGGATATAGCGGCGAGCATCTGGCAAAACTCTCTTCGGGAAAGCGATAGAACATTACTGTAACTGTTACTGCCTGCCGTGTTCGAATTAACAGCTTCATCGAATTCTTTTTTGGTAATACTAAACAGTAGGTTGGAAATATGCATATGCCTCCCACCATTGCATGTTGTAAATCATTATCGGTTCCTACCCACCCGATAGAGGGCAGTTCATTTGAGGATATTTTGATAAGTATGGGCTATTTGGATTAATTGTGTGATTGGAACCAGCGAAGTTACAAAAAAAGAAACGATATATATTAACCCAGAACGAGAATCGAAAGGCCAGGTGCAGAGGTTGTTCACCTTGGAATGCAGGTCATTCATCTGATTATAATGAATAACGGCAAAAATGTATTGCAGAAAATCATTAGGGTCAGTCGAATGCACTAATTTGCTTAATTCATATCTAATGCTTCCGCATTGCCTCGATATTAGACGATCGTACAGAGTCTTAATTTTTTCCAACATATGGTGCAACTGCAGCATAGGAAGGAGTAAGACACTTATTGCGGCAAAATGAGGAAATGCCATCCAGCCGTATATCGAATATTTTACTATCGGTTGAGCTCTATGGGTCCAGGGGCTTAAATAGATATATAATGAAATCAACACTCCAACGGACAGACTCGTAATGGAAAATAGAAGCAAAGTATTGCCAATTTTAGAAATCCCGCCGCATTTATCTGGATCCCGATAATTTATCGCTATTTCATTTTGTCCACTAAAGGTGCTGATCAATTTTACCACACCTACTATTCCACACACTGCCATGCCACAGATAAATCCCTCCACAAAAAATTGCAGCATAATCGATGCTACTAAATATGAATTTGTATACCATATACCATAGATCACCCCAAAGGAACTATTAATTGCCCCGAAAAAAAATCCATAACCCATTAATCTCTTTTTAGAAAGTATTCCTTCTAATTGTCTGATAATCGTGGTGTGAAAACGCTCTAACTCAGATTCATTGAAATGGAATAGGTTAAGCGTTAATTTCCTCAAGTGTTGCGTATTCCAAACCAACAAAATGAAAGTGTAACCAATCAATAAACTCAATATCCAGCTCCAATCCGTCAGCGTATCAACTTTGAATAACATACCCAAGCCAATGTGAAAAGCCAAAAACGGCAGGCAGAAAAGCATGCCACCTAGGTAAAACGGAACCTTAAGCCGGTTAATGAACTTCTCATAAAATGGGATGACATTTACCTCTAAATGCGTTTTAATGCTATTCCGGGCAGTGTCAGTATGCAGTAATATATTGGAACCGCAATGTGGGCAGAAAAGCCACTCTTTATGAACCTCGATGTTACACTTGTTACAAAAGCCGTCTTTTAACATATCAGGGCCTTGCAAAGGAAGACATTATTTTGACCTGAGATTATTCGGCAACCTGGCCAGCGCAGTCCATAAATGGTTTTGCGGCCTGTTTACCTGGTAAATCTTCCAAAAGTCTCTGCATGGATCCCGAATCCTCTCATCTATATCATGATAACAAAATTTCGCTGAAAAAAGTTAATTTTTGCAGAATTTTGGGCATACCTAACCCCCAGACCCCCAGATACTTCAATGCTGGTTCGTGCAGTTAAAAGAGTTATGCGAAAATAGAGGAGTCGAGTAGCGTGGGGGAATTTCATCCCCACCCTCACAGATCCGCACGTGAACCTCTCGGCTCATCCGGCCCCTATCGACCAGTCACAATTTCAAGGCCTTGCCTTTTTGTCGCTGTTTAATAGCAGCGGCTAGCTTTCCAAATCCTTCCCTTACCACCAAGACGGCGAAAACTGCATAAATGATCTTTATATCCTCATGTGGCCCTTATGGGGAGGATGATTTCGGGTGCCTGGGAGAGAAGCCCCCAAACATTGGGGAAGGGGGGAAGGTATTTTTCTGCAGAGATAGCGAAGGTATGATCTGAATCGGTAGAATTTTCAGCGGCTTGATAAGTTTCGGATCAGGGCAGATATCGAGAGTCTTTAAGGTGGGCTTGCGCCCACCGGGGGTTCCACTATGGCCAGGAGCCTGAGATGCTCCTCTTCTCTCCAGGGCCCGTTGCCCTCGCCGGAGACCAGGTTTTTCAGGTCCGACTTCAGATTGGTGGCAGGGACGACCATTAGCCAGCCTGCGCCGTAAGGGTCGTCAGGGGTCAGCCCCCGGTATTGCCAGGGCTTGGGATTCATTGCTTGGATGATACCGTCCAGAGGCGCCAGGACCGCGGCCTTTGTTCCCTGGCAGAATAGGGGCAGCGCCGCCTGGCCATAGGGGATTTCCTCCCCGATTAGCGGCGGCCTGATTTCAGCGCCCATCGCCGGGACCAGGACCTTCTGGAAAAGTCATCAAGCCCTGGCGCACCCTGCCGCTATCCTCCAGGGCCACCCAGGTATGGCCCCGGTGGAGGTAGCGGGAAGGCGGCACCTTAATGCCGAAGACTTCCTCAAATGGCTAGGCCAATTTTTCTAACTTGACTGCACACCCATGATATGCCGGCATATTGGCGATGGGGTCCAGAGGCGAATTGACCAGGCGGTCAACCACGTCCCCCAGGAAGTACCTCGGCAAGAAGGCCGTGCCCGACTTGAGCCGATCAGTTAACCGGGCGGTGGCCGTGATCGTCCCCTGACGGCTGTTAATCTTGATTGGTTCTCCCGACTGAATTCCCAAGTCCTGGGCATCCTGGGCAGGAATTTCGATGCAGACCTCCCGGCTTTCACCGGAGAGACCGGGCTGAAGCTGACTCTTGGCGCCGCTGAAATGCTGGGTAAAGCTGGCTCCGGTAGTCAGCCAGAAAGGATAATCGTCGTCGGTTTCTGCGGCCGAGAGGCTGAGGTTGGCCATTACCTGATCCACCGCGTCGATCAAGTCTCGGGGGGAGTTGGCGGCCAGGGGACGGAACAGGAGCCGGCCGGGATCAATGCCGGCTTCAGCCAGGAGCCCCTGGACCTGCTCCACCGCCGACTGGGCGCACAGGTTGCCAAGGGTGGATTTGCAGTTGTCCTGATGACAGGAGAAGACCAGCACGCCGTCGGCCCCGGAGTTAAAGGTCTGCAGCAAATACTCAGGGTCAACCTTGCCGGCACAAGGCACTTTGATGGGAGTGAAGCCCAGCGGCAGAGAGGCATGATGGAACTTCACTGCGGTTTGATAGGCCTCCCAGGCGGAGTTGCGGCACATGAAGGCCACAATCCGGGGACTCAATTGGAGATCGAAGGCCGCCAATTGCGTCGCCACCTGGTCATCGGTGAAATTCCGGATCTGAATGGCTTCTTGGGGGCACTGACTGGCACAAATGCCGCAGCCCTGGCAGGCCAGTTCATTGATGATGGCCCGATTGTCCCAGGTGATGGCACCATGAGGGCAAAACCGGTAGCAGGTCAAGCAGATGACGCAACGGCCCCGGTCCACTGCGGCCCGTCCCTGGGGCGCGACGGCTTCGCCCAGGGCTAGAAAGCTCTGAATCTCGTTGACCGCGGCACTTACATCGGTGTCGGTCCCTTCCCGGTCCAGGACCCCCCGGCCTGGTCCGATGACATAAATGCCCCGCCGGCTGGTGGCTACCGGGGCGTGGTGGACATTGCCGGTCTGGAGAAAGCCCTCGGCGCCTAAGGGCAGGCGGAGAAGTTCGGCCACCCCGGCGTTTCCCCCGGCAGCTTGGTATTGTTCATCATAAACTACGAGGTCAACTGGCAGAACCAGGTTCTCGCGTATGACCGGCTCCAGGAAGGCCACCACCAGACCCTCGTCCCTGACGCTAACAGTAGGGCACTCTCTCAGCTTGATGAGCTGCAAACCGGCCTGCTGGTTGTCCTGCAGGGCCCGCTGCAGGCCTGGGTCCGCCACTTTGGCGTTGCCCACCAACAGGTAGACCCGGCTGCCGGCCGCCAGCAGGCGGGATGCCGCCCTCAGGGCCCGCGCCAGGGCCAGGGGAGGGCTCTCCCCGGCCAGACCCACCAGGATGGCGACACTTTCTGGCAGATCCTCTTCGAAAGTTAGCAGTACTTCCAGCTGGGTCTGGGAGATCACCCAGGGATGTTCGGGAGCCTGGTAGCGCTGGGGGGCTTCTTGCACCTCCAACTCAGGGGCCAGAACCACCGCGCCCACCTGCTCGGTTAGGCGTCCTTGCGAGGTCTCCAGACGCAGGGTGAAATTGCCGGCGACCCCGCCGAAATCTTTGATCCGGGCGGCAGAAACCGTCCTGATAAGGGGATGTTCCTGGGCCTGCCGGGCCAGAATGTCAAGCTCAGCCGGGTCCTCGATATACTCCAAGGGTAGGGGGTTGAGCGTCGGGTTGGGAGTCGCCAGGATAACCGGATAGCACAACTCTGCCAAATCCCAGGCGGCTTTCAAACCGGCAATGGAATCGCCCCAAACCAGAACTTGACGGCTGACCGGGATTTCCTGTGGACTAATGGGGCAGGCCATGCTGGCTTGCGAGGCCGCCAGGCGAATCATTTCCAGCCCTTTAGCGGTCCGGGCGCTTTGTTCCGGGTATTCCAGGGCTGCGGTCAAATCTACCGGAATGAGGTATTCCGGGTTCAACCCCAGCTCTTCCCGCAACAGGCGGGCTATCCCGGCCCCCCGATGCTCTGGATCTTTAGCCACCAAGATAACCGGATTGACCTCCTGGTCCTGGCTGAGGAAGTCGCGCACTTGCGCCTCTTGCTCTGCAGCCGGCCGGGCCGGATCCACGACCAATACCCGGCAATTCGGTAAACTCGCCACTGCCTGGGAAAAGTCCTGGGGATCGAGTCCCGCGGCGACCAGCTCCGGGCCGTGCATTAACAAGACATTCACCGGTTTCAGTGAATCGGAAATATTCACGTCCTTGCCTCCAGATATTGACGCACCTGCCGGACCGCTCGAGTCGCCTGGGCGATGCATTCCACGATGCTTTGGGGGCCGGTGGTGGTCCCGGCCAGGAAAACCCCTGGAGCTTCGGCCGGGGTGCCCTCCACACCGTCCTTAAAAAAGCCGTCCGGATTCAGTTGCAGGCGCAGCACTTCCGCCAGTTTGACATTGTCTGGCCCAGGCGCGATACCCACTGCCAGGACCAAGAGGTCCACCTCCCGAGACAGCACCTGGCCGCTCGCTTCATCGAAAAAGGGCAGTTTCAAGGTCCCATCGGCCATGGCGACCACCTCCCCGGGGAGGGCCCGGATCAATTCTAATTCCTTCCTGGCGGCAGCCTCGAAATCTTCGGGGTTCGGGCCGATGTTTTGCAGATCCATGTAAAAAGCGGTCACCTGGCACTCCGGCAAACGATGGCGGATCAGCCGCGCCAGGCGCAAGCCATAGGCGCAGCAGACCCGGGAGCAATACGAGCGCTCCTGGTCCCGGCTGCCGGCGCACTGGATGAAGGCCAGACTCCGTACCGGCTGGCCATCGCCAGGCCTGAGCAGCGGCCCGCCCTGCCGCATCAATTCCTCCAATTCCCGGCCGGTGATGATGTTGGTCCAGCGGTAATTGGTATGAGCCATCCGGGAGGGAAGCGGCGCAGGTTGAAAGCCGGTAGCCAAGATAAGGCTCGGGCTCTCCAGTTCCCTTAAGGTCTCGGACTTGGCCAGATCGATGGCCTGCGTAGGGCAGAGGTCCTGGCAGCGGCGGCAGGAGCCGTCTTGAAAATAGAGGCAGGCGGCCGGATTCACCGCAAAACGGGGATGGTTCTCGGCAGAGGCCGCACTTATCACGCCACCCGGCGCCGGGCACTCCTCCAGGCAAATGCCGCAATCGATGCAGCGATTGGGGTCGATTACCTGGGGCTGCGAATTTAAGGTCAGTTGCAGCAAACCGTTAACAGACCGGCTTTCTACCAGCTCCGTGTGGGCATAAAGGGTGAGTCCCGGCGCGGAAAACAGGTCTCGCAAACCTTGTTCGACCCGGCAGGCGCCACATTGCTGGCAGACCTCGGTGGCTTTGCAGCCGAAGCTGGCGGCCAGCCCGCCGAAAAAGGGGCTCTTCTCCACCAGGACCGCCTCCAATCCGGCCCGGCTTAACTCCAGGGCTGCGGTAATCCCCGCAATGCCGCCGCCCAGGACTACCACCGGATTGACTTTATCATCGCTCATGAGAGTTTCCCCACTATATTAGGCGCCCGCGGTCTTCAAAATCTGGGCCATCAGGTCGCCCCGACCACGGGCTTTCACATAGACGCCGTCAGCGAGCTTTTGCTCTCTAATCTCTTTGAGCAGACGGCCGGCCAGATCCGCGCCCTTCCGTAAGACTTCTTCGGGATCAGCCCCGGCCAGTTCCTTGACTACCTCGGGGGGCAGGGAATAGACCTTGCGGTGCTTGCCCAAGGAAGCCTCCTCCACTTCCGAGGCCTCAGGGACCTTCAGGCAGGCCATAACCTTTACCGCCTGGGAACCCATCGATTGCTTAAACTGGCGGAACTTCTCCAGGGTAAACATGGGCGCCGTGATTAAAAATTCGACCCCTGCCTCCAGCTTTTTCTTAACCTTGAAGAGCTGGGGAGCTACCGGGTCGGCCTCCGGGATGAGGGCCGCGCCCAGATAGAATTTGGGGTTTCCCTCCAGGGATAGACCGGCGCTATCATGACCTGCCATCAACCCCCGGGCGATTTGCAAGAGCTGTACTGAGTCGGCGTCATAAACCGGTTTGGCGTCGGGATGATCACCGAGGCTGACGAAGTCGCCGCTCAACGCCAAGATATTTTCTATGCCCAGGGCGCCGGCGCCCAGCAAATCGCTCTCTAAGGCCAGACGGTTGCGATCCCGGCAGGTCATGAGGAGCAAGGGTTCACCTCCGGCCTCTTTGACCAGCCTGGCCGCAGCCAGGGACGAGAGTTTCATCTTGGCATCGTCATTGTCCGGAATTCCAAAGGCGGTCACCTTCCCGTTGAGCGATTTCACCGGAGCCAGCATCCCCTCCAGGTCGATGCCCTTAGGAGGTTTAATCTCCATAACGATGGGGAACTGGCCGCCTTCCAAAGCTTCCTTGAGCTTACTCATGGGCGACATACCTCCTCTTATAAGCCGGGTGGATCACCGTGCCGGGGGTGACGCTCCGCCCATAAGGATGCAGCGGCAGGATCGGCTCGATCTGCCCCAGCCGCCCTTCCCGCTCCAGCTTGGCATAAATCTCACACCAGGCGCAGGCCCGGTCGGGGTTAACTTCGCACATCCCCTGGACGTTGCCGCCGCAGGGGCCGTTGAGCAACCCCTTGGGACACATGGTTTGCGGGCAAATACCCCCGGTCACTCCCAGGTAACACTGGTGGCAGGCCCGGCAGCGCTCGGTGTAATACCCCGCCTCCTCGTTCACCCCGATGAAGGTGGTGTCGACGCCCGGAAAGACCGGTTTCATCTCGGGCAGCGCTCCCAGAAACTGCACTCCGGCGCCGCAAGCCATAGAGATGACCGCGTCATAGTCAGCGACGGTGTCGCTCAGGGGTTGGATGAATTCCTGGTCGCACTGGCGCTCCACTGTGATTTCCCCAATCTTCGGGT
>Ga0326728_10011705_pt1 | contig 19869 bp, 19 predicted proteins | sample MB3enrmetagenome_FD_207602 | JGI IMG/M metagenome (GOLD analysis project Ga0326728, IMG submission 207602) | Lab enriched peat soil microbial communities from McLean, Ithaca, NY, United States - MB31MN | ecosystem: Environmental > Terrestrial > Soil > Wetlands > Peat | place: USA: New York... | reverse complement strand
GTTCGTGTACGACTGCTTTTATGACCCGGTCCTTGAGAAGAGTCAGATCGAATTCACCGCGGAGCGCGCTCATCATCTCTGCGCGCTTTTTTAAAAACCCTGATGCAGATTCATTTCCCACCCCTTCCAGAGTGGTAAGATACGCCATTGCCTCTTCTTCACTCAGGCTTCCCAGCCATTCAATATATTCAATTAGCGCACTCCGGAACCTGGCAGGCCATCCGGATATCGACAACGATCCACTAAGCAAAATAGCAGGATCGAGCCCGATGCCACAGATATAATCGACCAATTCCCGCCGTTCGGCACTTCCCCACCCACGGAACGCCAAGTCTCTCACATGCACATGGTAACCCCGACCACCGGAAAAGACCAGTTCGATCTGCTTTGGATCAATACCCAATTCATCGGTGAGCATTGCCAACAGTTTTTCTGTTTCCGTTTTGACCCGTGAGAGCATCTGGTCATAGGCCCCCTTCACAATATGATCTGCATCCAGATCGAAAATCAGATCAGCACCGCACCAGATTTTTTCTGCCATTGTTGGCGCATCGGGTTTCTCATAGTACGCACTTGAATAATAAACATGGGAAGGCACAAGGTTTTTGACATAATCAAACAGTATTGTGCGGTCAGAAAATGCGATATGCCGGCGCATCCTCATCTCGGATGCACCCGGATTAAAAAGGACAAAACCCCATTCGCGTTGTTCGAGCGATGATGGAGCGACCAGCATTGCTTTTTGGTAGTATTCCGAGAACCGCTGCCGCACAAATGCAGTTGTTGCCGGGTTCATGACATCTCCTTTACCATATAGGGTCCCCGGCGCTCATATCCCTGTCTCCGGTAATAAGGCCGGACACCTATACCGCTCATAATCGCCATGCGCCCAAATCCTGCTGTAGTAGCAATCTCTTCTGCGCGCAAAAGAAGGATTTTCCCAAAATTCCGGTGCTGCCACTCATCTGTTTCAGCTGCTTCCAGACCTACCGGGACAAGACTGCCATAGATATGAAGCTCCCGTAAAAGCGCGGCGTCGTGAAGTTCGGAGCGAAACTCATGTGAGGGAAAACGAAGCCTTGCAAACCCAATCAGAGAGTCCCCCGATACCGCAGAAATAAAATGTTCCGTGCCACCGCAGCACTCATACCGGGTTACATGGATTTCTGATTCCAGAGAGGAGGGAAGTCTCCCTATCTCCCGGCATCGTATACAGCGGCAGCGCCTACCCTGTGCGGCAAGCCGGTTCTGCGCTAGTTGGCGGAAATTGGAATGCCGGGATCCTGCTACTATCAATTTCGCCGGTATATCCCGTTGAACCCGTGAGAGGCGTGTATACTCCGGAATAAGGGTTTTTGCATAAGCGATTAAATCGATGAGCTGTTCTTCATGATACGGGGCATATCTCTTGAGCTTCCAGAGTTCTTCTATTTCCGAGCCTGGTGTGACAAGTGTTGGGTAGATCTTTAAAAAATCTGGTTTAAACCGGGGATCGGAGAAGATTGTCTCAAACATCTCCCGGTCAGATTCTATTGTCGAATGGGGCAGGTTTGGCATCATATGGAAACCGACCTTGATCCCGGCATCCCGCAGGAGACGATTTGCGTCGGCGGTATCGGCTACCGTGCATCCTCGTCTGTTGAAGGCAAGAATTGTATCATCGATGTGCTGGACGCCCAGTTCTACCTTTGTTACACCGAGATCAAGCATCCGGTTAATATGCTCTTTTTTACACCAGTCTGGACGCGTTTCAAAGGTGATCGCGACACACCGTACACCAGCACGCTCGTTAGCATCTTCAACCTCGGCCACAGAAAGTGCTTGTGTTGCCGGTGTGGCTTCCGGATACACATTCATAGCCTCAATGCACCGGGCAACAAACTCGTTCTGGTACTCTTCAGGACGGGCAGTCATTGTCCCACCCATAACGATCAGTTCCACTTTCTCAACACGGTGTCCCAACGTTTCAAACTGTCCTAGCCTGGCATGTACCTGAAGGAAAGGATCGTAACCATGCTCCCGCGCCCGCTTTGCTGCGGGCTCCTCACCAGTGTAACTCTGGGGGGAGCCAAACGGGTGCATCGGCCCTCCTGGGCAGGGCAGGCACCGTCCATGAGGGCACGGATAGGGGGATGTCATAGCTGCAACCGGTGCAACCCCTGAAAGGGTCCGGGTAGGTTTAACCAGAAGGACACGCCGCAGATCCTCCCGTTCCGCTGCAGTAGCTGCAGCAAGGATTGCTGAGTTCTTCGGAACGGAACTCAAACGGTACTTCCGGCAGATCTCGATTTTTGTGGTGACTATCCCTACGTCACCTGGCGGGAGGGAGAGGATGCGGGAGATCATCTCCCGGATTGCCAACGCCTCATCCATAACTTAATGTTCGACTGCTACCTGCTGGGTCGGTGCAGTTGCAGTCTCTGGAGAATAGTTCACCACATTCATATGGTGATGTCCGCTAATATGGGTCACGACTTCTTCACCCAAGGTGAGAAGTGCATCTTTGTGGGCTTTTTTGTCTTTATGGATATGTACCGGCGATATTTCGAGAGCATCGTAGCGTTCGGTAACAATTTCCTCGTTACTGGTGTTCTCGTAATACTTCCTGATGTGTACCATCAGCATATGTAGATGCAGTAACTCTTCCTTTTGCACACTATCGCCTTCTCTGAAAAGTTAATTTTTCCGTACGACAGATATACCTTTTTGGTGAGATTTATAAGAGAATACATTCACCCAAGGGGATTGCTTGCGGGACTCGCAATTGGGGACGCTTTGGGTGCGCCCTTAGAAGGATCTCCCCAACCTGAAGCCTGGTTGACAAATATGCGGCCCGGAGGGCGCCATTTCCGTACGGCAGGCCAATACACGGACGACACCCTGCAAGCATGTGCGGTTGCGAAATCCCTTCTCGCTTGCAGGGATTTTAATCCATCTGACCTCGTACAGCGGCTTCTTTGCGGGTACATGGAACGGCCGGAATGGTACGGTCCTACCTCTTCTGCATTCTTTAACCTCGTCCGTTCCGGGACCCTGCCGCAGCGTGCTGCATTGCTTGTTCACCGGCGCAATCACGGAAGCCGGACTAACGGAAGTGTGATGCGCGGATTTCCAATTGCTATCTTCTACCCGGCAGACGTGGCGTATGAGATAAGTAGGTCCTGCTCTCAGCTCACGCACTTTGATCCTGTAGCAGGCCACTGCTCAGCCTGGCTTACTATGATGGCAAGTGATATGTGCCGGGGCGTCTCCAGGAGTCTGGCATTCATCCATGCCAGGTCGTTGTGCAGGAACGAGGAAGTACTATCAGTACTGGGGAATTACAAACAACTGCGGCCCGAACCGTCGCTTGATGCCGTAGAATGTTCTCACGCGGCTCTTTTTTGTTTCATGAATGCCCATACCCTTGAAAACGCGATTCTTTCCGCGGTAAATCTTGGAGGAGATGCAGATACGATTGGGGCATGTTGTGGTGCGCTGGCAGGGTCGTACTGGGGAATCGACACTGTGCCTGAACGATGGATCAGAGTACTTGATGGAGTTAATGAGATTGTTCAACTCGCAGATGCGCTTTGGCAGGTCCGGAAAGACAAATTCAATTGAAAAAATGAAACAAATGAGTTGGTAGCGAGATTATGCAGGTTTAATCTCGACAAGTTTAAGCGCACGGCCTTTACTACAGATATCAGAGGCATTACCTAATACGTCAGCGATAAAATATTTTTCACCTTCAACCACCCCATCCGGGCGGCAGAGGAGATAGCTTTTACAATCCGCTTTATTGCAAGAGAATTCGACCTTAATCCGGGAATTAACCATTGCCATATCGGCACTGATAAGCATGGTCACCGGGGCTTCCATTACTTCTACCGCTGTTGCACCGTTAAAATGGACTGCACAATCATGGTGAGTACTACGTACAGTGACAATCCGGTACCGGTGTCCCTTAACCAAGTTGTTGCATGCTTTCTTTACTTTACAGGTTCCGCATTCCGGGGACTCTCCTTCATAGACGAATTCGATACCGGGTTTTGCTAACACCGTTCCCACAAGGGTCACTTTGGTTTTTGTCTCAGCCATAGCATAATTCCTATTTTATAAAGAGGTCACTCCAGATTATTCCGTATAGAGAATACGAACCAGATTCTCCGCTGATTCCTTGGTGATGCCCGCGTCAAAGATTGTAAAGCGTTCCGGACGAATAGTCTTTGCCATCAGAAGAGCCTCAACTGCTATCTCGTCAGCTATGCCAAGATCCGCAGGGGTCACCGGCGCACCAATTGTCCTCAGTGACTCGCGAATTCCCCGCCAGTCACCACCATGGAGGTACATCGACATAATCGTACCTATCCCACAACTCTCCCCATGCAATGCTTTTCCCGGGGCAAGCCGATCTAAAGCATGGGAAAATTTGTGTTCTCCCCCACTTGCCGGTCGGGACGACCCTGCAATGCTCATCGCGACACCACTTGAAACTAGTGCCTTTGTCACAAACCATGCAGACTGCTCTTGATGTGGTTTTATGAGACCTGCATTCTTGACCAGTATTTCCGCAGTCATCTTCGAAAGAGCTATCGCATATTCGCTCATAGGCTCACCCTTGATGCGGTGGGCCATCTCCCAGTCAAGTATAGCAGTATAATTGGAGATCACATCAGCGCAACCCGCTGCAAGGAGGCGGTGTGGCGCTGAAGCTATAATACCGGTATCTGCGATAATAGCAAGTGGGGGATGTGCTTCGAGAGAGACATTACCATCACTCATGGGAACAGATGCCCGGGCCGATGCGATGCCGTCATGCGATGCTGCTGTCGGCACAGAAATAAATTGCCGGTCGATATTGTATGACACGATCTTTGCTGTATCGATCACTCTTCCCCCACCGACGCCAACGACAAAATCCATTCCTTCTGCCGCCCGCTCTCCTTCTTCAATGATCTTCGGACTGATCTCATCTGCAAGAAAAACCTTGACCGTCACGGATCGGGAGAGAAGATCCCGTACGGTTTCTCCAGCCTTTTCCATGGTATGCTTACCAGAGATCAGAAGTGCTGATCTGCCCATTTTCAGATCGGTACAGACCGGAGTGATCTGGCCAAGGACGTCATGGCCGATAACAACATCCCGGGGTAACTGCATCCATTTGGACTTATCAAAGACCTTCTCTTTAAGTAATTTTATAGTATCTGGGCTCATCCGGATAATGAATGATTAGTGATTTCATATACAAATACTACATCGATCCCGTGATATATGGAGAGCCATACAACATCGTCGAAACCATTACCTATGCACTCATCCTCGTCATCGGAGTATATTTGTTGTATCGGTGGTTTTCGAATTCTGCTTGGCTTTCAGAACATGGGATAAAACTTGATTCATCATTCATTCTTGCCACATTGCCTTACGTAGTGTTAGGTGGCGTGCTCCGGGTAATTCAGGATACAGGGATGATTGCCGGAAACTGGCAGTTCCTTATCGTAACGCCGCCCATCTATTTTGTCCTGTTCTTCTTTACTCTTGGGATAATTTTTATCAGTGGCACTCTGAAAAAACACGGACTGGTAAAAGACTTTATTTCATTCTACGCGTTCGTCGGCTGCTTATCGGTTTTTGTCATCTCGCTTATCCTGATATCGTGGGGGATGGCCCACACCCATATCGATCTTTTCATTCTTGCAATAATTCTGCTTATGGCCCTGACTTCATCTGTCCTTGTCTGGTCGTGTATGAGATATGTCCTTTCCTGGGAATATGTGGGAGATCCTCTCTATATTGCCCTTATTTTTGGGCAAATGCTGGATGCAAGTGCCACCAGCTACGGGCTTACATTCCATCCGGCCGTCCACTACATAGAGCAGCACGTAGTAGGATCAAGCCTGATCCAGATGACTGGGACCGCATTTGTCATGTACCCGCTCAAGCTCGTCATCCTCTTCCCGGCTATATACATAATGCAACTTTATCGCAAAGAGGCAAATCCCGCTTTCTGGTACCTTGTCCTTCTTGCTATGATAGTGGTCGGCCTTGCCCCCGGTGTCCGTGATATGGTTCGGATGGTTCTCTATGTCTGACCCCGAAACATCGCCTTTAACGGAGCCTGCTTCTCTTGGCAACACCATAACTGTCACGGTTCTCCTCTTTCTTGTCGCGGTGATCGTAGGGTGGATCGGTACAGTGCATGATCCAGAAATAGGAAATGAACTGCTCCAGATGTTCCAGAGAGAGATTGCAGGTCAGATCACTATCAGCGATCCTTTTAATATGTGCATTAATATATTTGCTAATAACCTCGACGCCTGCATCTTGCTTTTCCTTGGAGGGGCTTCTTTTGGTATCATTACGATGGTGATATTGAGCCTGAACGGGATCGTTATCGGTGCTGTCACCGAGATCATTAGCAAGGGACATTCGGCGATTTTTATAGCCGCTGCTATCCTTCCTCATGGTATTTTCGAAATTCCTGCATTTATTATTGCAAGTTCGCTTGGATTTCTTATGGGGCAGTCACTCATCGCCGAATGGTATGGGACGGCTGATTCTGCTGTTGACGCTGCACATCTGGCCCGACGGTTTCTCCTGTTTGTAATACCACTTATTGCCGTCGCAGCGGTTGTCGAGGCTTTTATTACACCGGTGATCATACAGATAGTAGCTTAAGAGGGTTTTATGAACGAGGATGCGGGCACTCTGCCAAAGAAACAGGATTTTTCCGAATGGTTCAATGAACTTTTGTGGCGAGCGGAGATCATGGATGTCCGCTACCCCGTAAAAGGGCTCTACGTCTGGTATCCATACGGATTTGCCATCCGCAAATTTGTATACAATCACCTCCGCGAAATGCTTGACCGGGATCACAAGGAAACACTGTTTCCCCTCTTAATCCCTGAACAGGAATTTATGAAAGAAGCCGAGCATATCAAGGGATTCGAAAACGAAGTCTACTGGGTGACTCATGGGGGTACTACCCCGCTTGAAGTAAAACTGGCACTCCGGCCAACAAGTGAGACTGCAATTTACCCGATGTTTGCTCTCTGGGTACGTTCCCATGCGGATCTCCCTATAAAGATCTATCAGATTGTCAATACCTTCCGTTACGAGACTAAGCAGACTCGTCCATTAATCCGGCTCCGTGAGATCACATCGTTCATGGAATCACATACGGTACATGCAACATGGGATGAGGCAGAATCTCAAGTTGAATCTGAGATAGCACTCACACGCGAGTTTTACAGGAGCCTCTGCATTCCAATTATTATCTCAAAACGCCCTGATTGGGATAAATTCCCTGGTGCAGATTATACTATCGCTGTGGACACGATCATGCCCAATGGTAAAACCCTGCAGATAGGTACCGTTCATCATCTCGGCGATCATTTCTCCCGCACATTTTCTATAAAATACGAGGATAAGAATGGGGAACAGAAGGTCGCATACCAGACCTGCTATGGGATATCAGAGCGTTGTATAGCCGCCCTGATCTCTGTCCACGGCGACGATAAAGGCCTGATTCTCCCCCCGCGAGTTGCCACATTCCAGACAGTGATTGTTCCTATAACTATCGGTAAACGTCACGATGATGTACTCGCGGCTGCCGAAAAACTTAAAACCGATCTGGAAAAAGCCGGTTTCCGGGTGATGCTGGACAATCGTGACATGCGACCCGGGGCAAAGTACTACTGGTGGGAACTCCGGGGAGTTCCCCTCAGGCTTGAACTGGGCCCAAGGGATCTCGATGCAGGTAAAGCAATGGCAGTATGTCGGACAACCGGGGAGAAAACCACAATTTCCCTTGCTACTGCAGCGCAGGATGTTACAACAGTACTTGCTGATATTACCACGGGAATACAAATAAAAGCTGATAAACACACGATCTCACACCTGTGCACTGCCGATTCGATGGAATCTTTGAATACTGTCCTTAACGAAGGAAAAGTTGCCGTCATACACTGGTGTCGCAACCAGGAATGCGGGAACATTATAGAAGAGAAGGCGAATTCGAGCCTTCTCGGGACCGAGGTCAGATCGGATTATATCAATTCGACGGAAGGCCCCTGCCTCATCTGCAAAAAGCCTGGCAAAGCAACGCTCGTTGGCAGGACATACTAATGGTTAAAACGCCATTCCGTATTGGGGGGTTAATGTTAAAAGAGAATACCGCCCCCTATTTACACAAGCTATCAATATTGTCGGCATACCCCGAAAATGCGAGAGAACCATATGAGATCATGGCCCATTGCTGTAACACTGCTTGCACTGCTTATAGTATTGGGTATTCCGGTATCTGCTGCACTGACTGTCGTGACCAGTAGTCCACAGACTATTGTGAAAGCCGATACAGTGACCTTTTCAGGTACCGGTGAAAAAAACGGCTCGGTAACCCTTTGGATAATCGGGCAGGACTACTTTTCAACAGAAACAACAAAGACAGATAAAAAGGGAAATTTTACCTTTGTTATTTCACCGAAAGTAACAACAGTCTTTTCCCCGGGACAGTATGCTTTTCTGATTCAGGATCCTGGTGAAAATAAAAATTATGAGATCGGACCGTTACTCTGGAGTGATGGGATACGTATTGCCGACCAGGGAGTGGTTGTAGGGGACATCGGACAGATTTCCTCTTTCCCGGCAAACATTTACCCGGTTGTCAGCACTATTCTCAATTCCACCGGACAGCCAGATACAGACGATATTTTTACTCCCTATTATTACTTTGTTGAAGAGCCATCAATTCATTTCGACCGGGTAAACAGTAACGGCAACCTGCCCGATCAGACTACCGGTGAAGCCCTCCTAATTACCGGGACTACAAACATCGGGCCAGAAAATCAGCTCCATGTTGCAATCAAAAATTCGACTTCTGGAGACATAATAACTTCACAAAACATCCCGGTTGAACCGGGCACTAATTCCAATCAATGGACATATTCCCTTGATGAACCCGGCCTTCCGGCGGGTTCATATATTGTGACAATCAGCGAACAAAAATATACAACGTCAGAAAGTGCCTCTGCAGGGCTGAACATTCTTCCCTACCTCATGGCAGGTAACTCTTCTCTTTCCGAACAACCTCCGTTACCACCCAACCTGACAACCTATGGTGTCCTTCTCCCCCTTCTCATCAGTTGTGCTGCCCTTGCAATAATCGGCATTATCATGCTAGTATCCTTGCGGAAGTGAAGCACTTATCAAGAAGCCATGAACTCTTACCATGGCACAATCGAATCCTTCAATACTCACTTCACAGCTGTACTGAAAAATTCAGGTTATAAAAAGATAAACCGGGAGTTCAGCACCGGTCACATGAGTATTGGATTTTAACCATGGTGGAGTGGGTATTGCCTGTTATTTGTTTTCGGCCACCCCGCACAAAGAGCCGGTTACATTTTGCGCACCGCTTTGGCCGGACTATATCAAGGATTCCCATTGGAAGATCCAGAGAGAACTCCGTTTTTGTTCCGTCTTCCCGGGGTTTTTCGGTATTCTCTTCGTAACTTGAAAGAAAATCCATAATCTGCGAGGGGGGGACGCCAAGATCAACGAATTTTTTAAAGACAAAATAATTGAAGATCAACCACGAAAGATCGGAACGATCAAGGATGCCATCATACTCACCTATGGACTCTTCGAAATCCTCCAGTGAACAGCCACATAGCGGGCATTTACCTCCCACCAGCTCATCAAGAAAAACCTCCTCCTGGCAGCCGGGGCAGGTTGTATGAGGGGCATGCATGCGTGAAGTCATGGTATCTCCGTCCTGTTCTGTGATGTAATCATGGTCATGGAAGAAGGAATTTTGCTAGGTACTATGGGCACTCAAATATACATGTGCAGGGGGGGCACTTATAGGTATCATCCTTGCATATTTACCCCGATAATAGCTTTGCGGTACGGGAAATTAATCAGGAGGAATCAGATACCTGAGGCTCCATGACAAGCGTGCCGAAGATAACTTTCTCTAATACCTGAGAAACGTACCTGATATGCATCGCCTTTTCCATATCTTCGTTGCGATGGATGTCCGCATAGAGCTGCAGGCGCAGGAGAGCAAACCGGAATTGGTCAAGCGTTTCATCGTCAAGTTTCATTGCCTGCCGGTACACCGGTTCCAGAAGATCAGGAAATGCACGGGGGTTTTCCAGGCAGGTGATCACCGGCTCATAAATTGGGAGTTGTGTTCCTGTTCCGGTAAGTATCCGAAGGTAATTCATTCCGGCTTTCCTTCGACGATTTTTATAAGCGCTTCCATGACTTTATCCACGCTCGCCCAAGTCTGACTGTCGCCGCGCCGGATAATGAACGGTCGTCCTTCGTCACCGGCTTTACGCATATCCATATCTATCGGTATAGCTCCAAGGAACGGTACTGACATTTCATCAGCGATCTTTTTTCCACCGCCTTTTCCGAAGAGATCTATTTCCTGACCACAATGAGGGCAGAGCATACCACTCATGTTCTCGATGACACCAATAACCGGTAGCCCAAGTCTTTCAACGAACTTTATGGCTTTTGTTGAATCAAGCGTGGCAACATCCTGAGGAGTGGTCACGATAATTGCCCCACGAACATTAGGTGCAAGTTGTGCAATGGTTAGTGCTTCATCACCAGTGCCCGGGGGGAGGTCTACAACAAGATAATCAAGTGATCCCCAGTTAACGTCGGTGAGAAACTGGTTGATCGCTGCCATTTTCATGGGTCCGCGCCAGATAATCGGCGTACTCTTGTCGGGAAGCAGGAATGCCATGGATATAACCGAAAGAGCCCCGGTGACGTGGACAGGTTCAATCTTGTTCCCTATAGTTGAGAGCTTAAAATCCTCTATACCGAGCATTTTTGGAATGTTTGGACCGTGTAAATCCAGATCCAGAAGCCCGACTTTAAAGCCATGGCTGGAAAGTGCATAGGAAAGATTCACAGATACTGTTGATTTTCCCACACCCCCTTTCCCCGAAAGCACCAAAATGACATGTCTTACGTCAATATCCGCTTTAGGGGGCAAACTGGATTTCGCATCCGAACAGGTGCCCGCCGTCGCGCAGCTGGAGCATTCATGCGAGCAGGAATCTTTGTTTGGGTTGTCTGGCAAGGTGCCAGTAGGTTTCTTTGCCATGTATTGCCTCTGGAGTACAACTGGGTACTTATCTCCTCTACTATTCGCTTTTACCACAATAAATATGTGGAGATAACATGGGCATCAAATCGGGGACTTCCTTTTCTGTTAGAACACAGACTCGACAAATGAGGACTGCATACCATTACATCTGTGAAGATATGCAAGAATCGCATTTTTATCAGAAGAGCCGTTCATCTTGTTTCTTGAACGGATGTGAATAGTTTATGGAACCATTACGCGTTCGAATTTCTGTGGTGAACCTCCCGAGTGCATATACCCGCGCGATGGAGAAGATAATTCCCCTCTACTAGCGTCAGCCTTATAGTTATCTGCTCCCCAGAATGACATATATATGGAAAAACGGGGAGATCTGAGTAAACCGACCAGTGTGTCGTCAATATACCGGTACACTCGCGAACGCGAAGCCCTGCTCTCTCCGCACGCATGCCGCAGCGATCAGTCTCAACGAAGGAAGAACAGAAAACCGGAAGATATTCGTACACCGTATTCGAGAGATGCGGACCGGATTATCCATACGCGGGCATATACACGATACATCGACAAAACACAGGTTTTCTATCTCATTGAAAACGATCACATCACCCACCGGGTAATCCATGTCCAGCTTGTCTCAAAGATCGCACGCACTATCGGGCGGAGCCTGCGCCTTAACGAGGATCTGATTGAAGCTATCGCTCTGGGGCACGATATCGGACACACTCCATACGGACATTTTGGCGAATCCTGCCTTTCGGATCTCTGCAAGGATCACGGGCTTGGAAAATTTTCCCATAACGTTCAAAGCGTCAGATCTCTGGACCTGATTGAAGATCAGGATTTGACGCTTCAGGTTCTGGACGGGATTCTCTGTCATAATGGAGAGACCGATGATCGTTCAATCTCCCCAAAACCCTGTCATGATTGGCCGGAATTTGACCGTAAAGTCAAGACCTGCGAAGCAGGTAGCCGGGCCACGGCACCTACGACTCTTGAGGGGTGTGTAGTGAAATTTGCTGATACGATTGCCTATATAGGTCGCGATCTCCAGGACGCGCTGGAAATCGGTATAATAAAAGGCCCCGAAGAAGTCCCCCGTGAATTTAAGGAAATACTTGGAGACGATAATCGCACCATTGTTGACACCTTGATCCACGACCTGATTGACCACAGTGATGCCGATGACCGGGGATATATTTCCTATAGCCAGGAAGTAGAACAAACACTCACCGCTTTTCGCATATTCTCACGGGATCATATTTACAATAATCCGAAACTGACGGCAGAACGGGAGAAAATCAGCGGTATGTACCGCATCCTTTTTTCCACCTATCTTAGAGATATTGAGAGAGATCAGTATAACTCGAAGATTTTTACAGACTTTATAAACACCCCCTGGGTCAACAGGGATTACCTCCAAAAAACACCACCCGCAGGTCTTGTCCGGGATTTTATTGCTGGTATGACCGACCGGTATTTTTTAAAACGTTTTGAGGACCGCGTTCTTCCCCACAGGGTAGAGGGAACGTTCCGGTGAAAACAACGTCAGTCATATTTTCCTTTCGGGTGTGCCCATCCGGTAAACCCACAGTAAATACAACCGACCCCATCACACTCCGGACAGATCTTTTTTGGCGCTCGTACAAGAACGGTTCCTGTTTTATCACAGTACATGCACCCTATGCCACTACAATGACTGCAAATTGCGGGTTCATATAATCCAGGTTTTTCTGCCATTTTGATCGATCACGGATCTTTATTCATCGTCTTCATCGAGATACCTGGATAATGCATCCAGTAGCTCACTTGCGGACTGGTACCGGTCCGCCGGATTTTTCGCGAGGCATTTTAGGATAATCTTTTCCACGGCCTCCGCATCAGGGTTATATTCCGTCGGGGGTATTGGATCTTCCCTGACAATGGCGTTACCAACCTCGACAATACTCTCCCCGCCAAAAGGTATTGATCCAGTAACCAGTTCGTAAAAGAGCGCCCCCAGTTGGTAGATATCGGTGCGGACATCCGTCCTACCGAATTCAGCAGGTGACACCTGCTCCGGCGCTGCATACGATAAGGAGAAACCGGCTACACTTGATTTCTCCATCGTAGTTGCAATAACCTTACTCATGCCCCAGTCAGTTATTTTAGGCACAAAATCACCAGTGACGAGAATATTATGCGGCTTGATGTCGCGGTGTATGATGCCATGTGCATGGGCATACGCAAGACCGTCAGCAATGCCATGAACCATATGAACGGCTTTCCAGACCGGCATAGGTTTTGCTACAGACTCAAGCGATCCCGGCACATATTCCATCTCGACGTAGGGAACGGGGAGTATGTTTACCTCTAGTACTTCGACAATGTTTTTGTGTCTCAACGTCTGCCATGCGGCAATCTCATTCAGGAAACATTTGCCAGTCACCTCATCAAAACTGATGGGGATCTTGACAGCGATAAGAAGATTGTCTGATTTTCGGTGACCAGCAAAAACATGTGCGACCCCCCCGCGGCCTATATGGCGGATATCCCCGTACCGGCTTTCGAGTTCCGGGGGAAAATAAAATTTCGGTCCGGCTGCCTGGGGGGTTTCCTGAGGTGCTGGTGCCACCTCGGTCTCTGGCGTCGGAGTTGTGACCTTGGGACCAATATTTTCAAGCAGTTCAATCTTACCGGGCGATTCTTTTTCAATCGGGTCAAGGGCCGGACGTGGATGCGTGTCTCCCGAGCCGGCAGAAGGGGTTTGGATTTGGCGTATCCGTTTTGTGCGGGACCGCATAAAGAGCACACACCCGGCACCGACAATACAGATCAAAATAATCAGTATAAGGAGTGTTCCCAGCAGACGATCAGCACGGCCCGTCGGAGCAGCCGGTAATCCGGCATCGCCGGGTGCTGCTCCCTGTCCCGCCGTGGGGGTTACCTGTACAGTTGACGGCAGTACCGTTGGCGTAACCGTTCCAGATGCAGGCTGTATCTGCAGATAATACGCGATTGGATCCATGAGAGGGGCAGGATCAACATCATTCTGGATGAGGGTTGTTCCAGGATTTTGGTTTGCTGCTGACCGCACAATATACGGCGTATCCCCGATACCATCGGAATTCTGGTCACTACCCCTGTAATCACTCCAGTAATTACCCAGTTTTCCGGTAAATGATCTCCCCAGGTAAACGTAGGACAGAGGGGCAGGAGATTCCCAGAGCTGATCAGTACCCCGCGAAAGGACGTTTTCGGTATTTGAGAAGGTGTTGTAGGTAATTGTATTGGCGCTCGATTGCTCATCAAGTGTGATTCCGAGGGTGTTTTTTGTTACGGTATTTCCTTGTATAAGGTTGTTATCTGCACTTCTGAGCACGAGGCCTGCCCGATTGCTATCAGTGATAGTGTTATCAATGATGGAATTTCCATTTGACGACGAGAGCTGTATTCCGGCAGCGTTCCCGGAAATAGTGTTATTTTCGATGATATTACCGTCTGAAATGACAAGAACGCCGCTCGCCGCGGCACTGTTTTGAATGGTGAACCCTTCAACAGTACAACCATCTGCATCAATTTCAAGAGCGGCACCCTTTTTTCCCGGGTCGATAACCGGTGCTCCCCCACCGGTATCTACGCCAATAAGATTGATTTTCTTATCAATTTTAACCATGCCAGGATATGTCCCACTCCAGACAACAATTGTGTCCAATGGGGAGGCATACGTGACAGCAGTCTGGATACTGGTAAATCCTCCGCCAGAAGGTGCAACTATGTACTGGGCTCCAGATACCCCGGTAATGCAGAGCGCACTCATGAGCAGCACAGCTGAGCAACAGAAAAGAGCCAATGATCGAGGACTCATCTTGAACCGGGTACTGTTTTGGATCATATTCCTATTCATTAATCGCAGTCAGGAGTGTGGCGTAACCACGTTGGATACATGTTCAAAGGAATACACAGAAGTTATGGATTTTTTGGTATAATTAACAACAGCCTTGCCCCACCTGCTCCTTTTGCAAGCTCAAGAAGGTCGCCATCATGGACAAACGTGGGTACATTGCGTTCCAGTCGCGCATTATTCAGCATCGATCCCCCGGTACTTCCACAATCCTCAAAATACCATCCATCTTTTTTTTGGAGGAATTTCCCATGGGGTTTTGATATCCGGGTTACCGCAGTATAAGTACCGGAGATTTCGACATCCCCGTCACCCGTCGCACCTGCAGGACGTTCCGGATCGCTTCTACCGACACGTACGCCGTCATTTCTCAACAGGAATGTTTTACCATCATCATGCCCTCCAAGGATAATAACCGCCGGGACGTTCCCCAGTACTTCCTTAGAAAGGGTACTTTTAACCGATTCCAGTCTCCTTGAGATTTCCCCGCCTATAATTTGAACCCGGGTGTTAGAGAACAAACCGAGGTTCCGGATAATAGACTCAAGACCTCCCGGGACAAGTGAATACTGCCAGACCGGGTGAATACCTTTGGATGTAGGGGATCCAAGACCGGCCTCTTTTTTTATTACGCCGATACCCATGAGTTTATCAAGATGCTTTTTTGTGTTCTCGTAGCTTGTCTCGATCTCGTGGGAGATCGCCCGGGCGTCACGGGGTTTCTTTTCAAGAAACTTCACAATCCTGAGCCGGGCGCTACTCGAAAGCACATCCAGATACTCTGATAACTCATCTAGAGAATCCTCCGTATCCTCAACGACAATTGTGGGGGACTTGTCTGCCGGGTTCATATTCATCCTAAGAGATACGTCGCTTTGTCTTCCTATAACCCTATGCACGTACTCCTGTAGTATACCACTTTTATGGATGGAACTATTGATAAATACCATGTAACCTGCGAGTTCAATGGTCTAACCGGCATCATAGGGGCAATATATCAGCCGTTATATGCAATTATTGGATCAGGTGATACCCGGGAAGAATTTCGGCGTGTCACCGACCCATGAACGCGAAAAATGAACGGAGGCACTCACATGGATACCGGTAAAATCCTTATGGGAACAGCAATGCTTTTACTCATGATTGGACTTCTGGTGCATCCTGTGGGCGCTGTAAAATCCGATGATATTTTCCCGGACGGACAGTCAGTTCACCTCAGTGGTTCAGGGCAGGCCATTGATGGTAGCTATGCACCTTTCCCAACCGGGCCTGGCATCATCGGTTCCAACACGCACCAGTACGAACGATTGAACATCCTCCTTGCACTTGGAACAGGCAGTTGGACAGGCAATTGAGCAGAAACCTTACCCCCATCCTCCAGGCTTTACAGAAAAGCCACCCCATACTTCTTTTTTTATGCTTTGTGTCAAAATAGCAAATTTTGATTGCCGAATTAGTACAATCAAAAGCGTCCGAAGATATTGATTCGTAAAAAGAAGTGATGTATGCTGGTTTTACCAGAATACTTCAGGATCTTCACCTTTTCTTTTTCGCAGTCCTTACAATAGCAATGGTCCCGATGATACCCAGAGCAGCTATCGCTACCATTCCTGACAACGGAGATCTATTTGTCACAGTTTTTATAGGTGTATATGTGGCGGTGATCGTTGCAGGGGTTGTCTGATTGATTGCAAAGGTGGGTTGGGTCGATACGGGAACCGGTGTCGGGGTTGCCGGAGTTGCCGGAACGGTAGTGGTTAGACGAACACTATCGATATAGCCAACTGCATAGATGTCCATTGCACCGTAATCACCGACGTTACCAAGATAGATCCGGTTCATATCCCTCAGGCTGGACTGGGCAGAGGTGAAGTAACTCCAGAGCTGTTGACCGGTTTGCTTGTTGGTAACCGTTTCCGTGATAACATTCGTATCATTGTTATAATCAACCTCGACATTATAGGTGGTGTTGAGCTGATAGTTGACTGTCGGTCCTCCATACGAGGCCATGGTACTTGAAACATCACTCTGTATTGCACTCTCACTTACGGTATGAAGCGCCATGATCAGACCATCTTTCGTATTGGCAAATGCGGTAATTACGTTAGGACCTTTATTGAAATCCATATCTGCACCGGTGAAACCCAGCCGGAACGTTGCCCCTGGATCTATGCTTTCGATGGTGACATCGTAATTTAATGTGAACGATCCGCCCTTGTAATTAATGGGTTGAGAGTATGCGTAATTGCCGGTACTGGGCTGAAGACTGAAATTATACGATTCTCCCTGAGGATTCCAGTAATCTGTCGAGGGATTATTGGTCGTCCAGTAAGGGTTAGTGGCAAAATTTGTCTGATAGAGTACATTTTGTGTTCCTGAATCCGCCTGGACCGGGCCAGCAATCATGACAATTGCCGCAGCTAGCATAAACATTAAGAAAATCTGTTGAGGTTTCATGATAATGATCTCCAGTGTTGCAACACAGATCTGGATCGCATATGTGTTCAACCTGATTCGTAATGCAGGTACGTAAACATATGCATCCGGTGTATTGTATTATGCTTCACCGCCGTTCATAAAAATTTCGACAAGAGGGATACTTTTTTTCGCGAGGGAACACTATATTTATCTTCGAAATAAGGCAATATCATAGCGCAGTATACAAACGCGATAGTAGTCTAGCGGCAGGACAGGAGCTTCCCAAGCTTCTAACCCGGGTTCGATCCCCGGCTATCGCATCAATTGTTATGGACACGGAACCTGAACGTTGTGCAATGCGGATCATAGCCGAGAACACGAGTGGTGTTTTGCGGGATATTGCTACAGTGATTGCTGGACATGGGGCAAACATCCTCATGATCAACCAGGAACTTTTTGATTCCGGCCCTTACTCTGGCATGGGAGAACTCTACCTGGAATTTGAACCGGGCCCCAATCCGGAGCAGTTAGTACGCGACTTGAAAGAGATTAAATCAGTCAAGGATGTGAAGAGTTTCCAGCCTTTTGGTGATATCTTCGGCTCACGGGTTATTATTATCGGAGGTGGCGCGCAGGTCGCTCAGGTGGCGCTTGGTGCTGTTAACGAAGCTGACCGGCACAATATCCGGGGAGAACGGATATCTGTGGATACCATCCCTCTCGTTGGTGAGCGGACCCTTGCTCTCGCGGTCGATGCAGTTTCGCGCCTTCCACGCGCTTCCATCCTTGTACTTGCGGGATCGATCATGGGCGGCGACATTTCAAAAGCGGTCGATCGTGTCCGGGAAGCCGGGATCCCGGTCATCGCGCTCAAAATGGCAGGAACCGTACCCGATCATGCGGACTTGGTAGTCACCGATCCAATCCAGGCAGGTGTATTTGCCGTAATGCATGTGAGCAGCAAAGCGGTATTTGACATTAACCGGGTCCGTGGCAGGGAATTTTAATGGATATCATCGACCGGGCAGTTTCGGTGCTGATGCATGATGGTCTCATCATCTATCCGACTGATACACTTTACGGTCTCGGGGCCGATGCCTTTTCTGACGAAGCGATAGAAAAAGTGTATGAGGCAAAAAAACGGGATCTCGCGAAACCGATTTCCATTGCAGTCTCTGATTTCGAGATGCTTGCCGCAGTATCACATATTGACAAATCCATGGAGGAGTTTATTGAAAAATTCCTTCCCGGGCCGGTAACTGTTATAGTACCGGCGAGAAAAACAATTCCCGATATCCTGACCGGTGGGACAGGGATGATAGGTATCCGCATTCCGGCCCACGGCGTAGCGCTCCAGATCATCGAGCGATTTGATTCACCCATTACCGCAACCAGTGCGAATCTCTCGGGGGGAAAAGACCCGCAGACCCCGGAAGAGTGCACGGTGCCGCGCGATCTTTTTATCGATGGGGGAAGACTTTCCGGGACCCCTAGCACCGTCGTAGATCTTGTCAGAAAATCGATTGTTCGCCGGGGCATCGATGCAGATGCAATCGAATCATTCCTTAAAACTTATTGAATAAAGGCCTTTTTATGTTGCCCATCCGCCTGCGCGATTTTGTCGAAGATCCCGATGGCTGGATCTATGCCGTTTCTACGTACGATAACGAACAAAACGTAGGATGCGTACTCCGCTATATCCCGGAACCCGGAGGGGAACGAGTGTCCCGATCCGGACTGCGGTACCGTAAATATGATTTTGAGGAGGCCTATGCAAGGATCGCAAGAGATAAACCGGCATATGCAGGACTTGTCCAACGCATACCCACCAGCGATCTACGCCGGGTTTTGAAGCCGGATCTGGAGATAGACCATATTGCAGGTTCGCATGACCGTGTCAGACAGCTACTCGATATATTCCGGTTACCCCGGGGTGCTATTGGGTGTACGGGATCGCTTTTGTGTGGTCTTGAAAATGCAAGTTCGGATATTGATCTGGTGATCTACGGTAGCCACTGGTTTACTGCGCAATCCCTTGTGAAACAGGGTATTTTCAACGGCAGGATCGAAGGAATGTCCCCGGACATGTGGCACAAGATCTACGAGAAACGTAAGCCTGATATTCCGTACGAAGTCTTTGTGCTCCACGAGCAGCGGAAATGGAACAGGGGCCAGATCGACGGAACCTACTTTGATATCCTGTATACCCGATCCTATGACAACATTCAGGGAGCTCCTGCCGGCAAAGGAGAGACTCTTGGTAAGGATACGATTGAGGCAAAAGTAACCGATGCATCTCTTGCTTTTGACAGCCCGGCCGTATACAGTGTAGATCATGAGTCGGTAAGCCGGGTCCTGTCTTTCACTCACACTTACAGCGGACAGGCTCTCACAGGTGAGACTATAGAAGCCTGTGGAATCATAGAGCAGCACGGTGCAGAACGGTGGCTTATCGTTGGCA
>Ga0326728_10011704_pt1 | contig 19869 bp, 21 predicted proteins | sample MB3enrmetagenome_FD_207602 | JGI IMG/M metagenome (GOLD analysis project Ga0326728, IMG submission 207602) | Lab enriched peat soil microbial communities from McLean, Ithaca, NY, United States - MB31MN | ecosystem: Environmental > Terrestrial > Soil > Wetlands > Peat | place: USA: New York... | reverse complement strand
TCTGACGAAGTTGAGACTAAACAGCATTGGGGTGGTTTGCCACTTCCGGAAATCCACCACCCCGGTGCCCTAAACGTAAGCAGGGGAGAGGAAGGGGTTATCATTGACATTGGTTTGATACTGCAGCTTGTGGTGAACGGCCTGATGACAGGGGGAATATACGCCCTCGTTGCTTCCGGCTTCAACTTGATACTGGGAGTCATGCAGGTCTTCAACTTTGCCCAGGGGCAGTTCTACATGCTGGGGGCTTATGCCACATTCGGCATCGTAACCGGTCTGGGGCTTTCCTACCCGCTGGGTTTACTCGCTGCCCTACTGGCCACTCTTCTTCTCGGTGTGCTCTTTCATTTCGGGATCATCAAGTGGACGTTGTCCCATGGCTTCTTCCACACGATGCTTGCAACAATAGCCTTCGGCAATCTGGTCTCGCAAGCCGCGTTGTTGACGTTCGCGCGCGACCAGGGAGTCGTAGCGCCCTTGCTGTCAGGAGCGTTCAGTCTCCGGGGTATAACCCTCAACAAGGGGAAACTGTTGGTAATTGCCGGTGCTGTCGTAGTGATGGCTGTCCTCTACTATTTCATGAAGAGCAAAACCGGGACTGCGATGCTCGCCTCCGCGGAGAATCGGGATGTCGCAGGCTTACAAGGCATCAATGCGAAGAGAATATTCTGGGTCACCATGGCAGCCGGATGCGGACTATGCGGAATCGCCGGCTCTCTGATTGTCCCGGTCCTTTCTGCGACCAACACCATGGGAATGGACATCTTTGTCCGATCGATGCTCGTGGTCCTGATAGGCGGCACCGGAAGCATGGCCGGTGCGCTTCTGGCTTCCTTTGTCGTGGGAATCATTGAGAGCTTCGCTTTTCAGTATGTGGGGCAGCTCAGTCTCCTTGCTATCTTTGCTTTCACCGCGGTGTTGATTTACTTCCGTCCTGGCGGTTTATTGGGCAAGCCGCTGCCGATTCCAGGGGAATGACCAGGCGGTGACCGAAGGACGTGGGAGGGTCGGATGTCCAAGAAGAAGATAGCAGGGCTAGGTGTGCTGGCACTGTTGCTGGTGTTCATCCCTTGGCTGGTGAACAACTATGTGCTGCAGATTCTAGTGCTGACGATCACTTATGCGATCCTAGGCTTGTCGTTCGCCCTAACTCTGAAGGTCGGGTTACCCAGATTCGACGTTGCCGCCTGGTGGGGTGTAGGCGCCTACACCACGGCAATGCTTATGCTCAAGGCCGGTATGTCCTTTTGGCTCGCTGCTTTGGCTGGCTGTGTGGTTTCGGTTGTCCTCGGCTGGCTCGTGTTTTCCGTGGCCATTCCTCGGGGCATGATGGTCTTCCTGCTTTTCGGCATGGTCCTGGTCCTTGCTTTTCAACAACTGTTCGGCTCCGTTGCTTTCTTTGGAGGGTGGGGCGGTACCGAAGTGACGCCGCAACCGGCCATAGGATCCTTCGTCTTTGGGACCAAGGCCAGCCTTTACTACATGGGCCTCTTCTTTCTTGGCCTCACAGTCGAGGTTTACCGTCTGCTCTACACCTCGAAAATCGGTAGGGCGTGGACTGCGGTGGGTTCCAGTGTGAAGCTGGCCAGCTCGCTCGGCATCAACGTGGTCAGGTACCGGATTGCGAATGTCCTTGTGGGCAACTTCTTCATTGCCTTGGCCGGAAGCTACCTTGTGGCTTACACACTTGTCGCCGTGCCGGATACTTTCAGTTTCGCAAATTCGGTATATGTCATGATGTATGTAGTCGTGGGGGGATTGACGCATGCCCTGACCGGCCCGATTATCGGCGCCGTGGTCATTACCTTCATACCCGAGTATTTCCGGCTCGCCAAGCAGTTCGAGCCGATCATCACGGCGGTCGCCATTATTCTAATCATTATTCTTCTGCCCCACGGTTTTCTCGGGATCTACGACAGACGCCTGAAGCCATGGTACCTGCGGAAAAGCTGCCGGCGGGTGCGATCCTGAGAGCAGACCCAGATGAAAGCGGATTCTCTGCCGGCGGTAAGACGGGGTTGATAGATGGCCGGCCGTATGACATCACTGCGATCCGATGTAATCGGCGTGGTTGTCGAGAAAAGTGATTCTTAACCCAGGAAGGTTTCATGCCGCTGCTTGAGTTATCAAAGGTAGCCAAGTACTTCGGAAAGCTCCAGGCCGTCGCTGACCTGGATCTTAAGGTGGAGGCAGGAGAGGTGCGGAGCCTGATAGGTCCGAATGGAGCCGGTAAGACGATGGTCTTCAACCTCATAACGGGCTCGCTCCCTCTCACGAGCGGCTCGATCATCTTTAACGGTGAAGATATCACGAGGCTCGAACCACATCTGGTTACGTAGAAAGGCATCGCCCGTTCCTGGCAACAAACCTTCCTCTTAACTTATTTGACGGTTCTTGAAAACATGCTCATGGGATTTCACATGTCCTGCCGCGCGGGAGTCCTGAAAGAGTTTCTTCATACCCGGTCTGAGCTTTTCCGCGGTCTTCACCGTCATGGTGGGGAGCAAGGCGGTCCTCAGGAGGAAATCGCGCAGGTCCGCATCGAGGTGTGAAAAGAGATCCGTGCCGAAATAGTCGATGATCTCCTCGGTCGTGAGGGTGTGGGGATGAAAGGCCGCGCGCCTATGTCGCATAACTGCCATGACGCCCACAGGCGATCATAGCAACGGCACGTCGTTTTTGTCAAATGAATAAGGGATCAATTGAGGCATCACGGCGAGAATCGTCTCCAGCCTCTGGTAGAGACCCGACTCATCGGGAGCCCAACAAGGGGGGGGGACGCCATTACCGGTAGAATTGTTGATCTTTTTTGATGAGGACCGGCTTCACCCTTTCAGGAAGGAACCGACCGGCAGCGAGCAGCTCCGACAGGTAAAGATTACACACCATCCAAAAATCTGCGGCCAACGCCTGATTCCTCACATCGGACCTACGCCTTCCAACAATACTACTTCAACACGCGAGGGGCATCTTCAGCGGCTGGACAAATGAAAGAATTGATGGATGTCCTTGCCATCTCCCGTATCAACATTTCAATTACACTTCGGCAGGTGAGTATCGACGATGGTTCTCGCTACTTTTGGCCGCTACGCATGCCCCCAGGGAGCTTAAGCCAATCCCGCCACGGCTCCGATCCGGCGGACACTCGGCGCGAAGAAGGTCACCCCCATGACGAGCAGGCAGCACGCGGTGCCCATCACGGTGACAGCGGACGGCCCTCCGAAAAAATGAGCTAGTACCCCCGCGAAGAGGCTGCCCACGGGTATCAGTCCCCGGTTCAGAAGGTAGACCCCGAGCACCCTGCCGCGAAGTGCGGCAGGAGTGATCAGCTGTAGGATTGTCTGGTTCTGGGAGGTATAGCTCGAGCTGAAAACCCCGGCAAGAAGCATGAAGAGGGCGGCGCAGAGCACACTGGGGGATCGAGAGAAGAGGATGAGGCACAGCCCGAAGCCCGCGGCGCCGCCGAGCAGGATCTTCCCGTTCGTCTGCCTGTGGCCCATCGAGGCGATGCCTAGGGCGCCAAACACCGCCCCCACCCCGAGCATGGTGAGGAGAAGTCCCTGCGTTCTGGCCCCCCCGTGAAAGATGTCTATGGCGAAGATCGGCATGAGGCTCATAAAGGGCATGGCGATGACGATAGGGGCAAGGCCGAGCACCATGAGGGACCGGATGAGCGGGTTCGAGATGATATAGGCGTACCCCTCACGGGTGCTCCCGAGGAGGGACTGGGCGCTTTCCCTCCGCCTCCTCTTCATGATCTCCCGGGAAGACTCGGGCACCTTTATCTGTATCGTCCACACAGTGGCCATTACGAAAAGGGCCGCCTGGAGGTAGTACGACATGTCAACACCGACGGCTTGGATCAGCAGGCCGCTCAAGGCAGGCCCGACGCTGCGGCTCAGGTTCAAAGCCGCGGAGTTGAGAGCAACTGCGTTCAGGAGAAGATCTCCTCCCACCACGTCGTTAATGAGGACCTGGCGGGCCGGCTGCTCGAATGCCTGGACCGTGCCATTCAAAAAGCCGGTGACGTACACATGCCAGGGATGCACATGGCCGGTGAGGACGAGCGTCGCGAGTATCGTATTCAGGATCGCGTTGACGACCTGGGCTATGACGAGCTGCGCCTTTCGGCCGTAGCGGTCTGCGACCGCTCCCGATATGGCCCCGAAAGCGAGGAGGGGCGCGCCGCGGCATGCGCTCATGAGGCCCAGCTGCAACGGGGAATGGGTAAGGCTGTAGATGAGCCAGCCCCTTGTCACCTGGTCCATCCACTGCCCCATGGTGACGCTGAGCTGGCCGAGCCAGATAAGACGGAAGTCTCTGATGGCCAGGGATTCGAAGGTGCGGAAATGCCCAGGCAGTTTCACGTACAACATTCTATATAGCTTTACGCGCGCAGGTCAATCTGGCGGCGCCGGCCTCAGTGCCCGCATTTGGGCTTTGGTTGACACAATTTCTGCTCAGAAATCGTCGGTACCGGTCCGATAATCCTGCCGCAGCTGGCATCCTGAAGAGATGGATGGTGTAGAAGGAAGAGAATCTATAGAGAACAGCAACGGCTCAGGGCAGAGTGGTTTCTAAGAAACGGATGACCATCCGTACGCTTTCGGAAAGACCAAGAATGCCAGAGTCGATGCAGAGATGATAATTTCGTGCGTCTGCCCATTCTCTTCCGACTATATCCCTGATGAGCTTGCTCCTTCTCCGATCCGACTCATCTACCATATCTTGTGCCTCCCTCACGTTTGCGGTACCGTGGGCCTTCATCACCCGTTCCACTCGATAGTCGCGAGGGGCATAGATGAATAGATGAACCGTTCCCGGACGGTCTTTCAGCAGGTAGAACCCGCCATGACCCATGATGACGGCGTTATGCCTATCCACCATCGCTTTTATGATTTCGCCTTCGAGGACAAACAGATCTCCGTCGTAGACCGGCCGTTCCCCCGGCATATAGGCAGCGGTCTCAGGAGCGAAGGCAAGTTCCCTCAGGAGATTCCGGATTAGACCTGACGATGTCTCCTCGCATTCTTCCAGAGATACCGTGTCCCTCTTGAGAAGGCTCGCCGCCCGGCGGAGGATTTCCCTGTCCACATACGAAAAGCCAAGCGTTTTCGCCACCTGGTAGCCGATATAGGTGCCGCCGCTCCCCATCTGTCTCGATATGGTTACTGCTTTGCCCCGGTTCTCCGTCGGACGCTCCACCGCTATCTTTCCATGCTCGTCTGAGCACCCCCCACTGACTGCGGATGCTCAATCGGGAAAACCAGTGGTATAGAGAGAAGAGAGAGGAGGTAAGGACATCGGCTCATTCGGTACGTTAGTGAATATCGGGACCTTCGTCCCATATACCTTCCGCTCCTGCAATCATTGCCAATTGTAACACTCGCTATCAGCTCGGTCGAGCAAAATCTAGCCTTACAGGAAGAAGCACAACGGCTCAGAACAGGGCCTCACATTGTAGATTACTTTGCGGACCGCTTAGCAGAAAATCTTTCAATCACTTTGCCTGCTTGCTTGCCAGATTTTGGGGGTAGGTCCGGCTAACCATAAGGGGGTCATCGCTGGAGTAACGCATCACTGCATGATCGTTCTATCCCGAGTCCGCCTTTGCAAGGAGACGCACGACGTCTTCATGATGGTATTCTATGGCCCGCTGTAAGGGCAGTCCCCCTACATTGTCCGGCAGGGCCGGATTGGCACCCCCTTCGAGGAGGGCCCTCACCATATCGGTAAACCCCAGCGTGGCCGCGATCATGAAGGCCGTCCTGCCGGTGGCCGGAGGTGCGGGCGTCGATCGAGGCGTCGTGAGCCAGAAGACGCCGCACAAGATGGATGTCATTCCGGGAGGCTGCGATGTGGAGGGGGGTAAAGCCCTGCCTGTCGGTGAGATTTGGGTTTGCTCCTTTGATGAGGAGATATTCGGCGACCTTCGCCTTGCCGTCACGGACTCCGTACATGAGGGCGGTGTCGTTGTTGACGGCATCCCGGGTATCGATCTTTGCCCCGTGCTCCACGAGGATCACGGCCGCCTCGAGGTTGTCATTGGCGGCCGCCACATGAAGCGCCGGGACGTGCTCGCCGTGGATGTTCGGATCCGTCCCGGCTTCGAGGAGGATCCGCAGGACCTCCGGATGATGGTTGGAGACAGCACTGCTGAGCGCCGTGCCATCCTGAAGGTAGGCCCTGTGGTCGACCCCTTCGACGTACCTGGTCACGCAATCGACATCACCGTTTTTGCAGGCTTCGAGGAACCTCCACCGGGGGATGGGTTCCGCGCATTCGAAGTGAGGCATACACGCAGTCTACCTCATCCCGTGAAGGGACGGCAAATGTATTCGACGTCCCGTCATGAGAGGGGCTTGGATACGCACCGGTCATGACCTGTGATTAACAAACTGCCGTTTCCTGTCGATAAGTGTATAGCACGCCTTGTTAACCTCTCCAGCGCCGCTCGCGGGGGCGTAGACTGCCACACTCCGGGAGGAGATTGCATGGAAAGAAGAAGCAGCGCCCGTCGGAGGAGAGTATCTCCTGAGGGGGACCAGATATCCTCCCTCATTACCGAGGCTCACCAGGCGCCCCTCGATGAGGCCAGCTTTATGCGGTACTATCACGTGGCCATGAAGGCCGCCTCCATGGAGGGGCCCTCCCCATCCGTGAAAGACCGCCTCATGCGGAGTCTCAACAGTACTCAGGGTGGCGTGCTCGATGTGGTCTTCGGGGACGACCCCTTAAGCCGCATGGCCATCGCCGATGAGAAACAAGCTGTCCGAAGAAGGACAGATCGACAGGCTCCCTGCGGTATCCTCGAGAATTCTAGCCCTGATCCTGCTGATCGGGGCCGGTTCCCTTAAGCGGTGGGCCATATCGCTGCCTCAGGACCCCCAACACCTCTACTATCCCGACGCCGTGGTATTGGTCGCCGCTCGTGCGCCCCTCGTGGACGATCTCACGTTCGAGGCGGACGAGTTTATGCGGATCCTCGAGCTGCGACTCGGCGGTATCACCTGTGGCCGGCGTACCGCTTCCGAGTGACGCCCGGGAAAACATGGCGTGCGATCTCCGGCGAGAATTGGGCGCCAGCAGGAGAATTTCCATTTCACCGAAAAGGTACGGTATATCTAATGTCCTAATTGATCCGCAAAACTGCCACGCTGACGCGGGCATAGCGCTGGTCCGGAGGAGGGCAGCGCCAGTGTTCGTTCATATAGAAGGGGCAGGCGATCCACGACAACATGCATTTTTCTTTGCTTATGTCTGGCCATAGCAGCAATCCGTCCCTTGACTTTCCGACTGTTGACCAAATGCAATCATTCCACGGTTTTTACATTCAGTGTTTTAGGCTCTAGGCAAGGGTTATGGGGGAGGGTAGTTATCAGCTCTCAGTCTTACAGAATTAGGAGTATAATTTGGTTTGTAGTGAACATTCTAGCATGCACATAGAAGAGGCATGATAGATGCAGGCGAATCACTCCGCGCTCCTAGTGATGGACGTTCAAAACGGCATCGTTCAACGTTTCGCTGAAAAACCGGAGGTCATGGCTCCATTTCAAAGTGCCGTGAGCGCTGCCCGTCGTGCGGGAATTCCGGTTATCTTTGTTCGTGTCGCATTCCGTGACGGTTATCCCGAAGTAAGCGCAAAGAACAAAACGTTTTCGGCCCTCACAGAACATGGAGGCATGACCATTTCCGAGGCTTCGACACAAATTCATTATTCGGTGGCTCCGCTTTCGGATGAACCTGTCGTGACGAAATTGCGCGTGAGCGCGTTTGCCGGTAGTGATCTTGAGGTTATTCTTCGCTCCCGTGGGATCGACACGCTGATTCTCACAGGCATTGCAACAAGCGGCGTCGTCCTTTCAACTCTGCGGGAGGCTGCGGACAAGGATTACGGGCTTGTCGTCCTTTCCGATGCGTGTTTAGATGCCGATCCGGAAGTCCATCGCGTATTGGTTGAGAAGTTGTTTCCCCGTCAGGCGGATGTTTTAACCGTGAGTGAGTGGGCTGCCACCTTGCCGTAACAAGGCGTCAGCCGGAAACCGGGTTTTGTCCTCAAGCAGGTATATTTGGTTAATAAAAACGGAACAGTCGAGGAGTATTTGTAGCTTTGTCTCCGCATTCTCATCTACAAGCGTTGTCCTTCAGATCGAGTTCACGCTTTCGCCATGACACCTTTCCATTTCTATTTCATAGTTCGTTGTTCATCGTCAGCAGGGGAGAGTAAGATGTGTCAAAAGACGAAGACCGTATATCGATCATCAGAGCAGGATTGGCAAACTATGATTAGGAAATCTGCGCAGATTATATTATTGATTCTTGCGGCATCAGCGCTCGGCTGTACCTTCCACATACAGCCTGTGGTATCTGAGAAGGTATTCGCTAACCCGCCCGAAAGAATCGCGGCAAATGTACTGCTAAAGGTTCCTGACGACTTTTGGGAGTTTGAGTATGTCGCATCTTATGAAGGCCGAGAGATTAGGTACTTCCTTGGGAGGTCTGCATGGGAAAACATCCCGGCTCTATTCAGGGCCATGTTCTCGTCGGCTTCCATGGCAGATGACGTAGGGGAAAATCCAAAGTATGACTGGATCGCAACCCTCAGATGGGGACAACAGAATTCTTACGTCAGGCCATTTGTATTTGGGATAGAGACTAATCTTCAGGTGGACTTTGTGTCCTACGATTCAAAGAAATCGTTTTCAACAAGCGCAAAAGGTAAAGGGGAAGCGCACGCATATACACAGTCTTCCCTGCAGAGCGCCGGAGACGATGGGATGCGGGAGTTGATGATCAATCTTCAGGAGAGAATACTATCTAAAGAGCAGCTATTTGTATTGGAAAAATAGCACGCCTATGTAGCATGGGGTGTTAGACGGCGGAACCGGACCTTCTCCTCGAAAACTATGACGAAATCCTGAAAGCCGTTCTGGAAAAGCAGGCAACGGAGAGGGAGTCCTACGAAAAACGGTTCGCCTTACTCGAGGCCGCGTAGGAAGCCAACGTCTTCATGTTTCGCCTGGGGGGAACTCTTCCGTGCGCGCTGTGCCTATCTTCTCCCGCAGTCCCGGCGGTTGGTCTTGAGGTGGCCGTAGGACATTCCACACTATGGTCGGCTAGTCTGCATGGCCGTTGCAGTATTCGTGATCTTCGGTCATGAATTACAGAAAACGTATGCAACCTTCTCGTTCATGATGCAGGGCGCAGTGCAGCTTCCTGACGAGAAAACGGGCGGCTCTTACTGAGGGGCAGGGAGGTATGGTGAACCTATATCTCCGGTATCTTCAGCCCGGCAGCGGCAGGTTTATGTAACCGGAGTACTCCTTGTCCATCGTCACGATGTGAGTGAGCCACCAGTTCTTCAGAAACTGGAGGATCTCCTGAGAAAGGCCACCAGAAGGGAGGAAGAATGAACGCTTCAATTCGTCGACCTTGCGGACATAGTCCTCATGTGCCTTCTCCTGGCGGCTGAGATGCGGGTAGCCCACCGCGGCGAGGATTTCCTCCTCGGTGTGGAAGTGGCGTCTCGCGTATGCGTCAATCTCCCTCATCGTCTCATCCAACTGCGTTTCCGAGGCGCCGGCTGTGGCTGTCTCGTAGAGGCTGTTGATGATCTCGATCAGATGCTGATGATGGGCGTCCAAGACCGCATGGCCGACCTCGTACTCGTCTTTCCAGACTATGAACTGAATGCCCCCCATACTATGCCCTCTCCCGAATATGTATAGAAAAGACAGCGTCTTGTCAACATCACAACAGCACCGGGGGTATCGAAGGGCTCGCTGGCAACCGTATCATATCGTCGGCATTATCCATCTTCTCGGCCCGATGAAGTCCGGAATGCCATGAGAAAGCTTCAATTTCCTTGCTGATGGGTCGGTTGAGGCTTGAGGAAGGACTGCGCGGGCACGAAGTGAGGCAGAAAGGGTGACGATTACGCTCTCACCGGAATCTGCGGGCTCCACCTACAAGTGTTGCATTATGCGTAACAACAATTTCTAATGATTGCCACTAATAATGCTGATACCCTGATATCGAGGTCTTCGCTTGTTGTTTGTATAATACCTACGTCGAGGATGGATCTTCGTGTCAAGGACAAAGCAGGAACGATCCTTCTCATGAAGGGGCTCCGGACGACCGGCCCTTTGGAAGAGGATAACACACCTCCCCATTGTTCTTCCTCACGGCATTCTGCGAACGATCGCCTCGTTCTTTTGCAGAATCGGGCAGTATCTTTCCTCTCTCCCGCCCGTATTGTCATCGCCAAACTTTTCGATGAGGCCGCGATAACAGTGGATCATTATGCCGCCCATCGCCGGGTCTGCTCTTTCTACATCCAGCAGTTGAGAAACAACGCCCAAAAGATCACGGCTCGGTAATCCCCAGAAGCTGATGTATTGGTCCTGTTTCAGCCTTACCGTCTCAAGCGAGGGAAAGATAAGCTTATTAACCTCCTTTGCGTATCTTCGTTCATTCTTTACGCAGTTCAGGACTTTCCTAACGGTACACCGGTATGACATGATTACCACGAAGTCCGTTAGATCCTGAACATGCTCGCTGAACCGCTTCGTTTCCCCCTCGTACTCTATGACGAGTGCCTCCTTGTCCCACCAAAACGGAGTATCCGCTGCGAGCCACAGATACGGGGCTTTCTTTTTCAGGAGATCTCGAGCCTTGCTGAGGAAGGTCAGGTAGTCGAGCATCACTGTTTTGCGACTCTCTCCTCCAGCCCTCCACTCTTCCGTAAGATACGGTTCGACATCGTACGTTATCCCTTTGAAGAGATTGTCTGCGGGTAGCGTTTCGTAGAAGGTGATTATGGCGCGCAATTCCTGCAGTGCGTGCTCATGGTTTTCAGAGAAAAACATCCTAGGATTACCACGAAGCCCAGCCGTTGTGATGCCGTGCCGCCCTGCAAGAAGAATAAGGGCCCTGAGGGGTTCTGCGTGCTGCAGCATCGGCTTATCCCCGTTGCCGGACATCCTTATGTAAATGTCGATGTGGCCGATTTGATGTTCGACACAAAACCGAACCAGTTGTCGCCTTGCCTCGTCTGTTGAGAAAGCCGAGTTCGACCATACCCACGTGCCAAGGCCTTTTGCCGAAGCTGCACTGAGATGCACGGGCATAGCGAGAATCGTTGCGAGCAAACAGGCTATACATGCCAGAACCAGTTTCATGAAGAGCCGCCTTCTTCTGTCAAGACGGGCGTCCCTTCGCCTGAGCGATTCCAGAGCCATGACAGCTCTTTTCATCCCGGACTTGGTCATCAACGAGCGCGAGTGTACGGTCGAGTACTTATCCTATCAAAAGGTCATGGTGATTGGTGGCATATCGGTCCGCACGTCACGTTCTTGCCGCCGGTCTTTTCAACCTCTCCATCTCGGCGTGATATGCCACTACGACGTCCTTTCTGCTGATCAAGAAAGCGACGTGATCTGGGTTCTCCTCAGTAACCACGGGCAATTCCCTCACATCCAGACTGGCCATGAGCTGCAGCGCGGTGTTGAGGGAATCATCCGTGGTTACCGTCGCCACTCGGGCGTTGGCTATGTCCTTTGCAACCAGTAGGGCATGGAGCGATGTATCGGCCATGGCCTGCCGCAAATCGGTCATCGAGATGATGCCCGTAAGCCTTCCCTCGTTATCGACCACAGGAAAGTCCGGCTGATCCGACGCCTTCATGAGACCGAGTATCTCCTCGAAGGCCATGCCCTCCGGAATCGTCTCTACGGTCTTGTCCGCTACTATCGCGTCCTTCACCTTCAGATGATCCATGATGTCGACGGCGAAATCGCCGACGTGTGCCGGTGAGTCGACGCGGGTGGCCACCTGCTTTTCATACAAAGAGGTGTTCCCCAAGAGGAGATAGGACAGGGAGGTGACGATCATCATGGGGACGATGAGGCTATAGCCGCCCGTCATTTCAGCAACCATGATGAGGGCGGCTATGGGCACCTTGGCAACGCCGGCGAAAAATCCCCCCATGCCGACGAGCACAAAGGCCCCGGGCTCGGTCACGATACGGGGGAAGAGACTCTGACAGACATCGCCATACGCCCCGCCGAGCATCGAGCCTATGAAGAGGGAGGGGGCGAATACGCCGCCCGAGCCGCCCGAGCTGATGGTGAAGGAGGTGGCCAAGATCTTTGCAACGACGAGGACGGCCATGAGTCGAATGGCCAGATCCCCATCGATTGCAGACTGCATGAACGAATAGCCCCCACCCAGCACCTCAGGCAGAAAGAGGGCTATTATCCCGACCATGAGACCTCCGATCGCCGGTTTTAGAGCCTTGGGCAGGTTGAGGCGCCTGAAGAACCGATCGCGGGCCCCGTAGAAGAAGCGAACGTAGGGGAACCCGATCAGGGCGCACAGCACGCCGAGTACCCCGTAGAAGGGGAGCTGGGTTGCGGTGGCTAGGGAAAAATAGGGGATGTGGAAGATGGTGGCGGTCCCGTCGTAAAAGGTGTAGACCATGAAAGCAACGATGGACGAGAGGACACAGGGAATGAGGGCCTCGAACTCGAAGTCTTCTCTCCGGTAAAGGACCTCGGTCGCAAAGAGCGCCGCACCCAGAGGGGCCTTGAAGATGGCGCCGATGCCGCCTGCCGCCCCCGCGAGGAGCATGATGCGCCGCTCTTTGTCGCTCACCTTCAGAACGGAGGCGAGGAAAGAGGCGAACCCTGCCCCGATCTGGGCGATGGGGCCTTCTCTCCCTGCCGACCCTCCCGATCCGATGGTAATTGCGGAGGCAACGGTCTTGATCACTGGCACGCGCCTTCTGATGATGCCCTTCTTCCGGTGGAAGCTGTCGATCATGGCGTCCGTTCCATGGCCCTCAGCTTCGGGGGCGAACGTGAACACGAGGAGGCCCGAGATGAGCCCGCCTAAGGCAGGTATCCACACCATCATCCAACGGGAGAGGGGAATACCCAAAAACCCCTGATCAGCGCGCGCTCCGATGATCATATGGATAAGATCATGGGTGAAGATGCGCGTACTCGTCTGGAGGAGGAAGGTGAAGACCATGGCGCCCAGTCCTGACACGACACCGATCAGGATGCCCACGATCGTACCTCTCCAGATACGTCTTATCCTGCGCAGGGGAAAGGGTATGTTCAGCTTTGCCATGTTCATTTGACGTTCGAGAGAATATAAGCTTGCCGGGGAGAGGAGACATCCCCGGCTCCGGAGACGGCTAGTGCCTATTTCAGCGGGACGAAGTGATCCCTCCTGTTCTTTGCCCAGGCCTCCTCGTTGTGACCCGGGTCAACGGGTCTTTCTTTGCCGTAGCTGATGGTATCGAGCGTATTCGGATCTACCCCGAGAGTCGAAAGGTAGCTCTTAGCAGAATCAGCCCGTTTCTGGCCGAGGACGAGGTTGTACTCCACCGTGCCGCGCTCGTCGCAGTTGCCTTCGATCCTCACACGAGTGCCGGGATTCTCCTGGAACCACCCGGAGTCCTGCTTCAGTATCTCTGCGTCTTCAGGCCTTATGACGTACCTGTCGAAGTCGAAGTGGATGTCTTTCAGGACCACCATTGCGGCCCCACCCTCTTCTGCCGCCGCCGCAGGTGCGGGCGCCATCTCTTTGCCTGCGGGCTGTTCCGGCGCCTTCTGCACAGTGGCCGACGGAGGGGGAGCGGGCGCCTTCTCGCCCCTCATGCCCTGATAGAAGCAACCGCACCCGCTGACCGCCCCGGCGAGCAGGGCGACAAGAAAAACCATTCCCGCAGATCTCGCTACCTTCATTTTCCCTCCTTGACTTAGTGATGATTCGTCGATCTTCTATTCTTTGTCGAAGAAGAAGGTGACCTTGACGTCTTGCGCCTCCACGATCTCCGCGAGTTTCCGGAGTGATTCATGGATGACGTGAAGCTCTTCCCTCTTCAACCTTCTCAAGCCATATATCATCTTGCCCTGGACGGGGCTGGGGGCTTTCTTGACGAGGGCCCTTCCTGCAGCGGTGAGGGAGACGGTGACAATCCTTCTGTCCGTCGCATCCCTGCCTCTCGCAACGTAGCCCTTGCCCTCGAGCCGGTCGACCACGCCGGTAACCGTGCTGGGGTGGAGGTACATCTTTTTGCTCAGTTGACCGAGGGGCAGGACATCGTGTTCGGAGATGGTTTTGAGGGCCCAGAGTTGAGGTCCGGTGATGCCGAACTCGCCTGACACCTGCTGCGAGTAATCCTCCAGGGTCTTGACAATTCGGCGGAGCGATTGGACGGTTTCCGAAATCTCATCATCCGGGCTGATGCGGGGTGACATTCATCATCCTTTACTATGGTATACAAAGTATTTGTATACCAATATACGTACATGATAATATCGACATTCACGACATGGTTTGTCAAGGAAAATGTTAGGAAAAGGTGATGGCGCCGCCTCTTCACAGGGCAACACCCGGACTTAACCGAGGGCGCGCACGACAATCTCAGCCAATTGACCACAATATTTCTCGGTGATTGCGGTCGAAGGCCCCTCGACCATGACGCGGCACATATTTTCTGTGCCGGAATAGCGGACCAGGACGCGGCCTTCTTCGCCCAGCTCCTGTTCCACCTGTCTGATTGCCTGTGCGAGCTCGGGCAATGAATTGAGGTCCGGCTTTCTTTTCACACTGACATTGATCAACTTTTGGGGGAAGACGTCCGTCAACGCCGCCAACTCGGAAAGCCGCTTGCCTGTCCTCACCATGCACGCCATCACCTGCATGGCCGTAATGATGCCGTCTCCCGTCGTGTGATGGTCGAGAAAGATTGCGTGCCCCGATTGCTCGCCCCCGATCACGGCGCCCAGACGGATCATGTCTTCGAGCACGTAGCGGTCGCCCACATTGGAGACATACAGTTCGAACCCGTGTCTCCTGCAGGCAATCTTCAGCCCGAGGTTGCTCATGATCGTGCTCACGAGGAGGTTGTTCTTCAATCGATCCTGCTCCTTGAGCGCAAGGGCGCACATCATGAGGATCTGATCGCCGCTTACCTCATTCCCTTTTTCATCCACGGCGATCACTCGGTCTCCATCCCCGTCAAAGGCAAGGCCCAACGCAGCATGCGTCTCCACGACCCGCCTCTTCAAATCATCCGTATGCTGCGAGCCGCACCGGTCGTTGATATTGAGACCGTTTGGCGCATTATGGATAACGTCCACCTGAGCTCCCAACTCTGCAAACGCAACCGGAGCAACCTTATAGGTGGCGCCGTTGGCGACGTCCAGGACTATTTTCATTTCCTCCATGGAGAGATCGCTGGGAAAGGTATTCTTCAGAAATACGATGTACCGGCCGTTCACGTCTTCCATGCGGAACGCCTGTCCCATCTCGCGGGCCGGCGGCAGGAGATTCTCAAGCTCTCCGCTGAAAATGAGGTCTTCTATGGTTTGTTCCTCCTGATCGGACAGCTTGAAGCCGTTGCTGTTGAATATCTTGATTCCATTGTCCTCGTATGGGTTATGGGAGGCAGAGATCACGATGCCGGCATCCGCCCGCATGCTCTGCGTAATATATGCTATCCCCGGCGTAGGCAGGACGCCGACCAGGAGAGGGTGACCGCCCATCGAGGTAATGCCTGCTTCCAGGGAGCTTTCGAGCATGTAGCCGGAAATCCGCGTGTCCTTTCCAATAATGACCCTCGTCCGATGGTGTTCCTTCTTGAGGAGATGGGCGACCGCCTGTCCCACTCCGAAAGCAATCTCCCACTTCATAGGGTGGCGGTTCGCTTCGCCCCTTATGCCATCGGTCCCGAACAGCTTGCCCATACAATTCCCTCCCTCTCATGCCGAACACGCTCGACACCCGCTGAGAATTAGTCCTATAGGGTCCTGACGATTTCGCCGGAGCGATTGACCGGTTTCCTAAATCTCATCATCGTTGCTGATGCGCGGCGACGCTGCTCCCCCTTCTTACTATGGTACACAAAGTATTTGTATACCAATATACGTAAATGATAATATCGACATTCACGACGTGGTTTGTCAAGGAAACTGTTAAGGAAACGAGGGACCATTCCATCGCCTATACTTATCTTCATGTCTTCTTTGCCACCAGCACCTCTGACGGCACCCCGAATCGTGCTATTTTTCGCAGATACAGGATTTGCCACCCGTTTTGCACGAATTCCCTGAGGTGCAGGGGGCGGCGGCCGCCGACGAGTGACGGACCGGCCAATACCCTGTGAGCCTGCGCGAGAAGAAGCTGAATATTGTCCTTGGTGAGCAGATCGAGGACGTATGTCGAAAGGAAACGATCAAAGCTGTCGGGAGAAGCATTTATCCCTTGTTTCGCCTGACGTCAGCCGGATTTCCGCCCGGGTCCGGAAACGGAGTAGACGCTTTCTCGCAAGACCAACCATGGTAGAGCTTGCGTCAACCCCGAGGCATGTGGCGCCAGAGGTCAAGTGAGTCTGGAGCCGTTGCTCCGCGAGGCGCCTGGTTCCACAGCCAAATACAAAAACCGAATGAGCCGACCCAAGATCCAGATGTTCGACGAGATCGGTAACGGCTCGATCTTCGTAGATACGCTGCCGGTCCTGTTTGGGTTCCGAACCGATCGTAGAAAGCATGTGCCTCTATGTGCGATAGTACCAGAAATAACTGGGAAATCCCGCGAAACCGTTCCCACAGGAAATCGCTCTTCTTCGACGGCTTTTCGGGAAAGGCAGGGAGAATCTTCAGTAGCTAGGCTCGGGGCCGCCATGGGATGACCGGTCCCGAACCGATGCCCAAACCGACCTCGACCTGAGAGAGAACAGCCCGCTCAACTGCTCACCCAGGCCTTTGCCTCCAGAAAATCCCCGTTTCCGAATGTTCTCACGAGAGAGGGGATTACAAATGAAAAGACCTTCACCGCACCTATTATCCATTCGACGTCGGAAACTACCGCGATCTTGTCAAAGGCGGTGAGATGGCGCAAGCCGACTTTGGCATCGTCCCACATTGCTCCGGCGGTGAACCCAGCAATGTCAGGGCCTATCTGATACAGGAGACGGATCTTGCCGTGCTTCCTCAGTTTCTCCTCGATCACGGGAATGAGGACCGTCTCATAATCGTCACCTGTTATCTTTCCCGTGGCCTTTACGGCAACGACGTTGTCCGGCACGTCGGGGATTGTCGTCATCATGGTTCACCTCCGATTCTTGTGTCGGCCTTCCTTTCCGAAAGGCTCGAGGCCAATGAACGAGAACCAAACAGCCAATGGGCAAAAAGGGGAAGGCATGGCGGGCCGTCAACTTACCTCAAAAGGGAAGGTAGATTTGCCCTTCTGCCTTCCCTTGGTTATTGAAACAACGGCCCTCCACTCCCCGCGCATCTTGAGGTCGAGCGTCGTTTCGTATGCGTCTCCTGCCGGCATTGCGGTTGTCTTGTAGTCCATCATCGGTGGTTTTCCCGGCAATGAAGGCATGAAGTATTCGACTGCCACCCGAGCATCCCTGACCGGTCGCGAGGCCTTGTCGGCTATCTGTACGTGAATCCCATTCTCTCCCTCAACCGGACGTGCTTTGTCGAAGGTCACCGTGACCGTATAATTACCCGCTTTCCCGGATAGCCGATAAGCCTCCTCTGAAAAGAGGGGCACAGCAATGATAAAGAGTGCAACGGCAAGCATGACCTTTCTCATGTGACCTCCTTTATGCCGCGGCGGGCCAGAGCCGTGGGCGGGAGAAAAACATTGGCGACTGAACCGGCATAAACGTGTCTCCCGTAACGATAATCACCGCGTCCGCGAATGACAAGATCTCCGCAAGCGAAAGGGGTCATTTGGGAGATGCTCTCGCTGCCCGCTTCCCTCATCCCCCCCAATCGGATCTCGTGTGACCGGTTGGAGACCTTGGCTTGAGGAAACGCACAAAGTCCACCAAGTGGGCGCTGATTGCCGCCCACGGCCCGAGCGATTAGAATGTTATTCTGTACGGAGTTGGACCGAACCTGGCAAAGGTCCCACGGAGTTATGGAAGGCATAAGTGGCGCGGTTTTCCAGACCTAAAAGCGAAACAGGACCGTCCGTCCCGTTAAACCTTTTCCTCTGGTCACTTCTTGTCGGTGCAATCGCCGGAGTGGGGGCGGTCGCTTTCAGGGGTCTCATAGGTCTTGTGCACAACTTGCTCTTTCTCGGCAAACTCTCTCTGGTTTATGACTCGAATATGCATACCCCTTTAAGTCCATGGGGTCCGTTCGTCATCCTGATACCGGTCCTCGGTGCCGTGTGTGTGGCGTTCCTCGTCAAGAACTTCGCGCCTGAAGCCAAGGGACACGGCGTGCCAGAAGTCATGGACGCGGTGTACTACGAGAAAGGCGTCATCAGACCTGTGGTCGCTTTGATCAAGTCGTTGGCCTCCGCTCTTTGCATCGGCAGCGGAGGTTCGGTGGGACGCGAGGGACCCATTGTCCAGATCGGATCTTCCTTTGGCGCCACCCTTGGTCAGATGCTCCGGATGCCTGTCTGGATGCGTATCACCCTCATAGGGGCCGGGGCAGGAGGCGGAATTGCAGCCACATTCAACACCCCCATAGGGGGAATCCTCTTCGCACTGGAGCTCATACTTCACGAGGTAAGCGTCCGTACCATCGTTCCGGTCGCCATCTCCACGGCCACGGCCACGTACATCGGTCAGCTCTTCTTTGGTCGTCAACCCTCTTTCGTGATCCCTGGCTTCGGGATGTCCTACTTTCACGCGGAGAACCCCCTTGTGCTCCTCTGCTACGCGGGCCTCGGCGTGATCCTGGGCGGTGCTTCCGCCGCATTTATAAAGTCGGTCTACGGCGCTGAGGATTTCTTCGAAAAGCATCTGAAGAACTATTATGCGCGCCACGCAATCGGAATGCTTCTCGTGGGAATTATCATGTATCTCTTCGCCGCCAAGGGAGGCCACTATTATGTGGAGGGGATCGGGTATGCCACAGTGCAGGACGTGCTCGCCGGAGTGCTTTCGCAGCCTTATTTCCTTGCGCTCCTTTTCCTTTCGAAAACTCTCGTTACATCCGTTACTCTCGGTTCAGGCGGATCCGGCGGGATATTCTCGCCCTCACTTTACCTCGGTGCGACCCTGGGAGGAGCATTCGGGGTCATCCTTCATGTGCTTTTTCCGACTCTCCCGATCCAGGCTCCGGCCTTCGCGGTAGCGGGAATGGCCGGCCTCGTGGGAGGGGCGACGGGTGCGCCGGTGACGGCCGTCGTGATGATCTTCGAAATGACGCTTAACTACAATGTAGTAATACCCATGACCATTACAGTGGCGCTCAGTTACGCCGTGAGAAAACTGCTGTCAAAGGAGAGCATTTACTCCGCCAAGCTGGTCAGACGAGGTCACACCCTGCCGGAGGCCCTCCACGCAGATTTCCGGCGGATGAGAAAAGCCCGGCAGATCATGGAAACTGGCGTGGTAGTTATGCGAGCGACGACGCCCTTGAAGGAGGCATTGTCCTCGCTCGAACAGGGGATCACTACATCGTTGATCGTGCTCGAGGATCATGAGGCTGCAGTGTGCGGCTGCGTGTCGCCTGAGGCTCTCGTGCGGGCATCCGCGAAGGCCGGAGGCCACGTCACCCTAAATGATATCTCCAACACAGCTTATGGGACGATAGGCCAAGACGCGACGCTCTTCGACGTCATGAGCAAGATGCGCTCCGACGGCGTTCCGATCATTCTCGTGTTACGTGATACGAGGGCACGGGCGGCTCGCAACGTAGTCGGGTTCATCGGCCAGCAAGAGGTGGGCCGGTCCGTCGTGGAGAACATTGACCCATTCATGCACTAGGGAGAGAAATCCCTGTCCCCAGCGATGGGGATGAGCCCTTGAACTCCACTACTTCTTCGCGGTGGCGGGTTTCTTGTTCGCCGTCCGGTTATACTGGGCGATCACCTTTTCCG
>Ga0326728_10011703_pt1 | contig 19871 bp, 25 predicted proteins | sample MB3enrmetagenome_FD_207602 | JGI IMG/M metagenome (GOLD analysis project Ga0326728, IMG submission 207602) | Lab enriched peat soil microbial communities from McLean, Ithaca, NY, United States - MB31MN | ecosystem: Environmental > Terrestrial > Soil > Wetlands > Peat | place: USA: New York... | reverse complement strand
ATCTGATGGTGAGTCACTGTTGTGGTGCAACCGACATGACCTTCATGCAAGGCAACGGCGATGGAACCTTCCAGCCGGAAGTCCACTTTAACAGCGCTGCGAATTCGTTCGCGGTGGCCGCCGCCGACCTCAACGGAGACGGCAAGCCGGACCTGATCGTAGGTGGTAGCAACCCGCCATCCATCACGCCCATGCTGTACAATGCGGCCCCGGCGCCCTCCCCGGCTGCCACGGTGAATTGGGCCACGGGCGGAACGCAGGTTGCCCCCAATTCGATTGCTTCGGTTTACGGGACGCACCTGGCAAATGCGACTGCACTGAGTGGTTCGCCCGCCACCACGCTCGCCGGCACCACGGTGACCGTCACTGACTCCGCGGGACTGGCGCAACCGGCGTTGCTGTACTACGCCTCCCCGACGCAACTGAATATCGTGATGCCCGGCGGCATGGCCTCCGGAACCGCCAATGTTTCCGTGAAAAGCGGCGATGGGGTTGTGTCGGGCGGCACGGTAAATGTCGCGGCCGCGGCGCCCGGCATCCTTACGGTGAGTGGAGGGCTGCTCAACGCTTACGCCGTGCATTACGACGCGCAAGGCAACCAGGTCGGCCTGGCACAGACCGTGCAATTGGGCGGTTCCGGAAATCTGGTGGCTACGCCTATCAGCTTGGACCCTCCCACCGGCAGCGTCTATCTTCTGGTTTACGGAACCGGCATCCGCGGGGCGCCCCAGTCGCAGGTGACGGTGCAGGTTGGCAGTGTGAAGATCGCGCCGGCGTACTCCGGAGCGCAGTCGCAGTATCCCGGGCTGGACCAGATCAACATCCTGTTGCCGTACTCGCTGAAGGGCGCCGGCAGCGTCACGCTTACGGTTACCGCCGCGGGTCAGGCATCGAACAACGCGCTGTTGACCATTCAGTAGGCGCCGGCGCCTCGGCCGGTCTCACGGATTCCGTTTCAAATCGGCCGAGGTGCGCGGAGGTGTAGTGGAGGATGTCTTCTAAATGCAATTTTGTCGTTTTAGACACCAGCTATCAGGACGGAGACCGCGAGTGCCTGGACGGCGTGGTGGTGGAGCGCAACGTCGGCGAGCGGCCGCACAGCTTGGTCCAGGCGAATATCGCGGCCTATCTTTGGCGCGCCTCCCCCCATCCGTTCGTCTGGTCTTCGCAGAGAGTTTTGACGTTCGGTAAGCGCCGTTGCCGCGAACCGGATGTTTGCGTTACCACGGAGGATCCGAAGATCGATGTGTTCCAAGCGCCGCCGCTAATCGTGATCGAGATTCTCTCCAAGCGCGACAAGCCCGTCGATGTCCTGGAGAAGGCCCCGAGTACCGAGCTTTCGGAGTGCCGCATGTCTGGGTGATCGATCCGCGCCGGAGGAGGGCTTTCCGGCACGAGAACGGATCCCCGAGGAATTGCCAATCGCTCCGAAGGATGCCATCCTGCCCCACATAGAACCGTCCCGATTTTTCGGATTGACATCCCCACTCTTCTGACATAGACTGTCTATGTGACTGGCAGCCAACGCGACGAAATTCCCTCGGGCACGCTCGACCTCCTCATCCTCAAGACTCTCGCCCGTCACGGCGAGATGCACGGGTTCGAGATCGCCGATTCGATTCAGGCGGCCACCGAAGACGTGTTGCAGGTGGAAGAAGGATCGCTCTACCCCGCCCTGCAACGCATGTTGCTGAAGGGCTGGCTGCAAGGCGAATGGGGCAAGACCGGCGAGAACCGCCGCGCCCGCTACTACACCCTGACCGCGGAAGGCCGAAAGCAACTCCGGCAGGAGATCGAGCGGTACGGCCGGGTCTCGCAGGCCATCGCCAGGATTCTGGAGCCGGCATGAGCGGCAGCGAATTTCTGCGCCGGGTCCGGCATCTTTTCGCACGCGATCGGGCGGCCGAGGATCTGCGCGAGGAAATGCGCCTGCACATCGAGCTGCGCGCCCGCCAACTGCGCGAGCGAGGGCTCGCCGCGGACCAGGCCGGGTACGCCGCCGGCCGGCAGTTCGGCAATCGCGAGTGGTACGCGGACAAGAGCATGGAGATCTGGGGGTGGACTGTGTGGGAGCGGATGGTTCAGGATTTTCGCATGGGGGCGCGCACCCTGCGCAAGACGCCGGGCTTCACCGCGGTAGCGGTGCTCACGCTGGCGGTGGGACTGGGCATGAACACGGCGGTCTACAGCGTGGTGAACGCGGTGATGCTGCGCGCGCTGCCCTACGCGCAGCCAGGCCGGCTGACGTCGCTGTGGGAGGAGTATCCCAACGGGAAAGACGACGCTTTGAACACCTCGGGCGCTCCGCTGGGCAAGGCGGAGCTCAGAGCCGGTATGGCTCGAACCACGGTCTCCATCGCGAATATTGGAGACTATGCCAAGAGCCAGGCGTTCACGGGGATGGCAAGCTGCGACCTGGTTCGCATGAACCTGACGGGAACGGGCGTGCCGGAACGGCTGGCTGGCGAGGCTGTCTCCGCGAGTTTCTTCTCCGTGCTGGGCATCGCGCCTTTCCGCGGCCGCGATTTTCGCGTGGAAGACGACAGCCGGGACGCCGTCCCCGTGGTGATGATCTCTTACGGCTTCTGGCAGCGGCGCCTGGGCGGCGACACCCGCGTGCTGGAACATTCGGTAATGCTCGACGGCCGCATGCGCCGCGTCATCGGCGTGCTGCCGCGTGGATTCCAGCCGCCTTCCGAGATAGCCGATGGCGCGCCGCGCGAGTTCTATGTGCCGGCCGCCTACTCCAAGCAACAGCTCCAGGAGCGAGGCGATCACGATGTCAACGTGGTGGCGCGCCTGAAGCCGGGCGTCTCGATGCGCGGCGCGCAGGCCGATCTGGACGTCATCCAGGCTGCATTGGCGCGGCAATTCCCGGACACGAATAAGGACATCCACCCGGCCATCGGGCCGTTGCGGGACGACCTGGTGAAGGACACCGGCACGGCGCTCTGGTCGCTGATGGGCGCCTCGGCGCTGCTGGTGCTGATCGCCTGCGTGAACGTGGCCAACCTCCTGATGGTGCGCGCCAATGGGCGGCGCCGCGAATCCAGCGTGCGGCTGGCGGTGGGGGCGAGCCGAATTCGCCTGCTGCGGCTGTTCCTGGCGGAGAGCCTGCTTCTGGCGGCGGGCGGATGCGCGGCCGGCGTGCTGCTGGGAGCCGCGCTCACGCGCACGCTGATCGCGCTCGCGCCCGCCGGCATTCCCCGCCTGGAGAGCACCACCATGGATTGGCCGGTCTTCGCCTTCGCGGCGGCCATCGCCATCCTCACGGGAGTGCTTTTCGGCATCGCGCCGGCCTGGCAGGCGTCGCAGAGCAAACCGGTGGAAGCGCTGAAGACCGCGGCACGCAGTTCGGGCGGCAAGGCTCAGTTGCGCTGGCGGGCATCGCTCACCGTCGTGGAAGTGGGCCTGTCGCTGGTGCTGCTGGTGGGAGCGGGGCTCCTGCTGCGCAGCTTTGCCACGGTCATGGGAGTGGATCTCGGCTTCCAGCCCGACCGCGTCCTGGCGATGAACATCAACCTGCCCGATCTCCGATACAAGACCGCCGGCGAGCGGCTGCGGTTCTTCGAAACGCTGGAGCAGCGGGTGCGCGCGCTGCCGGGAGTGCGGTCCGTGGCGTACGCCAACCGCATGCCGATGCGAGGGAGTTGGCGGTCGGGCTTTCGGCTGGACGCCAGCTCCGGCACGCTGCTGGCGGATTTTCAGATGGTCAGCCCGGAGTATTTCGAAACCTTGGGAATCGGCCTCCTGCGCGGCCGTGTCTTGACCGCGCACGATGGCGAAGGCCAGCCGCCCGTGGCGGTGGTCAACCAGGCCTTTGGCCGGGACTTCCTGAACGGTCAGGACCCGCTGGGGCGCAGCTTTCTGTACCGGCGCGACGCGCGCGTGGAAATTGTCGGCGTGGTGAGCGACATCCGCCGCGGAGGAAAGACGGCGCCGGTGCTGCCCGAAGTCTACCTTTCCGCGGCCCAGACCGGCCTCGCCCCGGTGCGCCTGGCGGATTTCGCCGTGCGCACGTCGGGCAACCCTCTGGCGCTGGTCACCGCAGTGCGGCAGCAGGTTCTGGAGATCGATAAGGACCAGCCCATCACCAACGTGCGATCCATGGGCCAAGTGATCGACGAATCGGTGGCGCAGCGCAGGTTCCAGATGCTGCTGCTGGCGGTTTTCGCCGCCGTGGCGCTGGCGCTGGCGGTGATCGGGATCTACGGCGTGCTGTCCTATTCGGTGGCGCAGCGCACCGGCGAATTGGGCATCCGCATCGCGCTGGGCGCCAATCCACGGGGCATTGTGGGAATGGTGATGGGGCAGGCGGGAAAGCTGATTCTGGCCGGCCTGGTAGTGGGATTGGCGGGCGCACTGGTGTTGACGCGGTTTCTGGAGTCGCTGCTATTCCAGTTGGGAAGCGCCGATTGGCCAACGTACGCGTGCGCGGTGGTGGTGCTGGCCCTGGCGGCGGGAGCGGCGGCGCTCGTGCCGGCGATGCGCAGCGCGCGGGTGGACCCGATTGTGGCTCTGCGCGACGAGTGAAGCGCCGATTCGAGGAGCGGATCGGCTACGACGCTACCCTGCGAGAAAGAAGCCAGGAGTCGCCAGCAGGATTGAGCTTTGCTTATGTGGGGCAGGCTGGCAGCCTGCGGCCGATTGGTAATCGGCCTGGTCGGCAACGTGCAAATGGTCGGCAGGCGGGTTGACGGTGTACTCTGGGTCCGCCGCAGGTTGCCATCCTGCCCCACATAAAGCTGGGGATCCAACAAACAGTAGCCGCCGAGGGACGCCGATGCCGATCGAAAAAATGCTGTCCGCTACCCGACGCCGTTCTCCTGCGACACGAGCTTCAGTTCGTAAGCCATTCGGACGAGCACGCTCCGGAAAAGCGACTTGGACACCACCGAAGGTTTCACCTCGCGGGCGCGTTTGCCGACGTCCCGAAACTCGGCCAGGATTTCCGTGATGCGCCGGTCGAGAGCGTCCACGCGGTCGGAGAAGATTTGCGTCGCGGCCGGCTCCTCCGGCTGCGGCGGCGCGGCTTCGGCGGGCGGCGCCAGCGCCCGTTGCGATTCGCGTATCGCTTTAGCCACCTTCTGCACGTTGACGGAATTCAGCTCCAGCACATCCTCCCGATGAAGCAGCGTCTTGTCCTGGATGAACGGCGCGACCAGGCGGTAGGTGTCCGCCGAGATGCGCACCGACTGCGTGTGCTCGAAGTAGTCGGGGCCGAATTCTTCCAGCAGGCGAATGATCTCGTCCGCCTGCGAGCCACTCATCTTCAAGTGTTTCGGGCAAAATTCTCTCCACTTCAGTCCGATACGCATGTGGACCTTTTCGTTGCGCGCCTGCCGAAGGGCAGCCGCTTGCGCCGCGGAACAACGTCCGGCGACGGTTCCAAAGGCCAGACCCTGACCCAGAACCTTTCCGAATTCGAGCAAAGCGTCGTTAGCCGACACTTGCCCGGAAGTTAACTCTTTCATTTCTTTTTCCTTGCACCGTGACCGGCGAGCCGGTCACGGAAAAAATCGTAAATTATTGAAAAGGAGACACTTAACGAAAGTCGCGACCTGATCCCGGTCACCGTCCCCTCCTCGATTCCACCTTCTCATACGACCTTCGGAAAGCCGGGGGGCGCGATTCTGGGAATCTCGCGCAAGCTGCTGACTGGTAGCGAGTTAAAAATATTTTCAAATTCTGTGAATGGGGATTTGTGATATGTTGGATCGTCCGTTTTCCTATTGGACTGTTATGGCGAGCGACGAGAATCCACGGCTGTTCCCCGGTGTGATGCTCTCCAGCACCTGGACGGACCTGAAGCGACACCGGGCGGCGTTGATCAAAGCCATCGAGATCCAGGGGCTCACCGTTGTCGCCATGGAAAAGGACTCGGCAAAACTGGCCGACGTGATCGATTCCTCTCTACGGATGGTCCAAGATGCGTCGGCTTACATTGTGGTCATCGGCCGCAAATATGGACAGACGCCGCAGTCCAAGGATCGCAATCCCGACAAGCTCTCCATCACGGAACTGGAGTTCAACGAGGCTCGGCGGCTGAACCGGCCCATTCTGCTTTTCATCATGGGAGACAAGCACCGGCTGGTCGAAGCCGACGTGGAGCCTAGCCCCGCCAAGAAAAAGAAACTGAATGCGTTTCGCGAGCGGGCCAAACAAACGGAGAAGGGTTCGCCAGAACGCGTCTACGCCACCTTCAACAGTTTGAAGGAGTTCACCGGGCAAGCCGCACGGGCCGTCGCGGAACTTCGCCAGTATCTCGATGCAACACCCACGCCGACTGCCCAGGTCCAGCCCGACCCCATCCCCGCGCCTCCAACCCTGTACGCGGAACCGCCCTACATCGGCTCCCACCAGTTCGTCGGCCGCCAGGCCCAGCTCGACGTCCTGAGCGACTGGGCCGTGCCTGCCGACCCACACCCCGTCCTGCTGTTCGACGCCATCGGCGGGTCGGGCAAGAGCATGCTCACCTGGGAGTGGACCACCAAATTCGCCACCCAGGTCCGCGCGGACTGGGCGGGCCGCTTCTGGTATTCCTTCTACGAGCGCGGCGGCATCATGGCCGATTTCTGCCGGCGCGCGCTCGCCTACATCACCCGCGAGCCGCTGGATAGCTTCAAGAAGATGAAGACTCCCGAGCTCGCCGACCCGCTGCTCCGCCATCTTGAGGCCCGCCCTTGGCTGTTGGTTCTGGACGGCCTGGAGCGCGTACTCGTTGCCTACCACCGAATCGACGCTGCCGAACTTCCCGATGAGGCTGCCAGCCAACCCACCGACCAGATCGCCCAGCGCGACCCCTGCGCGGCCATCCGTCCCGAGGACGATGACCTGCTCCGCGAACTCGCCGGCGCAGCCCCGTCGAAACTCCTCATCACTTCCCGAATGGTTCCCAAGGTGCTGCTCAATCCGGCAAGCCAAGCTATCCCTGGAGTCCTCCGCGTATCCCTTCCCGGCCTTCGTCCTGCGGACGCCGAGGCACTCCTTCGGTCCTGCGGCGTCACCGGCGACTCGCAGGCGATCCAGGTTTACCTGAAGAGCCACTGCGATTGCCATCCCCTCGTCACTGGAGTCCTCGCCGGCCTCGTCAGCAACTACCTCCCAGACAGGGGGAACTTCGACAAGTGGGCGGCCGATCCCGATGGCGGCGGCCAGCTCAATCTCGCCAACCTCGACCTCGTCCAAAAACGCAACCACATCCTCAATGCCGCCCTGGACGCCCTTCCGGAGAAAAGCCGCCAGCTTCTATCCACGCTTGCACTTCTGTCCGAAGCCGTGGATTACGATACGCTCAGCGCCCTCAATCCCCACCTTCCGCCAGAACCGGAGAAAGTGGAGGAACCCCCCGATCCGAAGAGCTTAGCGCTGTGGAAAACAATGTCCGGTGCCGGCAGGAAACAGGCGCAGCAGGAGTACCAAGCCGCGATCCAGCGCCGAAAGGAATATGAACAAGCCGTCGCTGCAAGGCGCCGTTCGACGGAATTCCTCGCTGCCCCGCAGAACCTGTCAGACGCCGTCCATGATCTGGAGCGCCGCGGCCTGCTGCAATACGACAAGCGGACCAAGCGGTACGACTTGCACCCCGTCGTCCGCGGCACCGCCGCCGGCGGGCTGCGGCCCGAAGAAAAGGAGAGCTACGGCCAGCGCGTGGTGGATCACTTCTCGGCGCGACCGCACAATCCCTACGAACATGCCGAGACTCTCGAAGACCTCCGCGATGGACTTCATATTGTCCGCACTCTGCTCAAGATGGGCCGTTACCAGCAGGCCGGTGAGGCCTACGGCGGCCATCTCAATTGTGCCCTCATTTTCAATGTGGAGGCCTACGCGGAGGTCTTGTCTCTGCTACGACCTTTCTTCCCGCAGGGCTGGGCCACCCTGCCCAGTGCGGTCGACGAACGGGGCGGGTGTTATCTGGCAGGCGCAGCCGGCATGGCTTTGGCGAGAATCAACGCGCTAGAAGAATCGTCGGCTCCCCATGGGGTCGCCCTTGAGGTCGACCTACGAAGGGCGGACTGGATCAACGTGCGCGCCGATATGACCAATATCTCCTTCACGCTCCGCGCGCGGAACCGCCTGGCACAAGAAGACCGATGCCTCCTATCAAACCTCAATCTCGCAACTTTGAGCGGCGAAAAGAATACAATCTTCCGCGCCCGGCAGGACCGCTTTAAGCAGCTTGCTCGAATCGGCCAATGGGCGGACGCCAAAGCCATCTGGGATCTCCTCGACCCAATGGGCCGCGATTGGGCGCGTGCCATCTACCGTCCAGGCGACGCAGAATGCTACTACGCCTGGTTCCGCTTCTGGAAAGGCGATTTGAGCGAAGAGCACCTTACCCCCGCCGAGCACTTGGCCACGGAGGGCAAGAACCGTGGCGTCGTCCGCGACCTTCTCGGCCTGCGTGGCGAATGGCGCCTGGAACGAGGGGAGTGGGGGCTCGCCGCTGAGAGCCTCAGCGGAGCCGTGAGCATGGCGCGCTCCGTCGGCCAGACCGACCCGAGGGCGGAGACCCAGCTCGCCCTCGCTAGGTTCCACCTTCACGAACTTGACGATCCACGCCGTGAGGCCGAGCACCTCGCGAATGCAGGATGCGTGACCCCCCGCGCCCTCGCGGAGCTGTGGCTCGCCATCGGCGACCACGAGCAGGCAAAAAAGCACGCCCTCGCGGCCTACAAATTGGCCTGGGCCGATGGCGAGCCTTATGTCCATCGCTACGAACTGAACAAAGCTTGCGCCCTGCTGGAGAAGCTCGGCGTACCGATTCCCAACCTGCCGCCCTACGACCCGGCCAAGGATGAGAAGTTCCCCTGCGAGGATGAAGTGGCCGCCGCCATCGAGAAACTCCGGGCCGAAAAAGAAGCCAAGAATCCCAAGCAGGGTTGAGCTTTGCTTATGTGGGGCAGGCTGGCAGCCTGCGGCCCGGCCCAGGGGGCACCCCCGCAATCGGCCTGGTCGGCATTCGCACGTGGCCGCCCAGGCGGGTTAACGGGGTACCCTCTGGGTCCGCCGCAGGATGCCATCCTGCCCCACATAAAACCTTAGCCGCCGACAAACCCCGACGCCCGCCGATCATATCCCATCGGCGTTCATCCGCGTTCATCGGCGGCCAGTAATCCAACCGCCCTATTCTTCCGTCTTCTCTTCTTCGTTTTCCAGGCCCTGCTGGCGCGCTTTCAGACGCTCCTCGCGGCGCTTGGCGCGGTCGGCGGCGCGCTTCACCAGCTCGGAACCCACCAGCTCGATCATGGCCTGTTCGGCGCCGTCGCCCTTGCGGGGGCCCAGGCGCGTGATGCGGGTGTAACCGCCGGCGCGCTGGCCGAAGCGGGTTCCCAGCTTGTCGAACAGCTTCTGCACCGAGTCGGGAGTACGCAGCACGGCGGCGGCTTGGCGGCGCGTGTGCAGCGTGTCCTTCTTGGCGAGGGTGATCATCTTCTCGACCAGAGGGCGAACGGCCTTGGCCTTGATAACGGTGGTGATGACGCGCTCGTGCTCGATCACGCTGGTGGCGAGATTTCGCAGCAAGGCGTTGCGGCTATCCACCGGCCGCTTCAGTTTAAACCCGGCAACCCTGTGTCTCATGGCCTATTCCCCTTCGATCTGCTCCTGCGCAATCTCGTCGTCGCCCGGATAATCCGGCGGCATGCCGCCGGACTGTTGCGGCGGGGCCACCAGGCGGCCGTGGGCGTCGATGCGCATGCCCAGCGAGAGGCCCATGTTGGCCAGGATTTCCTTGATCTCGTTGAGCGACTTGCGGCCGAAGTTCTTGGTGCGCAGCATTTCGGCCTCGGTCTTCTGTACCAGTTCGCCGATGGTCTGGATATTGGCGTTCTTGAGGCAGTTGTAGGAACGGACGCTCAATTCCAGCTCTTCCACCGAGCGGTTTAGCACCTCGTTCATCTTGTCCATGCCGCGCTCGGAGACCTCTTCGGCCTGCTCGGGCACTTCCTCGAAGTTGATGAAGATGGACATGTGGTCCTTGAGGAGCTTGGCGGCGTAGCCGATGGCGTCCTGGGGCGACACGGCGCCGTTGGTCCAGACCTCCAGGGTCAGCTTGTCGTAGTCGGTCATCTGGCCCAGGCGCGCGGCTTCCACCGCGAAGTTGACCTTGCGCACGGGCGAATGCACGGAGTCGATGGGGATGTAGCCGAGGGCCAGGTCCTCATCGAAGTTCTTGTCGGCGCTGACGTATCCGCGGCCGGTTTTGAGCCGCATTTCGATGGACAGCTTGCCGCCTTCGCTGACGGTGGCGACGTGGACGTCGCGGTCGAGCACTTCGACGTCGGCATCGGTTTCGATCTGTGCGCTGCGCACGTCGCCGGGATGGTCGACGGTCAGGCGCACGGTCTTGATTCCCTCGCTCGAGATCTTGAAGGGGATCTGTTTGAGGTTGAGAATGATGTCGGTGGCGTCTTCCACCACGCCGGGGATGGGACTGAATTCGTGCTCCACTCCCTCGATCCGCACGGCGGTGATGGCCGCTCCTTCGATGGAGCTCAGCAGTACGCGGCGCAGGCTGTTGCCGATGGTGGTGCCGAAGCCGCGCTGAAAAGGCTGCGCCGTAAACATGCCATACCGTTCCGTAAGGGTCTCGGTATTGGCGACCAAACGCTTTGGTTTCTGGAAGCCCTTGAACATAGAAATCCTCGCTTCGAGCCGGACGAATCCGGATCTTTACTTCGAATACAATTCCACGATGAGCTGCTCGTTCAACTGGATCTGAACGAGGTCGCTGCGTTGCGGCAGGGCGGTGATGCGGCCCTTCAAAGCTTCCCGGTCGACGTCGATCCAGTTCGGCGCCGGCGCATGCGCGGTGGCGTCGCGGGCGGCCAGGATGGTGGGATTCTTCCGGCTGCTCTCGCGAACCGCGACTTCGTCGCCAATTTTCACCAGGGCGGATGGGATATTGCACTTCCGGCCGTTGACTTGAATATGGCCGTGGCGGACCACCTGGCGGGCCTGGGCGCGGCTGGTGCCGAATCCCATGCGGTAGATCACGCTGTCGAGGCGGCGTTCCAGCCCGGACATGAGGTTGTCGCCGGTGATGCCTTTGGCTTGGGCGGCTTTTTCATAAGCGCCGCGGAACTGGGCTTCCAGCACGCCATAGATGCGGCGGACTTTCTGTTTTTCACGGAGCTGCAGCCCGTAGCCGACGATCTTCGCCTTGCGGTCTTTGCCGTGCTGCCCGGGGACGAAGTTGCGCTTTTCGATGGCGCACTTCTCGCTGTGGCAGCGCTCGCCTTTAAGATAGAGTTTCATGCCCTCGCGCCGGCATTGCCGGCAAACGGGGCCAATGTATCGTGCCAAGTTCTTCTCCTTACCTATGTAGCCTTCAGCCTTCAGCCATCAGCCTTCAGCTTTTTCGCTGACGGCGGAAGGCTCTGTTCGTTTCAGGTGCGGTTTACGGCCATGGCAGGCCTTCGTCCCGCTTCACTCCCGTCAGCCACTCCATCCGCTCCCAGCGACTCTAGCTGAAGGCTGATGGCTGATGGCTGACGGCTCATTTCATACTCTTCGTTTCTTCGGCGGACGGCAGCCATTATGCGGGATGGGCGTGACGTCCTTGATGGCGCGAACTTCGATACCCGCGGTGGACAGGGCGCGCACCGCCGACTCGCGGCCGGAGCCGGGACCGCTGACCCGCACTTCCACCACGCGGAGACCGGTCTCGTTGGCCTTGTTGGCGGCCGTCAGCGCCGCCTGCTGGGCGGCGAACGGCGTCCCTTTTCGCGACCCCCGGAAACCCAGCGACCCGGCGCTGGACCAGGCGATGGTGTTGCCTTCCTGGTCGGCGATGGTCACGATGGTGTTGTTGAACGTGGCCTGGATATGCACAATGCCCTGGTGGACAATGCGCTTTTCCTTCTTCTTGAAGCTTTTCTTTTTGCCGCCTTTTGCCGGTGCTTTTGCCATATTAGGTCTTCGAGCTCGCTTTCTTCTTGTTGGCGACGGTTCCGCGGCGCGGTCCTTTGCGCGTGCGGGCGTTGGTGTGAGTGCGCTGGCCGCGCACCGGCAAACCGCGGCGGTGGCGCAACCCGCGGTAGGAGCCCATCTCGATGTGACGCTTGATGTTCATCGAGATTTCCTTGCGGAGGTCGCCCTCCACGGCGCCTTCCTCTTCCAGGATCTGGCGGACCTTATTCACCTCGTCTTCGGTCAGGTCGCGCACCTTTTTGTCGAAATCGATACCGGCGCGGTAGAGCAGCGAACGCGACCGCGTGCGGCCAACTCCGTAGATATAGGTGAGTCCGATCTCGGCCCTTTTGGACGCCGGAAGATCCACACCAGCAATACGTGCCATATGGTTACCCCTGCCTCTGTTTATGTTTCGGGTTCACGCAGATGACCCGCACCACGCCTTCGCGATGGATCACCTTGCATTTGTCGCAAATCTTTTTGACTGACGCTCGTACCTTCATGGTCGAAACCCTTTGGCCGCTCGCTCACGCTCGCGGTTCTGTGTCTGTTACAGCTTCTTCACGATCCTGCCGCGCGTCGGATCGTCGGGCGCCAACACCACCTCGACCCGGTCGCCCGGAACCAACCGGACGAAATTCCGTTGCACCGTACCCACCAGGTGGGCCAGCACCTGCCGCTGACCATCCAGCACCACGGCATAGATGGCCGAGGGCCTTTCCTCCACCACCGTAGCTTTCACCGTCACGGCCTGGTCAGAACCCACGGCCCGTTCTCCGTCACCGCGATGCAGTGCTCGAAGTGGGCGCTGTAGGACCCGTCCCTGGCCACGGCCGTCCACTTATCCTTCAAAACCACTACTTCCGGCCGTCCGGCGTTCACCATCGGCTCCACCGCCAGCACCATGCCCGGCTTGAGCCGCGGATTGTCGTTCTTACGGTCCACGTAATTGGGGACTTGCGGCTCTTCGTGGAGCTGCGTGCCAATCCCGTGGCCGACATATTCCCGAACAATGGAAAACCCGTTGGACTCCACGAAGTTTTCCACCGTACCGCAAACATCGAACAGGCGATTTCCACTGCGTACCCGATCAATCGCCAGTTCCAGCGATTTCCGCGTCACTTCCAGCAGGCGGGCAGTTTCCTCGCTGACTTCGCCGATCGGGACGGTGATGGCCGAATCGCCATAATATCCGTCCAACTTCACCCCGGTGTCGATGGAAACGATGTCGCCCTTTTTGAGGACGCGTTTCGCGTTCGGCATCCCGTGCACGATTTCCTCGTTCACCGAGGTACACAATACAAACTTGAACGCCTCGCCGGCGGCCGGCACATAATACCCTTTGAAGGCCGGCTTGGCCCCCGCGTCGGCGATCATCTTGGCCGCCGCCACTTCGAGGTCCATGGTAGTGGCGCCCTCGACGGCCATCTCCTTCAACGTCTGCAAGAGGCGGTATACCAGCAAGCCGCTTCGCCGCATCTTTTCCAGTTCCGCGGCGGTTTTACGAACGATCATCCGGCTCCAATGCTCAATTTCCCCAGCGGGGACCTGCCCCGCATCCCGTCATGTGCGCAATAACTATATTGTAATCAACCTCCGGAGGATTCACCACCGCTCGCGCCGGCGGCGCCGCGGGACACATCCGCTATCCCCCGTTAAAAAGTGCTCCTGCGTCCGCGAATCCGGCCCGACCGCGGAGTAAACCCTTCATAGTGCCGCATGATGAGCTGGGCTTCCACCTGGTTGATGGTATCCATGGCCACGCCCACCACAATCAGCAAAGACGTCCCGCCGAAATAGAACTGTACGCCGAAACCTTCCAGCAGAAACCGGAAATGAATCGCCGTAAACGCGTTATCGACCCATTGCCCGATGAGCGGCAGGTGCTGCAGCTTGATGCCCGAAATCATGATATCCGGGATGAGGCACAGGATCGAAAGATAAATGCCGCCCACCACCGTGATCTTGGTCAGGATGGCGTTCATATAATCGGCCGTATTCCTTCCCGGCCGGATGCCCGGAATGAAGCCGCCGTACTTGCGCATGTTGTCGGCCGCTTCGTTGGGGTTGAAAATGATCGACACGTAGAAGAAACAGAAGAAAATGATACCGGCGACGAAAAGCACGTAGTACATCGGCTCGCCATGCTTGATCGAGTCCAGCATGTTGTACAGCCAGTGGATACTCTTGACGAACGGCACGTTCAGCAGCGTGGTTGGAAACGCCAGGATGGACGAGGCGAAGATCACCGGGATCACGCCGCCGGCATTGACCTTGAGCGGCATGTGGGTGGACTGGCCGCCCATCACGCGCCGGCCCACCACGCGTTTGGCGTACTGCACCGGAATGCGCCGCTCCCCGCGTTCCACCAGGACGATGAAGGCCACCACCGCGATCATCATGGCGATCAGCAGGATCAGCATGATGGCGCCCCACTCATGGGTGACGAAAACGTTGGTGTAGATGCTCCCAATGGCGCGCGGCAGCCCCACCACGATGCCCGTGAAAATGATCAGGGACATGCCGTTGCCCACGCCGCGTTCGCTCATCTGTTCGCCCAGCCACATGATGAACGCCGTCCCCGTGGTGAGCGAAATGATGGTCAGCAGGGTAAACCCGAAGCCCGGGTTGATGACGATGCCCTGGCCCATGGCCATCAGGCCGCGGCCGATGGTGGCCGACTGGATGACCGCCAGGATGATGGTCAGGTAACGGGTCCACTGGGTGATCTTGCGCCGCCCCAGTTCGCCTTCCTTCTGCAATTTTTCCAGCGTCGGGACGACCACGGTGAGCAACTGCAGAATGATGGACGCCGTAATGTACGGCATGATGCCCAGGGCGAAAACGGTCAGCTTCCTGACGTTGCCCCCTGCGAACATGTCGAAGAAGCCGAAGATGGAACCGCTTGCCGAATTGAAGAATTCCTGCCAGCGCGTCGTATTGATCCCGGGCGTCGGGATCACGGAGCCCAAACGATAGACGCCCAGCATGGCAAGGGTGAACAACACCCTCTTGCGAAGGTCTGGGACGCGAAAGATGTTGGCGAACGCTTCAAGAAATTTCATGGTCCCTTCGATTTCCGGCGCTATTGGGCCGCCGCGCCGACCACCTGCGCCGTGCCGCCGGCCTTCCGAATCTTCTCGATGGCCGACTTGGAAAACTGGTGCGCTTCCACCGATATCTTGCGCGTCAACTGGCCGGTCGAGAGCACCTTCAGTCCCTCGCCCAGTTTCTTGATGACGCCCAGCTCCATCAACTTGTCGGCGTTGAAAGTATCGCCTTCCAGTTTCTCCAGCTTGCCCAGGTTGACGATGGCGTACTGTTTCTTGAAGATGTTGGTGAACCCGCGCTTGGGCAAGCGGCGGTGGATGGGCATCTGGCCGCCTTCGAAACCGCGGCTCATGCTGAACCCGGTGCCGGCGTGCTGGCCCTTGTGGCCGCGCGTGGAAGTTTTGCCGCGCCCCGAGCCCATGCCGCGGCCGATGCGTTTGCGGGACTTGACTTGTCCCGCCGGGGGTTTCAATCCGCTGAGGTTCATTTCTCTAAGATCTCCAAAACACACCGGAGGCACGGCCTCGGGCGGTCCACTATTCCACCACTACCAGCAGGTGCGGCACCTTTTTGACCATGCCGCGGAACTCCGGCGAATCCGGCCGTTCCACCACCTGGTTGAGCTTGCGCAGACCCAGCCCTTTTACCACCCGCTTGTGTTTCGCGGGGGTGCAGATGGGGCTGCGATAAAGTTTGATTTTGATTGTGCCGGCCATGTCAGAGCTTCTCCACCGCCAAGCCGCGCATTTCGGCCACGGCGTTTCTGTCGCGGAGCATTTCGAGCGCCACGATGGTCGCCTTCACCACGTTGTGCGGGTTGCGGCGTCCGATGGACTTGGTGAGCACGTTGGCAATTCCGCAGGCCGAGATCACCGCGCGCACCGCGCCGCCGGCAATCACGCCGGTCCCTTCGGGCGCCGGCTTCAACAGCACCTGCGAGCTGGCGAATTTGCCGACCACCTGGTGCGGTATGGTGGTTTCGAGCACGTGAACGCGGCGCAGATTCTTCTTGGCCGCTTCGATGCCCTTGCGAATGGCCGAGGGCACTTCCTTGGCCTTGCCCACGCCGTAACCCACCACCTTGGCCGCCGGATCGCCGATCACCACCAGGGCCGAAAAGCTGAGATTCTTGCCGCCCTTGACCACCTTGGTGACGCGATTGATGGCGACCACCTGCTCTTTGAGACCGAGCGACGCCGGATCGATGCGTTTTACTGTCGTTGCCATGAAATTAGAACTCCAGTCCCGCGGCGCGGGCCGCGTCCGCCAGCGCCTTCACGCGGCCATGATAGCGATATCCGCCGCGATCGAACACCACCTGCTTGATGCCCTTTTCTTTGGCCCGCTCGGCCACCAGTTTGCCGATCGACTTGGCCGCCGCCACGTTACCGCCCTTGGTCTTGGCCGCCTTATCCACCGAGGAAGCCGACACCAGCGTCGCCCCCTGGTTGTCGTCGATGACCTGCGCGTAGATGTGCGCCACGCTGCGGTAGATCGCCAGACGCGGACGATCGGCCGTTCCGCGCAGCTTGCGCCGGATGCGCTGGTGAACCCGCGCGCGAATTTCGTTCTTTTCGATCTTATGAATCATTTCGCACTCGCCCCGGTCTTACCGACCTTCTTGCGCAACGCTTCGCCGGTGTAGCGGACACCCTTGTTCTTGTAGGGATCCGGCTTGCGCAGCGCCCGCATATTGGCCGCCACCTGCCCCAGCATCTGCCGGTCGTGACCGGTCAGCACCAGGTGCGTCTGTTTGTCGATCGTGAGGTTCACGCCATCGGGCAGCAGGAATTCGATGGGGTGGGAGTAGCCCAGCGTGAAGGTGGCCACCTGGCCGCTTACGGCGGCGCGGTAGCCCACGCCCACGATATCCAGCTCGCGGGTGAACCCGCCGGACACGCCCTGTACGGCATTGGCCGCCAGGGCGCGGGTCAGCCCGTGGAGCGCGGCGTGCTCGTCGGACGCGCGTTTCACCTCGAGCTTTCCATCAGCCTGCTCGATGGTGATGCCCGCCGGAATGGGGACCGTCAGCGTGCCCTTGGGACCGGTGACTTGAAGCTGCTCGCCGATCTGCACCTTGACGCCGCCCGGCAGAACGATCGGCTTTTTGCCAATTCTCGACATAATCTCTCAAAACCTCGTTGTGCAAACCCCGCGGCGCGGAATCCGCTCCGCGGCATCCGCTCTACGATATTCCCCTACCACACGCGGCAGAGGATCTCGCCGCCCAAGCGCTCCTTGTGCGCATCCCGCCCGGTCATTACCCCGCGCGGCGTGGTCAGGATGTTAATGCCCATGCCGCCCAGCACCCGCGGGATATCGGTCTGGCCGACGTACACCCGGCAACCGGGCCGCGACACGCGCTCGATGGCGGAGATCACCGGCGAGTTGCCCGGGCCGTACTTCAGGTAGATCTTGATGGTTTTCTTCGCGCCTTCTTCGGCCACTTTGAAGTTGGAAATATAGCCTTCCTCCTTCAAAATGCGCGCGATTTCCGTCTTCAGATTGGAGGCCGGCACGTCCACCTTGGGGTGGCGGGCTCCGATCGCGTTGCGTACGCGAGTCAGCATGTCGGCAATGGGATCGCTCGTCATATCTCTCCTACGTCATTCCCTATCGGCCAGCCGTCACCAGCTAGCTTTCGTCACGCCAGGGATCTCGCCGTTCAAGGCGAGCTTCCGGAAACACAACCGGCAGACGCCGAATTTGCGCAGGTACGCGCGCGGCCGCCCGCAGCGCCAGCAACGGTTGCGGTGGCGGCATTGCAGCTTGGGCGTCTTCGCCCTGCGGGCTACTTCCAGCTTCTTGTCTTTGGCAATCTTCGCGGTGGTGGCCATGTTCGTGTGCCTCTCTTTACTGCCGGAACGGCATCCCCATTTGCTTTAGCAGCGCCACGCCCTCGGCGTCGGTGCGCGCCGTGGTGGTGATGGAGATGTTCATTCCCTTGGTCTTCTCCACCTTGGAGTAATCGATCTCCGGGAAGATCAACTGGTCCTTCACGCCCAGCGTGTAATTGCCGCGGCCGTCGAACGACTTGGTCGACAGGCCGCGAAAATCGCGGACGCGGGGCAGGGCCACGTTGACCAGCCGGTCGAAGAATTCGTACATGCGGTCGCCGCGCAGGGTCACCATGCAGCCGATCGACATGCCTTCGCGCAGCTTGAACGCGGCAATCGACTTGGTGGCCTTGGTGATCACCGGCTTTTGGCCGGCGATCTGCGCCAGTTCGTTGACCGCGCCATCCATCAGCTTGGCGTTCTGGGTGGCTTCGCCCATTCCGATGTTGACGGAGATCTTGTCGAGCCTGGGCACGGCCATGACGTTCTTGTACCCGAACTCCTTGGTGAGCGCCGGGACCACTTTTTTCTGATAATGCTCTCTCAAACGTGCTGCCATCGGACTCCTCGTTCCCTACTTCCTGTCGAGCAATTGCCCGCACTTGCGGCAAACCCGGCTGCGCCGGGTCTTCCCTCCGGCCATCACATCCACGCGATGCGCCACCCGCACGGCCTTGTTGCAGCCGGGGCAGACGATCATGATGTTGGAGGCCGCGATGGGGCTTTCGCGCTCGGCGATGCCGCCCTTGATCTGCTTCTGCGGGTTGGGACGGGTGTGGCGCTTGACCATCATCACGTGCTCCACCAGCACCCGCCCGGTATCGCGGTGAACCTGCAGAACGCGGCCGGTCTTGCCCTTGTCGCGGCCGGCGATCACCTTGACCGTATCTTCTTTCTTCAGATCGACCCGCTTGGGCGGAGCCGGTATTTTCTTTCCCAGTGGCATCAGATTACCTCGGGGGCCAGCGACACGATCTTCATGAACTTCTTGTCGCGCAATTCGCGCGCGACCGGCCCGAAGACGCGCGTTCCCACCGGCTCGCCAACATCGCTGATCAGCACCGCCGCATTGGAATCGAAGCGGATGTAGGTGCCGTCCTTGCGCCGCGTTTCCTTGCGCATGCGCACGATGACACAGCGCACGACTTTGCCTTTTTTGATCGCCGAATCCGGCGCGGCTTCCTTCACGCTGGCCGTGACCACGTCGCCCAGGCCGGCGCGCAAGCCGAGGTCGCCGCCGCGCGGCAGAATGCAGGAGAGCCTGCGCGCGCCGGAGTTGTCGGCCACCTCGAGAATGGTTCGCATTCCAATCATAAAATTAGCTCCAAGCCTTCAGCCTTCAGCCTTCAGCTCGCGGCCATCGGCGGTTAGCTGACGGCTGATGGCTGACGGCTGATGGCTATTAAACCTTCACGTCCAAATCCGCCGGTTGCGCGCCCACCTGCGCCGCGCGCCGTACCACTTCCGCCAGTTGCCACCGCTTCAGTTTGCTGAGCGGACGGCACTCCACAATGCGCACGATGTCGCCGATTTTGGCGGCGCCCTGCTCGTCGTGGGCATAAAACCTCTTGCGCTTTCCGATAATCCGCTTGTACAGGGGATGCGGCACGCGGCGGCTGACTTCCACCACGATGGTTTTCTGCATCTTGGTCGAGACCACCTGGCCGACCTTTTCGTTCTTGGATGCTTTCGGCTGTTGCTCGGCCATGACTACTTCTTTCCTCCAGCCTGGGCCGCCAGGGCCCGCTCGCGCAGGACGGTGAGCATACGCGCCTTGTCCTTACGCATGGACCGCGCTTTCTTCAGCCCTTCCATCTGGCCCATGGACATCTGAAACTTAAGACGAAAGAACTGCTCGTCCATTTCCCGCAACTGTTGCTCGATTTCCTTGTCGTCGAGATCCCGAACCTGAACCTTCTGCGCCATATAGAACTCCGCGTTACTCCGCTTCTTCCCGGCTGATGAACTTGGTCTTGATGGGCAGCTTGTGGGCGGCCAGGCGCATGGCGGCCTGGGCCGTCGCGCGATCCACGCCTTCCATCTCGAACAATACTCTTCCCGGCC